>Ga0209702_10007073_pt1 | contig 13938 bp, 11 predicted proteins | sample FRY01_FD_187210 | JGI IMG/M metagenome (GOLD analysis project Ga0209702, IMG submission 187210) | Freshwater microbial communities from Lake Fryxell liftoff mats and glacier meltwater in Antarctica - FRY-01 (SPAdes) (version 2) | ecosystem: Environmental > Aquatic > Freshwater > Ice > Glacier... | reverse complement strand
CCGAACGCTCTCTCCGCCTTTCGACGGATGGGTTTTCAAGAAGAACTTGAGGGCACAGAGTTAGCCGAAGTAACGGCACGCCTGGTCGCAGGAACCCTCATCGTTGACGAAACGCTTCCCCTTGTTGTCACGGGGCGAGCCCCGTGGCGCAGCGATATCGAAAACCAAGGTGTGACGGTGACCTTGCGGGCCATCCCGTTGAAGAAGGATGGTGAGCGCTTTGGCGCCATTGTGTTGTGTCGTGATGTCACGCAGGTGAGGCTTCGAGAGAAAGAAATGATCACGAAGGACGCCACCATCCGTGAAATTCACCACCGGGTGAAAAACAATCTTCAGACGGTTGCATCGCTGTTGCGGATTCAGACCCGCAGAACTCACAGCGATGTTGTCAAAGATGCCCTGGGACAAGCCATGAGGCGCGTGGCAGCTATTGCTGTCGTTCACGACACCTTGTCGGAAGGACTCAGCCAAAACGTGGACTTTGACGTTGTGTTGGACAGGGTGCTGATGTTGGTTGCTGAGGTAGCGTCCGCTGGGTCTGCGGTCGTTCGGCCAGAAACCCGGGGGACCGTGGGAATTCTGCCGAGCGAATATGCCACCCCCCTCGCCTTGGTGCTGACCGAATTGGTAACCAATGCAGTAGAACATGGGCTTCGCGGCAAGGCAGATGGCCACGTCATCATCGAGTCGCGTCGATCCCCTGAATCTCTGACAATTTCTGTGACCGATAATGGCGGTGGGCTCGAAGGTGGAAAAGTCGGGGATGGGCTGGGAACCCAAATTGTTCGCACACTCGTGGATGGTGAGCTTGGCGGATCAATTGAATGGCACCATCAAGACTCTGGTGGCACCGAAGTCCGCATTGATATTCCTCTGCAGTTCCTCCGTCTTGGCGGAGATACCTCTCTCGTTCCAGGGGTCTAGCGGAGGCTAGTAGTAGCTTTCATCCCACTCGCGGCTGCGGGTCACCCGACACGGTGTTCCCATTGCCACGCTCAGGGGTGGTATATCCTCGACAACCAGCGAGTGCGCGCCAACGACCGTGTCTTCGCCAATCGTTCGACCTTGCAGAATGCCCGCTTGAAGGCCAATCATGGTTCGTTCTCCAATGATCGCGTACCCTCCTGTTCGAGCCCCCGGGCCGAGCGAAGCAAAAGCTCCCAATTGTCCGTCATGGTCTAAAGAGGACCCAGTGTTCAGAATTCCTCCCGTTCCGATCCGCGTGCTTGGGCCGACCGTAGCGTGGGCGAGGACTACCGACCCTGGTGCTAATAAGGCTCGCGGCGAAACCCAAGCCGCGGAGTGAACAATTGGAGGAAAGGAAGCATCAGGAAAGTCCCGGAGAAGTGCCTTGTAGACCTTTTCCCTAACGAAGTTGCTTCCGATGCCAAGCGAGAGGGCTACTGTCCCAAAGTCGAGTTCTTCCAGCCCAACGGCTTCTCTGGCTAGAGAAGGCTCACTAGAGCCATACTCGAAAAACTTAATGACGGTGAACCCGGCAGACGTGGCCGCATCACTCACTGATTTCGCGTGCCCCCCGGTGCCGATAATAGCTAATGGTTTGTCGATACCCATTCAACCACCGTACAGAATTGCGAGGAGGAGGAAAACCGCCACAACTTGCGCGGACTTAGGAAGCGCGTCGGGCGCGCGCTGCGCGCCTCTTGAGCGCGCGCCGTTCGTCTTCACTGAGGCCGCCCCATACCCCGGAGTCTTGATTAGTATCTAGCGCATACTGGAGACAGTACTCCGTGACGGGGCAGTGGGAGCACACTGACTTAGCTCGGTCTATCTGGTCAACGGCCGGCCCGGTATTTCCAACAGGGAAAAAGAGCTCGGGGTCTACTGTCAAGCACGCTGCTTTGTCTCGCCAATCCATGGCGGCTCCTTGGTCTGTGTCGGATAAAATGTGGCCGAGTGGCGCTCCCACTTTCCCCGAAAGGTACCTCTGCGGGTGGCGGTGTTTCTCTGTGGAGCGATCCTGTGGAATCAAATGGCAACCTCAAAATCCTGTCATAGTTCCACCATCAAATCAAGGGTTTTGGGGTATTGCGTGACCATGCCACAGAAAATGTGTTTTGTGTCACACGCCTTACCAGCGACCTCGCTAGTGTTCAAGAATGAAAGATGCGGTCACCCGGGGGAAAATGTTCGCTCGGGTCGTGCTCGAGTCTTCGCTCGGCGCAGCTACACGACAGGCGATTGTTAGTCGGGAAGCCTATGCCGAAGAAGCTACTGTGAAGCAGAAAGCTGGACAGGCTGGTGTCGAGGTATTTCACCCCGAGTCCTTTGGGAAGAAACTGAGGGATAAGCCTCTCGCGGACACTTTTTTTGTTCTCGGATCGGGGTCATCGGTCAACCGGCTCACGTCGGACAATTTCAGGGAGATTGGTCACCACCGCTCTGTAGGTATAAACAATTGGCCGATTCATCCCTTCGTTCCGGACATGTACTCGTTCGACAGCGTGCCACGGGTAGGGGATGGGCAGAATTTCCGGAGGTCCCTGGAGTTGCTCCGCCGGCCAGACATCGTGGCTGCTCGGCCGCAGCTTCTTGCTGTTCGGTTGAAGGACCACTCTGAAATTTCTCAGATCGACATGCTGCCTGGGGAGCTGCGACCAAATTTTTACTTCTATGGGCGAGTGATGCCCGCCACGAGAAAAGTTGCGAATCTGACGAAGGATCTCAGCGGAGCCTTGAGTATGCTCACTCGAGACCATCCCGGGGTAGTTCTGGATTCTGGGGCGAGTGTGGTTCGCATGGTGGGGATAGCTCTAGCTCTTGGCTACCGGAAAATTGTGCTGGTGGGCGTGGACTTGAACAACACAAACTATTTCTGGGAGGAAAATCCACTTTTTCCGGGAGGCGGCCTCTTCCCGGTGCCGGTAAAAAACCAGCGGGGGCTCACCCACGAGACAACCGACACGTGGAATAGGCCGTTCTCCGTTATCGATATGCTCGGAAATTTCGCTGCGGTCATGTCACGTCACTTTGGCGGGAATATCTTCCTCGGGACTTCGCCCTCAGCCCTATCTTCGATTTTGCCGGTTTACCCTTGGCAGGGCTCTTGATAAGGGGCAGAAGAATTTCGACCAACTGAGCTGAATAGGTGAATTCTTTGGCTTGAATGCGCCGGCGCGACACCGAAGCGCAGAGGAGGAAGCTTGCCTAAGACAGTGCTAACAAAAAACCTGTTTCTAGAAACAACAATGCCTCTCGATCCTTTCAATATGAGTGGCAAAGTGGACTGGGTCCCAGATTTTTGCTTTTGTTTGCCCAACAAGTAGCACCATCACCTTTGCCATCAGCCTACGCGTGCTGGAGTAACCTGATGGGACAGTATTAGCGGGAATCAACCGAAACGGAGGGTCTCGCATGTTGCGAATAGGGCTCGTAGAGCTAGCTCCGCTAACGACAGGGGGAGCTTCAACCTATGCGCTTGCAATCCGCCAAGCACTCGAAACTATCGGTTCTGAGGTGCAGGTGGAGCTGGTGACTTTTGCCAATCATGCAACATCGGAGCTCTTGAGATCCGCCGATTCACAAACTGTTTTGTATCGTAAGCACGCGAGCCAAGGTCTCACTCCTGCCGGGGTAATCAAGAAGGTCTTTGGTTTTCGTGAGGATTTGGCACCCCCCACGCTCCCGGAGGCGTTGAAGAAAGAAGAAATTGATCTTGCATGGTTCCTCGCTCCAAATCGGGTCATTTCTGCGGTCAAGGACACACCCTTCGTGATGACCGTATGGGATTTAGGACACCGTGATGTCCAAGGGTTTGCTGAGTTCTCTTCCGAAAGGCGCTGGGAGCAACGTGAAGCGGGTTTCGCTCCAAACCTTGGTCGGGCGTTTCATGTGATGACGGATTCTAAGAGAACGGGAGAATCACTAGAGCGGATTTATGGCGTTTATCGCCACAACTGGACTTCTGTCGGGCTACCTCTTCCCGCGCCAAGCAAGCCTGACAACACTCTCGCTTTAGCAATGGAGGCTCCCTACTTTTACTATCCAGCAAGCTACTGGCCCCACAAAAACCACCGTGTCCTCATTGACGCCCTAACAATCTTGACTGGAGTGCCATCGCAACTCGTCTTTAGTGGCCATGACGAGGGTCATCGGGAAGCGTTAGAAAAATATGTTGCGGACCGCGGCTTGGCCGATCGGGTCAGTTTTCATGGGCGTATTTCCGACGAGGAAGTTTTGGGTCTCATTGATGGCTCAATCGCCGTTGTCATGCCTTCATTGTTGGGGCCGACAAACTACCCCCCTTTAGAGGCCCTCCGTCGAGGGAAACCCGCACTGGTGTCTCACGTCCACGAATTTGACGAAATTCCGAACACTGGGCTCATCATTGTGGACGGCGTCTCCCCTCCCATCTGGGCAGAAAAAATGGCACACGCATTGGCGGGGAAGATAGAGGGGAACCTTGGAGGTTTTGAGACCGAGTCTTCCAATGGAGCAATTAGAGAAGTTCTTGAAAAATTCATGGCAGTTCAACGGGCACGTCTCTTGCTATGAATAGGGGGTCGTCCATGCCTCACCTCCTCCACTTCTTCTCTTCACTCAGAAACATCGTTCAGCGCTGTTGGGGAGAGATCTGGAAAGCGCTAAAGCTCCTGCGCGGACGCCATGACGTTCAGCTTCGGTGGGGTAGCTGGAGGTCAGGAACCTATATCCCTCAAAAAAGAGAAGCTGGCTTCTTTTCATTATGCACTACAAGTCTCGCGGACCTGGGCGATTTGAATCTTGGGGTGAAAAAAGTATCAAGTCGAGGCGCTTTCAAAGAATTCAGAACGATCCCGGGGGTTAATTCGTGGAGCCAATTTTTTCTTCAGCCAGCCATCGATTCCCTAGCTACTTCAGCTCTCAGATTTGACCCCCACGCGGATCATCATGGCATTTACCAGGATTTAGATTTTCCTCGGTATGCGCCATTTGTGAGGAACTATTTTTCTCCCAGCAAAAAGGTTCAACGTCGCCACAGAGCCCTGGTAGCGAAATACAATCTTGACCTAGGAAAAACCATTGCAGTGAACATTCGCGGCACGGACAAGCACACAGAGATTTCTCAAGCTCCTGTCGAGCGGTACCTTTCCCTCGCCAGAGAGATGCGGGAAAGGTACCCTTTCCACAAAGTGTTGCTCGTGACTGACCAGGGGCAGTTTATAGCGCCTTTCCGCGAAGAATTCGGGAAGGACCTTGTACTATTTTCAGAATTGCCAACCACTCAATCGGGGGCGTCAATCCACTCTTTGCTGTCGTGGCACCAAAGACATTTATTTGGCAAGACTTTTTTGGCAACGATTCGGATTATTTCTCAAGCGGATGTTGTGATCACTCACACAGGGAACGGGGCATTCTGGACTGCTTTATATCGGGGGAATGCGAATCGTTTTATTCAGGTGAGAGGCTCCGATGAGATCTATCGCAGTGCAGATGTTTCCTAGCTGGATGAGCATAATTTTTGTAGGTACTGTTGTCAGGTGCCACCAAAGCTCTATTCCCCCGCAGCCTCATTGAACTTGCCTCCGCTTGTCTTTTATTTTGCTGGGACAGCTTTTCCTCCCTACGCACTCCTCACGTTGAAACATTCGGTTGCTGTGTGGGGCGGCAAAGTAGTCATGCTTCATGATGGTTCGTACCCAGACACGGTTAAGGGCGTTATCAGTGAATTGTTTCGCGACTGGTATGAACCAGATGACTTCAAAGCCTTTGTGGAAAAATCCCCCCTTGACCCAGGATTCAGAGATGGGTTTTGGTTTCATACCGCGGAACGGCTCTTTGTAATCAACCAGTGGGCAGAGAAAGAGGAGCTCAACGCTCTCGCCCACGCTGAGTTAGATGTCCTCCTTTTCTCTCCGGTGGAGAGTTTTGCGCGCAACGATTCTTGGGGCAAAGGAATTTTCTATCCTGCGGGGACAGAGAATCATGCTGGCGCAAGCTTTATTTATCTTAATGAGCGTCGAGCCTTGACCGAGATGTTGGAATTCTTTGTCGAGAATTCATCGCGAGGCGACGAGATGCATCTCCTGTGGGATTTTCTCTTCTCTGGAAGTTCCGTCGCCCATCAGTTGCCGTCGCATACTTTCTTTGAAAATCGAGGCGTGGCGCAGGCATCACACTCGGCTCTCACCCCGGCCCAGACCGGCGGGGTTTTCGACGTGCAGCCTTTGGGAACTTGGATACTCGGTCAAGACCCAAGAAATACTCCCAAGGCTCCTCACTTTAATCACGTCTGGCTCGAGCAAATTGGCTCCCGCGTTCTTGCGAATTTGAGATTTTCCTTCAACCCCTTCACAAAGACGTTGCGGGTTGGGAGAAAATTTGAGCAAAAAACGCCGGTGCTAGCACTTCACGTCCATTCGAAAAAGATTTCTTGGGTCACCAATCCTTTGACTTTTGCAATCCTCGTTGCTGTGGCAAATCTTCCGTTCTCAACTCCACTGGCTTGGAAAAACACGCCGAAATTTTTTTTTCAACTCGGGAAGAAGAAGTTTGACCTGCTCTATCTTTGGGTGAGAGCTGCACGTAAGTGAGATACTTGCGTCCTTCTTTGTATAGACCCCTTAACCTGCATCAGTCCCAAGGGACCATGACGCTAGGGTTTTCCTGGAAAGCGAGTGAGTATGTCCGCATTTGATGGTTCTGGAGTACCCGGCGCGATGGGGCGTGTTTCTTTTGAGGGCATTTTTGACGAGTCTGACGATCACGAGAGCCCCCTGGTTTACCGCATTAGGAGAACCGACAAAGCAGGTTTCATGTCGACGATGGGGACAGTTCTGACCCAGCTTGCGGTGGCTAAATGGCTCGGTGCGCTGCCTGTTGTTGATCTCACAGAAGGTAGTGCCTATCAGGAACGGCAGGCGATTAACGGCACAAGGAATGTTTGGGAGTATTATTTCCTCCCGGTGAGCCCTGTTCGGTTGGACGATTTAGGTTCCCCTGAGTACAGGGTTGTGAACTCTGAAACTCACCACCCCATTCTCAAAGTGGAGGGGGAGGAGAAATGGCTGGGAAAACTGTGGAAACAGTTCGTCACGTTTAATTCAGAAACCGAGAATTATCTCGAAAACAGGCTGGAAAGCTTGGCCCTTGGGCCAAATGTGGTGGGTGTTCATGCGCGAAGTGGTGATATGAAGACATTCCCCGGCCATCCACTGCCCCCCACGATTGAACAGTTGGTCGCGGGGGCACGCAGCTTGTTGAACACCGCAAACTTTGACTCAGTTTTTCTCGCGGCGCAGGACCACAAAGATGTCCGAGTGATGAAGAAAGAGTTTGGAGGTCGCTTGAAAGTTTCTCCATCTTTTGTTTTCTCCACCCGAAGCGACAAAATGGGCACACCTTACTCCGGTCTGACGTCGAACAAGATGGTGTCCTATGCAGAGGCCATTAGGCCTTTGCATTTTTACGAACTTGGGCGCGAGGTCCTCCACGATGTTCTCGCTCTCTCTCGTTGCGGCAGCTTGGTTTCGGGCGAGTCAAATGTAGCGAAGTGGGCCCGAATCGTGAGGGGTTCGGAATTCGACGCCGCTGTCAACATTTCAAACGGATGGAACTCGCATAACAAGTTCGTGTCCGCGGTGCTTTTCCAGGTGCGGGCTCTTGCCCCGCGCCATTTTGGTGGTTTCAACCACGTGATCTGATGAAGGAAGTTCTTCCACACTAATGTGGGAGCACTGATGGACTAACGACAGCAGTCGAGGGCGCAATGAAGATTATGGTGGGGAAAATTCATCACGATGATGAAGTGAGAACCGCTGTGCAGGCTGCCCGTGTAGCACAGGTGGTAGAGGGTCTCGAAAAGAACCACATAGAAGTGATGCCACTTGTCGAGGCGTGGTTCCAGCCGCCGGTACCGGTTGCATCAAACCGTTTCGTTACGAGGTTTCACTCCGCGAGGTCAGACTTTGAACAAGAAAAGTTCAGTATGTTCGAATCACGCAGGCGAAGGGGTAGTACGGCGCCCCCGAGTGGCAAAAAATGGTTCCGGCTTTTGCGATATGTTCTGAAGAATTTTCTCGATCCCCAGGCATCGAAAGCTATCGCGCGAAGAGTTTTTATCGAGAAAATACTGACAGAGAAGCATGTTTTTCTGTGGACCGTTCTCGCTAATTCGGACGCTACCGGGGCCCTAATTTTCGAGGATGATTTTGAAGTAGCTTCGGATGATTCTGTGATGAGGTTAGTGGAGGTTCTTCGGGAACATGTCCCCTCTGCCGATCTCATCGATTTAGCGGGCGGGTATTCTCGGCAAGCGCTAGGCCTGCCCGAAGCGCCTGGCCAGGACCTGGAATTGGAAATGTTGGTGGCGAATACCACTTGCGCGTACTTCATCGGAAAGCAGCTCGCGCAGACGTTGGTGCAGCTAGCGTTTGAGAACCCCCAGGCTAAAAGACTTGGGGTAGATTTTTTCATTCCTTACGCGAACCGAGGAGATACCACATGGCGAACAGTATTGCCAGCAGAGCTACCTTTTTCTCACGGGAGTTTCCATGGCGGAATGTCGAGTTCAATTCGAACATAGTCGTCAATGTTTCTCAGAAGAATGGTGGTCGCGGGGTTGTTCGTGGGTGATGTGAGAGCACGTCAAACCCAGTAACCTCCTCCTTCTACCGTTCTTTCGCCTTCTGGGATTTCGTCCTTTGCTGCACTTACCCAGTGCTCGTTGACATACTTCTTCACTTCCTGGGAGCTTGTTCCCACTTCCTGAGTCCAACGTCGTCCAAGGATCCCGAAAAGTAATTGCGTTGCTCCGCCAATGTGGATGGCTTGCTTCCCTAACCTTTTGCACTCCGCGCCTAGGAACATCCCATATGCCCCGGCACCAATGAGTGCAATATCAAACTCCCGTGCGCGGATTTCGGCAATCATCGCATCTCGCGCCGAGAACCAATTAGGAAAACCAGCCAGGGTCTGGTTTGTTCCTGCGCTCTGGACAGCCCGGATTACCTGTAATTCCATGTCCGGTAAGAAGCCGGAATTAGGAAATATTCTTTCCCTCTTTTCGAATTGGGACTTGATGGTATTTGCGAAAGGATGAATCACCAGGACGTTCTTCCCCGACAGGTGCTTTGTCCATGAGTCGGTTCGACCGATGGGGGAAAGCTCTTCCAAATCAACGAATACAGCGTCGGGTGTGGCGGAACTAATCATCAGGTCTTCAAGCTTCCAATACTGGTGTTCAATCGGGTGCGCTCTCACCCCAAGCAAGTCGATCTCCCCCATTTTTTCCAAAGATTCCTGACAGAACTGGGACAAATTTTCGTCCGAACTAGGGTAAAATCCACTGTTTTTTGTGATCAGGTCCTTCAGCGAACCAGGGAAATTGCACTTTCCATCTTTTTCATTTTCGAGAAAGTACTGGATGAGGGTGGACTCGGTTGTGCCGAATCGTGAAACAAGCAGTGGTCGCCTCGCATTGATTTCACCTGCAATCCTCGAGCTAGCCGAAACTCCTCGCAGCACCTTTCTTCCCTGGATTCTGGTCCTGACTCTGCGCGTCCTCAGGCGAAAAAATCTGACTGCGGTCCGACGTAAATGGGAGAGATGAGCCTTCAGCGTTCTCTTGGTCGGCGGAATCGATGAGGGCATTGGCCAAGGTCTCCTGAGAGGGCGGTGCATGGGGTCGAGAACATATGAGAGATTAGCACCGGTGCGGCTTGGGCTGGCGACAATGCTTTGGGGAGTCGGAATCCCTCAATCCTGCCTCCCCGCTCGCGGTTCAGAAACGAGACGAGAAAACAGGGAAAAATGGGATGTTGTTGGGATGCGACCAATTACTGAGTTGGTACAGAGGTTCTGGGGTGTTGAGGAGCGAGCAAAATACCCGAACCGGGCAGGGGGTCTATCTTGGAAATTCGAACACGGTCGCCTCTCGGCGATGTTAGCTTCGTCGGCCCAATTCCAGACTCGCACCACTGGCTTTCCGGCGAAAGGCTTGCGTGAACCGGAAGCTTTTGTCGGCCAGCGATTTTACATATTGGGCCCGCGAAGATATCCATTGCCACCATAACTCTCTTATCCCGGAACGAGATAGAACTGGCCAGTTTGAAATAGATCTAAACAGCAACTTTATTTTTCGCTCGCTCTGAATAAAAGTGAACAACAGTGCGAACCTGTCGATTCTTCGCTCAAAGTCGATCTGGTCCGCACGAGTCGATGCCGTGATTCTGGCGACAATTTGTGCATGCAATTCCTTGGAGTCCCACAATACTTGAATCTTCGATGGGAGTTCCGCGGGCTTGCTCAATCCGAGTTCAGGAAACCTCGAGCCAATCTCACTGAGCCCTTCATGTGCGCCAAAAAACGTCGGAATGCCTAAAGCGAGGCTTTCGCGAACGCTGTAGCAGAACGACTCAGTCATTCCTGTTGGATTCCCGAACGCAAAGTCCCAGTCATTCATAAATTGAGCCTTTTCCTCGTCGATTCGACCGAGGAAGCTGACATCGGGAAGGTTGTGTCCATCTTTTTTGCCAAAGGCGCGCCTTATTTTCTCGGCATAGGCGATGCTGGTTGGTATTTCCGGGTCCCCTTCTTCCTCTCCATAAAGCGAGGAACCACCGATAACTTCAAGACGGGCGTGCGGGACGCTCGCTTGTATCTCTCGCCAATATCTCGCTACGTGGAGAAACCCTCTCTCGGGAACAAGAGAACCAACGTAGCCAATAATTGGCGATCGCCGGTTAACTTTTCGAACTTTGGTTGCCGAACCAGCTGGGGCACTAAATAGGGGGTTCGGAACGTAGGTGGAGAGACTCAGAGCCGAAAAATTCTGCCAGAAAGTGTATCTAGATACATGTACCTCGAGGCACGGTCGGAGGGCCTTTCTTGCTCTCTTGAGCTGCTGATCCCGTGGGTGCTGGCAGATCGCAACTAGCTTTGCATCGCCAACCTGCTCGCGAAACAACCTACCCATCGTCTCTGTTGGGCATATGACGATTCCATCGTCGGCCTGAAAAGCCCCAAGGTCGGGAATAGCTTCAGTGCTGAGTTCTCTCGGAGAAAGCAGTTGGCCCCCAACGCTCACAAAATGGACCTGGGTATCCCGCATTTTTTCCTGGAGAAGGTGCGCCAGTTGTAGAGCTGCGTATGCAGTTCCCGTCAAACCCCCGTTGGGTTCGCCCGGGCCGAGGTCTGTATCTCGTGCCAGAAGAATCGGCCCTACAACTAAGTGCCCCGGGCCAAGTTTACTGGACCGTCTCCCCGAACCTCTAATGAAAGTCGGAGCTTCCCGAGGGCAGTCCGACGGAGACCCGAAATGTTCCGGTAGTTTTTTGGAATGAGCGACGTCAACATTGTTAGCCAAATCCACCCGACTGTGTGGCAAAGAGAGACGCCGAGCAGTTCATCCGTCGAATTTGTTCATTCTGCTGGACCCGTCGCGGCTGCCATCCATGTCATTTATGGCATCCGTCGGCCGCTAAAGATTCCGAACACTTCTCAAAATACCATCTTTGTTGCATCTGAGCCACCCGATATTCGTGTTTACAACACAGCCGTTCTCGCCAGGTATGGAGCAGTTTTAGGTCCCCCTTTTGACTATCTCTGCGACCTTCCAAACTTTCATCCGATCACCCCTGTCGCACCGTGGTGGGTGGGGGTAAGAGCGGGAGGGGAGGCCCACTACTCCAGTGTCGATGGCTCAGTGGCCTTAGAGCGCAAAGATTTCGAGAAAGGCTTTTCCCCCCAGAGGGACGTTGTGACGGCAATCGTTTCTCCGAAGGCTAAAACTACTCTTCAACAACAACGTTTGCGATTGGTCGATTATCTCTCGACGCATCTTTCTCAATTTGAGGTCTATGGGCTTGCTGCCGAGCGGGTGGACGATAAAGCTGACGTGTTAGGAACCAGTCGCTACCACTTGGCAATAGAAAACTCTTCGCACCCTGGCTACTGGACGGAGAAACTTGCTGATCCGATTCTGATGGACAACGTCACTTTTTACGGTGGTCACTCCACCGCTTGGGACTACTTCAAGGGCGAGAGTGTCGTCGGGATCGATCCCTGGAATCCCGAGGAAACATATCGAACGATCTCCGAAGCCTTGAACGACCGAACTTGGGAGGCCTCACGCGAAGCACGCACAGCTAATCGTCGAGCGCTTCTGGACACCTACAGTTTCCACCGGGTGCTTTCGAGTTTTCTGTCCACTAAATCTTGGGAGCCATCGCGAGGGAAGAGGATTTCCATTCCCGCTCAACATCCCAAGAGTCGGCTGAAGAAATTCACGGACCCGATTTACCGCCGGCTATTTCCCTAGGGGGTTCCTGGGAAAAAGCGCACCAGCTTGTTCACTGTCGCAGCAAAAAAGTTGCGGGGGCCTTGCAGATGCGGTCCGGTAGAATTGCGGTATGGAAAAACCAGACATCAAGCCGCGTTCACGTGTAGTCACCGATGGCATTGAGGCCACCACGTCGCGCGGAATGCTTCGCGCGGTCGGAATGGGTGATGACGACTGGGATAAGCCCCAAATCGGCATTGCAAGTTCGTGGAATGAAATTACGCCTTGCAACCTGTCGTTGGCCAGGCTCGCGCAAGCCGCCAAGGAAGGTGTGCACGCAGGCGGGGGATACCCGCTGCAATTTGGAACGGTGTCTGTTTCCGATGGTATTTCTATGGGCCACGAGGGCATGCACTTTTCCCTGGTGAGCCGTGAAGTCATCGCCGATTCGGTGGAAACGGTCATGCAGGCAGAGCGCCTTGATGGCTCAGTGCTTCTAGCAGGGTGTGACAAGTCCATTCCTGGCATGTTGATGGCTGCTGCTCGTCTCGACTTGGCGTCCGTTTTCCTCTATGCGGGTTCTATCGCCCCTGGTTGGGTGAAGCTTTCTGACGGGACTGAGAAAGACATCACCATCATTGATTCTTTTGAAGCGGTGGGTGCTGTCAAAGCAGGAAAGATGTCTCGCGAAGATGCCCACCGTATCGAGTGTGCTTTTGCCCCGGGTGAAGGTGCCTGTGGGGGAATGTATACGGCAAACACGATGGCGAGCATCGCAGAAGCGTTGGGACTGAGTCTTCCAGGCTCTGCATCGCCTGCTTCGTATGACCGTAGGCGAGACATGTTCGCCCATAAGTCGGGCGAAGCCGTTGTTGAAATGCTTCGATTGGGAATCACGGCCCGTACCATCATTACCCGGGAAGCACTCGAAAACGCTATCGCCATCCTGATGGCACTGGGTGGCTCAACCAATGCGGTTCTTCACCTTTTAGCAATTGCCCACGAGGCAGAAGTTGAACTGACGCTTGATGACTTCAACCGCATTGGCGACAAAACTCCCCACATCGCCGACGTGAAGCCCTTCGGGCGTCACGTGATGAACGATGTGGATCGCCACGGCGGTCTCCCCGTGTTGATGAAAGCGCTGGTTGATGAAGGCCTCATGCACGGCGATGTGATGACCGTTACCGGGAAAACGATGGCAGAGAACCTCGAGGCGATGACTATTGATGCTCTTGATGGTGAAGTGCTGCGACCGCTGAAAAAGCCCCTTCACCCCTCGGGTGGAATCACCATTCTCCGCGGGAGCTTCGCTCCCGAGGGCGCTGTGGTGAAGAGTGCTGGTTTTGATGCAAGTACTTTTGAGGGCCCCGCCCGGGTGTTTGAGCGCGAGCGGGCCGCCATGGACGCGTTGACCAATGGTGAAATCCAGTCCGGTGATGTCGTCGTGATTCGCTACGAAGGCCCTAAGGGTGGCCCAGGAATGCGTGAAATGTTGGCCATCACCGCAGCAATTAAGGGTGCGGGACTGGGTAAGGATGTATTACTGTTGACTGACGGTCGATTCTCAGGCGGCACAACCGGACTGTGTATCGGCCATATAGCTCCCGAAGCAGTGGATGCAGGTCCCATTGCTTTCGTGAGAGATGGTGACCTGATTCGGGTAGACATTCCATCAAGGACGCTAGACATTCTTGTCGACGACGACGAACTAGCGA
>Ga0209702_10007072_pt1 | contig 13938 bp, 13 predicted proteins | sample FRY01_FD_187210 | JGI IMG/M metagenome (GOLD analysis project Ga0209702, IMG submission 187210) | Freshwater microbial communities from Lake Fryxell liftoff mats and glacier meltwater in Antarctica - FRY-01 (SPAdes) (version 2) | ecosystem: Environmental > Aquatic > Freshwater > Ice > Glacier... | reverse complement strand
GGCAGCCGCCAGCTATATGGAGAGCGCTGCTGCCTGGCCGCCCCCTCGTGGCGCGCGTCACACCCAAATCCAAAGTGGCCGACTTTTGCGCCGCCGCGTGGCTGGTTTTTGCTCCGCCGTTGACAGGGCGATCATCTCTTTGTCGCTGTTTGCCGGTGCGCTGAACGTCGAGATTTTTCGCGCCGGGATCGAGGCGGTTCCGAAATCAACGATCGAGGCTGCCGAGTCGCTGGGTTACACACGGTTGCAGATCTACCGCGATATCGTGATGCCTTTGGCGGTGCGGATATCGCTGCCCGCGCTGGGGACCAATCTGGTCAATCTGGTCAAAACCACGACGCTGGCCTATGCCATCGCCGTGCCCGAATTGCTCTATGCCGCCGCCCAGATCTGGTCTGAAGATCTAAACGTGCGCGAGATGATGAACGTGCTTTTACTGTCCTATGTCGGGCTGGTGGCCATTCTGGTCTGGGTGCTGCACCGCTGGGAAAAGGCGCTGCGGATTCCGGGATATGGGGGCTAGAATGCGGATCACCCAAGACCCCTTGGTAAAAGGCCATATGGCAGTCTTGCTGCCATTGCGCAGCCCTGCGCCAATGTCCCTGAACGACCGCCTGTTCAACCCTTGGACTGCGCTGGTGCTGTTTGCGAGTTTTGCCGCTGCTCGTGGGGCAGGCCGTGGCGCAAGAGGCGGTGGCGCAGCGGTCCATCGCCACCATGCTGCTGGATTGGACACCGACGCTGCTGGGCGGGTTCGGCTTCAACGTCCTTATCTCGATCTTTGCGATGGCGATTGGCACGGTGATGGGCGTGGGCCTGGGCGTTTTGCAGGTGTCCCCGATACGGCCGGTGCGGCAGGCGGCCTGGGTGGTCACGCAGTTCTTTCGCAACTCGCCTTGGCTGGTGCTGCTGTTCTATTGCATCCTCCTGATCCCGTTTCAGGTTGAGGTGTTCGGCGTGAAAATCCGGTTCCCCGGCTGGATCAAGGCGGTGATCGGCCTGTCACTGCCGGTGATGGCCTATATGTCGGAAAACATGCGCGGCGCGATCCTGTCGATCCCGACCGTGCAGTGGGAATCGGCGGAATCGCTGGGCTTTACGCGCGCCCAGACCATGCGCGACATTATCCTGCCGCAGACGGTAAAGCGGGTTCTGCCCTCTTGGATGAACCTTTATGCGGTACTGACCATGGCCACGCCTTTGGTGTCTATCGTGGGCGTGTCAGACGTGATGGCGCTGACTCGCGCGGCGCTAAGTGCCGAGAGCCGGGTGGATCTGCTGATCCAAATGTATCTGTATGTTTTGTTTCTGTTTTTCATCTACTGCTATCCAGTCAGCCTGCTGACGCGGCGGTTGGAACGCCAATTTTCTGTCAACAACTGAAGGCTGCGCCAATGACCTGGACGCCCGATCAACCCATCGTCTCGATCAAGGACGTGCATAAATCCTTCGGCAAGGTCGAGGTGCTGCGCGGCATCACGCTGGATGTGATGAAGGGAGAGGTGGTCTGCATCATCGGCCCGTCTGGCTCTGGCAAGTCAACCCTGATCCGCTGCATCAACGCGCTGAACGACATTCAGGCAGGCTCGATCAAGGTTGAGGGGCAGGAGGTGCATGATGCAAAGCTGGATAAGCTGGCCCTGCGCAAAAAGGTTGGCATGGTGTTCCAGCAATACAATCTCTTCCCCCACAAGACCGGCTTGCAGAACGTGATGATGGCCCCGATCAAAGTGCTGGGTCAGGACCGGGTCACGGTCGAAGCGCGCGCCCGCGATCTGATCCGTAAAGTGCGGCTTGAGGGCAAGGAAGACGCCTATCCTGGCGAATTGTCGGGCGGCCAGCAGCAGCGCGTTGCCATCGCGCCCTCTTTGGCGATGAACCCCGATATTATGCTGTTTGATGAGGTGACGGCCGCGCTAGACCCGGAAACGGTGAAAGAGGTTCTGGTCACAATCAAGGATCTGGCCGCCGAAGGCATGACCTGCATTCTGGTCACGCATGAGATGGGCTTTGCGCGCGAGATTGCCGATTGCATCTATTTCACTGACCGGGTGATTGTGGAAGGCGGCCCTCCGGCGACATTCTTTGATCAGGCGTCCGATCCCCGGACGCGCGAGTTTCTCAGCCAGATCCTGTAGGGCCAAATGATGCGTGATGAGACCGACAGCCTGGGCACCGTGCAAGTGCCGGATGGAGCGCTCTATGGCGCCAACACCTTGCGGGGGCAGCAGAACTTTGCGGGACTGGGTGCGCCGTTGCGTGATTATCCGGGGTTTATTGCCGCCCTTGCAAAGGTGAAGTTGGCCGCAGCACAGGCCAATCTGGCCGTCGGCGCGCTGACGCCGGATGTGGCAGGGGCCATCGTGCAGGCCTGTGCAGAGATCGCCGCGGGCCAGCACCACGCGGCGTTCATCGTGCCTTTGGTCGAAGGATCTGGCGGCACCTCGACCAACATGAATGCCAATGAGGTGATCGCGAACCGGGCCGGGCAGATCCTTGGCGACGCTTTGGGCAGCTATGCCCGCGTCAACCCGAACGATCATGTAACCCGCAGCCAATCGACCCATGATGTGGTGCTAACGGCTATCAAGCTGGCTTGTGTGACCGCCTCAGCCCCGCTGCTGGCGGCAGCTGGGGCGCTGGCACTGGCTTTGCGCGACAAGGCAGACGCCCACCGCGATATCCTGCGGGTCGGGCGCACCTGTATGCAGGCCGCACAGCCGATGACATATGGCCAGTTGTTTGATGGCTGGGCCAGTGGGGTAGAGCGGGCAATGGCCGAGCTACAATCAGCAACCACCGCGCTGTGCTGCGTGCCGATGGGCGGCACGGCAATCGGCACCGGCCTCGGGGCTGCACCGGGATATCGCGCAGCGATTGCGGGCTGCCTAAGCGACGTTTTCGGTTTTGCCATCACCCGGCCCGCTGACGATTTCGATGCCATGCAGGCGGCAGACGGCTTCCTGCGCCTGTCGGCTGAGTTGCGTAACGTGTCCTCGGTTCTGGCCAAATACGCCGCCGATCTGGTCATTCTTGGCAGTGACGGCGCGGCAGGTCTGGGCGAGGTGATCTTGCCTGCCGTCCAGCCCGGATCGTCGATCATGGCGGGCAAGGTCAACCCGGTGATCCCGATGGCACTGCAACAGATCGCCATGCGGGTGCATGGCGCGGATGCCACGGTGGCACTGGCCGCTCAGGCCGGACAGATGGAGATCAACCATTTCGAGCCGGTAATGGCCGAAGCCCTGTTCCAGCAAATCGGACTTGTCACCGAAGGCTGCCGGATCTTTGCAGACCGCTGTATTGCGAGCCTGCGGGTGGATGCCGACAGATCGTGGAAAAACCTCTCGCAGTCCTTTGCCGTCTCGACCGTGTTCTTGGAAAAACTGGGCTATAAGCGCGTGGTGGCACTGGTCAAGCAGGCACAGGCTGAAGGCGTGCCATTGGCAGAGATTGCCGTGCGTCAAGGTTTGATGAACGCAGCAGGTGTCACGGCGGTTCTGGAAGACGCTGCGCAATCGGTGGTCTAGGTCCTATGGCACTTTCGGAGGGATCGTTGCCTCAATCCCCTGTATTGAGTTGTCCCTTATGGGTGATGGCACCGCCGGTATCCCTGCCCGAATCAATCTCGCACAGGACCTTTGCTTTAAATATATCTTTGTCAGTAAAGATCGTAAGAGATTGATAAAGTCGGGCATCCCCTTGTGCTTGCTGTCGAGAGCTACCCGTACTCTGACGCGCCACGGCCGTCAAAGCCCCTCCCATCCCCAGACAAGCGTCAACAGCAGAGCACCCAACCTTCTTGACTCCTGAGGGATCGCAAATAAGGTACAGGAAGGAACAGGTGGTGAGGCTTGCATGACGGTCGGGCTGGCAAAATCGATGCGCGTCGCTAGGGCGCTGGAGCGTGACATCCTGGAGGGCCGCTCGGCGCATGGGGAGCAGCTGGACAGCGAGGGCCAGTTGATGCAGCGCTTTTCGGTCAGCCGGAACACGGTTCGGCGCGGCCTTGACCTGCTGGCAAGCCAGGGGCTGATCACCAAACGCTGCGGCATCGGGTCTTTTGTGACCTATGATGGCGCAATCCTCGACAATGCGCTGGGTTGGTCAGTGCCGCTGGAGCAAGGCGGCGAAGGGCTGGAAACGCGGCTGATCGACTGCCGCCGAGAGCCCTGCCCACAGGCGGACACCTTCTTGAACCTTGCTGCGGGGGACTACTTTCGCCTTGATCGCTTGCGCTGTGATCCGCAGACAGGACAAGCCCTGTCGCTAGAGCGCAGTTGTCTGCCGTGGCGTCCTGAATATGCTGGGGTGTTGGCGCAATGGACTGAAGGGGTTTCGCTGAGCCGCGTTCTGGCCGGGCTGGGTCTGCTGCCTGTCAGTGGCGAAGAGCGGGCCAGTGTTGTCCTTCTGTCGAACCCTGATGCGCAGATCATGGGCTTGGCCGCAGGCACGCCGATGCTGCGGTTGCAGCGGATGACCCGTACCGCAGGCGGCAGCGTACTGGAATATGTCGAAAGCATCCTGGACTCTGAGCGGTTCGGGCTGCGGATGCAGTTCTGATGGCGTCGGGTGATCCCCTTGATCGTGCCATGGGGGCCCTGACCGGGGTGGCCATGGGGGACGCCATGGGGATGCCCGCGCAGACGCTGAGCCGTCAGATGATTGCCGCCAGCTATGGTCGGATCACCGGATTTGTGGCGCCCGTGGCGGGGCATCCGGTATCGCACGGGCTGGTCGCGGCGCAGATTACCGATGACACAGAGCAGACCCTGCTGCTGGCATCGCGGCTTTGTGCCGATGCGCCGGGCTTTGATGAAGAGGCTTGGGCGCGGATGCTGCTGGATTGGGAGGCGGGGGTGCGGGCGCGCGGCTTGCACGATCTTCTGGGCCCCTCGACCAAAGCGGCGCTGGACGCGTTGTTGGGCGGCATGCCGGCCAGCCAGACCGGGCGGGGCGGCACCACCAACGGGGCGGCCATGCGGATCGCTCCGTTGGGCATCGCCACGCCCCCGGAGGAGACGTTGCTGGTTGACCGGGTGGAAGCCGCCTGTCGCGTTACCCATGCCACGGGCGAGGCGATTGCCGCAGCCGCAGCCGTGGCGATGGCGATCAGTCTGGGGGTCAGCGGGCTTGGCTGGAGCGATGTGCTGGAGCCCGCGCTTGGCGCTGCGCGGGCGGGCAACCGGCGCGGGGCGGCCAAGGGAGAGACCGACATGGCCGGGCGGATCGCCCTGGCGGTCAAGGTGGCCGAGTCTGGCGGAGAGGCAGAGTTGGCGCGACAGATCGGCACCTCTGTCGCCAGTCGTGAATCCGTTCCGGCGGCCTTCGGGGTGGTCTGGCTGGCGGCGGGAGACCCGTTTCAGGCGGCCCTGATTGCCGCCAATATCGGCGATGATACCGACACCATCGGCGCCATCGCGGCGGGAATGGCCGGGGCGTGCAAAGGGCTGTCGGCTTTTCCGCGCGCTGAAACTGCGCAACTGATCGCCGCAAATGATCTGGCGCTGGAACCGGTGGCAAGGCAGTTGCTGGCGCTGCGGGCCGGGCTGGCCATGCCATGACGCCGCGCTTGATCCAGGTGTCCGGCGTGATTGTCGACCTGGTCTACCGGGTCGACACTGTGCCCCTACCGGGTCAGGAGGCCGAGGTCCACTCCGCCCGTCTGACCCCCGGTGGCGGGTTTAACGCGATGCATGCGGCGCGGCAGGCGGGAATGGTGGTGGGCTATGCCGGAACGCTGGGCACCGGTCCGATGGCGGATCTGGTTGCACGCGCGCTGGAGCGTGACGGCATCAAGGTTCTGCGGCTCCGGCTGGCATCGCAGGATCAGGGCTGCTGCACCGTTCTGGTGGACCGGACCGGCGAGCGGACCTTTATCGCCTCGGTCGGGGCCGAAGGCATCGTGCGCGCTGGCGATCTGGCCGCGCTGCGCCTAGGCACACGGGATTGGCTGCTGCTCTCGGGCTATGCCCTGGGCTACCCCGACAGCCGGGATGCGTTGGGGCGGTGGCTGGAGGGGCTGGGCCCTGACACTCATCTGGTCTTCGATCCTGGCCCACGGGTCGCAGTCATTCCGCCGCAGGTGCTTAAAGCCGCCATGGATACGGCCCTGTGGATCAGCGCCAATGCCGCCGAGGCGGCGTTTCTGACCGCAGGTCTTACTCCAGCTGCGGCGGCGCAACGGCTGGCCCATGATCGCCCGGCCCAGGGTGGGGCAGTCGTGCGCGACGGCGCGCAGGGCTGCTGGTTCGCGCCCGCACGCGGCACGGCGCAGCACATCGCCGGATATGCCGTGTGCGCCATCGACACCAATGGTGCCGGCGACGCCCATATCGGGCATTTCATTGCGGCGCTGGCGCGGGGCGAAGATCTGGCCACTGCGGCGCGCTTTGCCAATATTGCGGCCGCCCTGTCGACTACCGTGGAAGGGCCTGCCACCGCCCCCACCCGAGAGAGGGTTCTGGAATTGATCACCGAAGACCGACCGACGAAAACCAAATCAGGGAGATGAACATGAAAAGACTGCTTCTGGCTTCGACGCTGGCACTGACCTCTGGGGCCACTCAGGCTGATGAGATCCGAGTGCTGAACTGGCAGGGCTATGGCACCGATCTGGAATGGGCCACCACCGCCTTTACCGAGGCCACCGGCCATACGGTGGTGCATGAATATTTCAACTCGGAACAAGAGGCGCTGACCAAGCTGCGGACCAATCCTGGCGCCTATGACGTGGTGATCATCAATTCCTTCTTCACCCCCGAGGTCGAGAAAGAGGGCCTTCTGGCGGTGATCGACAGCACCAAGATTTCCAATATCAAGAATGTCGCCCCGGACTTTCTGGCCAATGCCGGGCTGAACGCGGGTGGCGCGCTGCATGGCGTGCCATGGACCTGGGGCCTGACCTCGATCGCGGTCAACAATGCCGATTTCCCGCAGGCCCCCGGCTCGCTGTCAGTGCTGTGGGATCCGGCCTGGAAGGGCCGAGTCTCGATCCGCGATGATGCCAATGAGGCGGTGCAGATCGGTGCCCTGGCCACCGGGCAAGACATCAATGACATCAAGGATCTGCAAGCGGTCAAGGACAAGCTGGCCGCGCTGATGCCGCAGATCGACACCTTCTGGTCGTCGGAAAACGACTGGAACCAGTTCATGGCTGCGGGCGATCTGGCGGTGGCGACCTATTGGTCAGGCTCTGCCGGGCGGTCGATCTCGAAAGGGCTGGATATCACCTTTGTGGTCCCCGAAGAGGGCGTGATCGGCTGGCTGGACGGGTTGTCGATTCCCGAAACCTCGACCAAGAAGGACGCGGCCCACGCCTTTGTCGACTGGATGATCAACCCCGAGTTCTATGTGAAATGGGCGGCCGAAGGCGCGCCCGCCTCGGCCAATATGGCGGCGGCGGCGGCGCTGCCCGAAGACGACTTCAATCGCATGGTTCTGGGCGATCCGGCGGTGGTGGCCAAGGTGCAGTTCATGCTGCCCATGACCGAAGAGACCCGCGCGGCCTATCTGGCCCTGTGGCAGGAACTGAAGGCAGCGCAATAAGATGGCGCCGGGAGTAACCGACACGCTTGCGCGCACCGATCTGCGCCGCGCAGGGCTGCTGCTGACCCCGGCCTATCTGTGGCTGACAGTGGCGGTGTTTCTGCCGCTGTCAGCGATGCTGTTTTTCAGCGTGATCACCGATGTGCCCTTTGGCGATACCGAATGGCAGTTCACCTGGACGAATTTCACCGCCTTTTTCCAGACCGGCACCTATGCCACGCTTTTGTGGAAATCGCTGGGGCTGGGGTTGAAGGTCACGGTCCTGTGCGTGCTGATCGGGTTTCCCTGCGCCTGGGTGCTGGCCAAGACGATCCGGGGCCGCGCGCGCGAAGCCCTGTTTTTGCTGGTGATCCTGCCGTTCTGGTCCAACTCTCTGGTGCGGGTGTTTTCCTGGGCCATCGTGTTGCGCGGCAATGGGGTTCTGGACCGGATGGTCAATGCAATCTGGCCCTGGCCGGTTGATGTTGACCTTTTGTTCACCGAACACGCCATCATCATCGGGCTGGTCCATTCCTATCTGCCCTATGTCATCCTGACCACCTATCTGGCGCTACAGGCGATAGACGACAGCCTGATCGAGGCGGCCCGGTCGCTGGGCGCGCGCCGGTTCACCATTCTACGGCGGATCGTGTTGCCGCTGTCGGCGCCGGGGCTGATTGCCGGGGCCGTGCTGATCTTTGTGCCGGTGGTCGGCAGCTTCATGGAGCCGCGCATCCTGGGCGGCCGCATGGGCACCTATTATGGCACGGTGATCGAAGATCAGTTCGTGTCGGTGTTCAACTGGCCATTGGGCGCGGCGCTGTCATTCATATTGCTGGCGGTCGTGCTGGCCATTCTGGCGCTCGCCGGCCCGGTCTTGCGCAGGACCGGCACATGAGGCGGTCTTTGGCAGACTGGCTGGGGATCAGCTGGCTTATGCTGGTCCTGGTTTTTCTCTATGCGCCCATTCTGGTGATGGCGGCCATGTCGTTCAATGCGTCAGAGTTCTACCAGCTGCCGTTCCAGTTCTCGACCACCTGGTATGAACGGCTGGCGCGCAATTCGGCCATTCTGGATTCAGCGCTGCGGTCAGTTGTGATTGCGGCTGTTGTCACGGTGATCGCCACGGCGCTGGGTACCGCCGCCTCGATCGCCCTGTGGCGGTATGAATTTCGCGGCAAGCGGGTCTTGCAGGTGCTGCTGTTTCCGCCGATTGCCATTCCCTGGCTGATCACCGGCACTGCGATGCTGATCTTTTTCTACGCCGTCGGCATCGGGCGCGGCACCCCGGCGGTTATTCTGGGCCATGTCGCGCTGGCGCTGCCTTACGTGATTGTCGTGGTCTCGGCCCGGCTGACCACCTTTGACCGCAGCCTGGAAGAGGCGGCGCGCGCCTTGGGCGCCGGCCCCTGGATGGTGACGCGGGCGGTGCTGCTGCCCTGGATCGCGCCGGGCATCATCGCAGGGGCGCTGTTTGCCTTTGCGGTCAGCTTTGACCAGTTCGTCGTCAGCTATTTCCTGTCAGCACCGGGTGACAACACCTTGCCCGTTCTGATCTACACCGCGATCCGCAAGGGCTTTACCCCCGAGATCAACGCGATCTCGACCATCATCATCACCGTCTCGATGGCGCTGATGCTGCTGGCGGCGCGGTTCACAAAATTCGGGGGCGAGAGATGAGCGAGGTTCGCGTTGAGGGGCTGACCAAGGCCTATGGCAGCCTGCGGGCGCTGGATGATGTCAGTTTGCGCTTTCCCGATGGTGGGTTCTTTGGCCTTCTGGGGCCGTCCGGCAGCGGCAAGACCACGCTCTTGCGCGCGATTGCGGGCTTTGTGGCCCCGGATGCGGGGCGGGTGCTGATCGGGGATCAGCCGGTTGAAAACGTCGCCGTCGAGGCGCGCGAAATCGGCATGGTGTTCCAGAATTACGCGCTTTTTCCCAATATGAGCGTGGCAGAGAATATCGGCTTTGGCCTGCGGGTGCGCAAACTGGGCCGTGACGAAGAGCGGCGGCGCGTGGCCGAGGTGTTGGAGCTGGTGCAGCTGGGCCCCTTGGGCAACCGCAGGCCGCATCAGCTGTCGGGGGGGCAGCGGCAACGGGTTGCGATGGCCCGCGCCATCGTCACTCGCCCGCGTGTGCTGTTGCTGGATGAGCCGCTGTCGGCACTGGACAAATCGCTGCGCGTCGACATGCAGATCGAGTTGAAGCGGATTCAGCGCGAGCTCGGGATCACCACGATCTTTGTCACCCATGATCAGGAAGAGGCGATGACGCTGTCGGACCGCATCGGCATCCTGCGCGCCGGGCGGCTGATCCGCGAAGGCCGCCCCGAAGAGGTCTACGCCGATCCGCAGGATGCCTTTACCGCGCGGTTTCTGGGCGAGGCCAATATCCTGACCGGCGTCGCCGAAGAGGGCGGGTTGCGGTTGGCCGATGGCACGCTGGTTCACAGGCCACAGGGCGCGGACGCCGGGCTGATCGCGGTGCGGCCCGAGCATCTGGAGGTCTCGGTGGCCGAGCCGGCCTGCCCCAATCGGTTGCGCGCCGATCTGCGCCAAAGGGTCTTTGCGGGCGCCATGGGCACCTGCGTGATGCAGTGGCAGGGACAGGTGCTGAAATCCATCGCCCGGCATGATGATCTGCGCGATCTGCCGGAAACCGGCCCGGTCTGGCTGTGCTGGCAGGACCGCCATGCAAGGGCGCTGGTGCAAGAGCCTTAGGGCAGCACCACTTCGATCGCGCGGTCGGCCTCCGTTGTCACAGCGCGGGTGTGAAGGATCAGTTGCCCATCGGTCAATCCGGCGCTGATCGCGGTGCCGCCTTGGGTCGCGTGCAAGGGTGCAGCCGTGCAGGGCAGAATGATCCGACCTGCGGCGGCCGAAGGGGGCAGATGCAGTGATACGCGGTCGGGCGTCAGCCGCAGATGGCGAAGGCGGCCGAGAATGTCAGTCTCTAACAGCAGGGTATCGCGCCGTGTCAGCCTCAGCACCCCTTTGGCGATGGTGATCCGGCAGACCCCGCAGGGCGTGGCGACCGGCCCCAGATCGGTATCGGCCCCATTGGTCAGGCTGAACCCGTCCCAGGGCGAGATATCCACGACTTCGGCCACCGCCATGGCCGGCATCAGCGCACTCCAGGCATAGAAGGTGTCGGTGTCGGGCTGATCGGTTGCCTCTCCGGTTACGGCAGAGAAATTCTCGGCCGCCTGTCGCTGTGCCTGCCAGGGGCCAGAGAACAGCGCCAGACTTTGCTCGGCCAGATCGGCCGCCTCGGCGTCACGCCCGGCACGGCGCAGCCCCGCCCAGGTCAGCCAGTTCATTGGCGGCCAGACCCGGCCGCGCCAATAGATATTGTCGCCAAAGGCCGGATCATCGCGCCGCACCGAGGGCAGACGGAACGGCCCGCCAAAGCCCTGCGGGTCGCTCAGTTGCACCAGCAGCGCGTCGGTCTGCGCTTGGGTCGGAATACCGGCCAGCAGCGGATAGAACGAGGTCGGCGCCAGACTGCGGACAAAGCGGCCATCGGTCAGGCGATTGGCAAAGACGCCCCGGCTGTCATCCCAGAGTCGGCTGCGGATCGCCTCTTTATGGGCGGCACTGCGCAGCGCGACACGGGTTGCCGCAGCCGTATCGCCCAGGTCCGCCAGCAGGGCGGCCAGCATCTCGCCTTCGAGGGCCAGCAAGGCGTTCAGCCCGACATCAAAGGAATCCAGCAGCCCGGTGGCCGGGTCCAGTGTTGCCTCGTCATGGGTGGGCGAATTGTCCATGGCGGATTCATCCTTGGCCCCCAGTTTGGTGCCCCGGTACAGCCCGGCCCCCACTGCCGAGGTGCCATAGCGCACCAACCCCGCGCCCTGCGGATCGCGCGCTCGCCACCACCAGTCATAGGCCCGCAGCAAGACCGGCACGGCTTGCTCCGACAGCGCCCGGTCAGGCCAGCGCGCCAGATGCTGACGCAGCACATAGGCGCCGATCGGCGGCTGCGAGCGGTCGATCCAGGCGTCATTGCCGGTAAGCAGGCAGGGCAGGTTGCCCTGCGGCGTGGCCCCGGCCAGCACCGCCACCAGATTGTCACGCGCGGCGCGGCCATCGCATAGCCCGCACAGAAGGGCGCTGAACAGCACATCGTTCAACCAGACGCCAAAGCCGCCGAATTTTGCCGTGGTCCAGTTGCGCGACAGGGCCGTGTAGGCGCGGTGATTGACCTGATCATATAGGGTGTTCCAAGCCATCACGTCGCGCACCGCCTGCAAGGCGCCCTGGGTCGGGTCTGTATCGCCGGAATCGCCGGACAAGGCGTTGGTCGGCGCTTCAGCGACCAACGCGCTGCGGGCACGCGCCAGTGTTTCAACCGGGTCATCGCCAATCGCAAAGGCAAAGCGGGCGGCGGGCGCTTCTTCCAGATTGAAGCGCAGCGCCAGAAGCGGCGCGCTGTCGACACGGCTGGCCAGATGGAAATAGCCATTGCGCTGCATGTCGTCGCACAGCGCGGGCAGCGTTTCATGCCCGGTGATCAGCAAGGGCGCAGGGTCAGTCACCACAATGGCGTAGCGGTGGCCGATCCGGATCGTCGCCGCACCGGTCTGGGCGTTCCACGTCCAGTCCCGACCGTCTTGCGAGCCCAAGCCCAGACAGATCCAGAACCGCAGGCCCCATTCGCCATGGGCTGTCGTATGCCAGCTGCCAAGAACGGTGTGGGCGTCGACCTTGTCATAGCGCCAGGTCAGGCTGGTTCCGGCATGGGTCAGCCCGGCCTCGACCAGATCTGCGGTGGGCGTGTGCTGGCCCAACCGAAGGGCAGGTCCGGCTGGAAACTCCGTCGCCAGACCGGTGCTGGCGGCATAGGCAACGGGGGTCACCGACAGACCCAGCGGCAGCCAGATCATCGCCAGCGGATGGTCCGATGACCAGGTGCCGAACGACCGGTCCTGCGGTATGCCGGCGGACAGATCGGCGGGCGATCCGGGGGGTGTTATTCTGTCCATGCCGCGATGATCTCTGCTGTTGTCGCAATCTGCACCTGAAGATCAAAGCGGGTGCGCAGAATGTCCAGCGCCGCCTTGTGTCCGTCCCGGGACGCGCTGGTCACGGCATCAGACGCAACGATGACCCGCAACCCGCGATCCACCGCCTCCATCACCGTTGACAGCACGCAGACATCGGTTTCAATTCCGCACAGCACCAGCGTTTCGATTCCGCGGGCGGCCAGCAGGGGCAGGAACTCCGGGCTGGAAAACGCCGAATAGCCGGGTTTGTCCAGCACGGGCGCATCCGGTGCCAGAGCGCGCAGGTCTGGCATCACGTCCAGCATGCCCGGATCAAGTCTGTCCTGCGCAACCGAGCGCCAGTGGTGGTAATACCCCTGCCACCTGCCCTGTGCCTGATCGGGGGTGGGTGCCGTGATGAACCGGGCAAAAGCGGTATCGCGGGGGCGATGCGCGATCAGCCCGGCGCAGGGCGGCAGGATCGACGGCAGATCAGGCACTTGCCAGTCAGAGCCTTGCGAAAAAAGGCGCTGAATGTCGATCACCAGGGTCAATCCCCGTCGAATGGGCGTGTGCTGGTTCATTGCAGGCAGACCTCTTTGATGGATCAGGGCAGTCGCGGCGATCTTGGGTCAGGCGCAAAGCCTTTACAAGCGGTGGCGCGACTATGTTGGTGCAAGGCCATGCCCGCGGCCAAGACGCTGCCTTTGCCAGACTCGGGAAGCCGGAAGCGGGCGCCCTTTGTCCTGGCTCGGTTCTGATGATGCAGACGCCCACCGACGGCATCGATGTGCCAAGGTGGGTCTGGTCCTGTCACGCTTTCATGCCGCCCCGAGTTCTCGTTTAGGCCACCTTGCGTTCGAAATTCACGGGGCTTTTCCAGCCGAGGGCTGAGTGACGGCGGCGCGGGTTATAGAAGCCGTTGATGTATTGGAGCGAGCCCTTGTTCGCCATTGGTTCAAGAACAATGGGCGAGCGCCGTTTCGGCCTGCCGACGGTTTTCCCAAGTGCGCCGCCAGATCAGCTCGGCCTTGATCGTTTTGAAGAACGTCTCCACTGCGGCATTGTCATAGCAGTTTCCTTTGCCGCTCATCCGCTGCCCGGCAGCGGATGTCTACATCCGCGAGAGGGGACACCTGGAAGCCGTGTTGGCGCAGGATCTTCTGGTAGTCGTGGGAACAGTATTGGCTGCCCCTGTCGCTGTGGAAGATGCAGCCGCGAGGCGGCGACCGTAAGCGATGGCCATCTTCAATGCCCTGATCGCCAGGTCGCGCTTCATGCGGTTGCTGACCGCCCAGCCTATGACACGCCGGGAATGCAGGTCGAGGATAACCGCCAGATACAGCCAGCCCTCACGGGTCCAGATGTAACTGATATCACCGGCCCATTTCTGGTTGGGTTTCTCAGCGATGAAGTTTTGCCCCAGC
>Ga0209702_10007068_pt1 | contig 13941 bp, 15 predicted proteins | sample FRY01_FD_187210 | JGI IMG/M metagenome (GOLD analysis project Ga0209702, IMG submission 187210) | Freshwater microbial communities from Lake Fryxell liftoff mats and glacier meltwater in Antarctica - FRY-01 (SPAdes) (version 2) | ecosystem: Environmental > Aquatic > Freshwater > Ice > Glacier... | reverse complement strand
AATGGCTGGCCTGCGTTTCCCTTCGCACGGACGCTCAAGACAGACCGGTTACCCGATCCGCCCCTCCGCTGAAGGCCGAAGTAATTGGCTAAATTTTCCTCGTAAGACACTTTCATTCTCTATTCCAGACCGGTTTTATCCCGGCACACTGCGTCCCCTCCCCCGTCAGCCGCTGTTCTTACGTCCGTTTGATACTGGGCCGGATGGGCTGCGTGCAAATCACGAACCGCAGCCGTGAGCATCAGGATGTCACCGGGACTCTGAGAGGATTTTAGAATAAGTCGCCGCATAAAGAGTTCCTGCTGCCGACCAACACAAATCCATTTGACGCAATTCCATGCACGTGGAGTCTGAACTCGAAGCCTTAAACTCCAAGCATAGTCAGGGTTATTGTTCCACCCTTTACTTCTCGTGTGATGAGATTCACGAAATTGCAACCGTCAAGCAGTTTCATTAAATAAACAGAAAACAAACATTCGGATATGCTGCGGTGCAAATTTTAATGGAGCGACTTATGGCTGGGCCGAATGCGCGCCAGGCCGCTCAAAATTTAACGAGACACACACTACGGCTGATTCAATCACGCTCGTTATTTTTCGAGCGGTCGATTGATTCATGACTGTCGTTGACCGTTCAATGCTGAGCGAAGTGCTATGCTGATTTCCTGAATGACGCTGTCGTCTTTTTCCAGCATCAGGCGAGATTGGAGAGCGGCGATCGCACTTTGTGTTGCCAGTTGCCCCATTGCCCAGGCCACGGCACCGCGAATCAACGCTTCTGAGTCATTGAGTGTAGCAATGAGTGAACTTTCAGCCGTGAAATCTTTCGCGTTTCCAAGCACGATGGCGGCGTTTCGCAACAGCCCTGCCCTGCCCGGTCGAGATAACGGCGACCCATGGAACCTCGTTTGGAATTCGTCAGCCGTGAGCGTCAACAGTTCGCGACAATCGACGGGATTCATTGACGCAATATGTTGAAATTGTGGAAGCGTTTCTTCGGGAGCGAATCGATTCCAAGGGCACACGTCCTGGCAAATATCACAACCAAACAGCCACTCGCCGATGCCACTACGCAGATCGAGCGGGATCGGATCTTTGCGATGCTCGATCGTCAGGTAACTGATACATCGACGTGCATCAAGGACACCCGGTTCGGGAAATGCGTCCGTTGGGCAAGCGTCGAGACAGCGAGTGCAGGTGCCACAATAGTTTTGATCGACAGGTTTGTCGTAATCCAGCTGGAGGTCAGTAAGCACGGCTCCCAAAAAAAACCAGCTTCCGATCGAGCGGCTGATGAGCATCGTGTTTTTGCCAAACCAACCAATCCCGGCAAGTCGAGCGAAGTCGCGTTCCAGAAGCGGGGCTGTGTCAATGACGACTCGTGCGCGTGCGGTTGGGCATTCAGCCTTTAACATCGCAGCGAGTTGCTGGAGTCGTGGTTTCAGGACATCGTGGTAATCCGCAGATCCCCATGCATACCGAGCGACTCGCCCGCCACCTGCCGGAGTTGCACCGTCGTTATAGTTCATGGCGGCCACGATGACGCTGCGCGTGCCCTGCATAACTCCATCGGGATGCCGATACGCTTCTTTCCGACGCTCGACCCATTGCATGTCAGCGTTGTGGCCGTTTTCGATCCATTGCAATAATCGATGAAACCCCGTCGGCGTGACTGCGGGCGCAATGCCGACCTGGGAGAAGCCAAGTTCCTGGCCGAGTTCTTTGATGCGTTCTGAGAGAGAGTTCAATTTTCAGCCGACAGAATCTGCAAGTGCTTGCGGCCGATCAATGCGACGTCATCCGCCGTTACTCGATGCAGTGGTGAGTACAGCGGATGGCGTCCTTCCTTGTACGGATTATTACTGCGAGTGTTGTAGCAGCAGATGAATGCCCAGCGAGGCTTTTCACTGACGTTCTGGTCGGATCGATGCAATGTGTTGCCATGAAACAGAACTGCCGAACCGGGAGTCATTTCCACATTAACCAGATCCATACGCTGCAGGGCTGCGTTGACACGTTCCATGTCTGCACCGGTCTGGTCTCCGCGTTTAATGTGATCGATCCGGCCCATACGGTGAGATCCGCGCAGAACCTGCAGGCAGCCATTTTCCTTTGTTGCTTGATCGACAGCAAACATACAACTTGCCATGTCGGGAAGCAGACAACCGTTGTTGTACCAGTAGCCGTAATCCTGATGCCAGGTCCATGCTCCGCCAACGCGGGGTTCTTTCAGAATCATCTTGTGATGGTAGTGATAAACTTCATCGCCCAGCAGAGATTCCATCGCGGAAACAAGCGGCTCTGCCTGCACGATTGCAGAATAGATCGAATCCGCAGGGAGTTCATTTTCGACCACCAGATCGACTGAGCCACCTTCGCCGTCGGCGCGAGATGTTCGTGAAGCCGCCAGCGCATGATCACGCCGGGCGATTGTGCCTAGCAGATTTGTTTCCTGGTCGTCGAGGAGATTTTCGACCACGATGTAACCGTCGCGATCAAATGCTTCGATTGCGTCCAGTGTGAGAAAACCCGTTTTCATAGTCGCCTCATGCTCTCAGAAATTCGATCGTTTCCCGAACGCGGATTGTGCCTTCGTAGATCGCTCGCCCGGTAATGGCGCCGATCAAATTGGGATGTTCAACAGAGATGGCTTTCAGGGCTGCGATGTCGTCCATTGTAGTCACGCCACCAGACGCGATGACAGGCAGTCCCATGTCGGCCAACATGCAAAAATCGTCCAGAGTTTGCTGATCAATGCCCTGCATCATGCCATCGTTCGCGATGTTTGTGTAGATCACTGCGGCGAGCGGTACACCCACAAAACGTTGAGCTAATTCGGCCACTGAGACTTTCGAGACTTCCAGCCAGCCATCGGTCGCAACCATCGAATCGCGGGCATCAAGGCCCAGAGCCAATTGATGAGGAAACTTGGCACACATTTCAACAAACCAATCCGGTTCACGAAGTGCTTTTGTGCCAACGATGACGCGATCGACGCCCGTTTGTTCGATGGTGGAACGTACGCTTTCTTCACTGCGGATACCTCCGCCAAGTTGGCACGGAAGGCCGGTAGCCGAGATGATTCGACGCACAACGTCCTGATTGACAGGCCGTCCGGCTTTCGCACCGTCCAGATCGACAAGATGCAGTCGTTCTGCGCCTTCGTCACGCCAGCGGAGAGCCATATCAACCGGGTCGTCGGAAAAAACAGTGCTGTCGTCGTAGTTGCCCTGACGAAGACGGACGCATCGACCTTCAAGCAGATCGATCGCGGGAAGTAGCTGAAGCATGAAAGAAGTTCTGCCAACAAAGAGGATGCTGTGACAACTGTGGGCGATTTCAAGAGTCAACCACCAATTCTCGTTCCGGGGCTGGAGCCTCGGAACAAGGATCATTACTGCCCGCTCGAAGTTAAAGATGTTCCAGTTACCGCATCAGAGGTAATCGCCACAAAATTCTTAAGCAACTGCATACCGCATGACTGGCTTTTTTCGGGATGAAACTGCGTCGCCATGACGTTCGATTTGGCAACCACGGAGACGAAAGGCCGATAGTATTCCGTTGTCGCGGCAATCCACGACCGATCAGTGGGTACGACATGGTAGCTGTGAACGAAATAGAACCATGGTTCCGCTCCGAATCCCTGCAGCAGCCCATGATCAGGCTGAGCACTGCAGTCCAGTTGATTCCAACCCATATGAGGAATTTTGTATTCCGCAGGCAAATCAAAACGCTGCACCTTGCCCGGGATGATTCCCAGACCTTCGTGCTCACCATCTTCGAGTGATGCGTCCATCAGTAACTGCAATCCCAGGCAGATACCCAGGAATGGCCGATCGGCAGCGACATGGTCCTTGATAACGTTGACAAGATCATGCTGACGCAGAGCGGCAATCGCATCCCGAAATGCGCCAACACCTGGAAGCACGACACGTGTTGCCGCTGCGATTTCGCTGGCATTAGAACTGATGACTGCGGGCTCTCCGATGCGTTCAAAAGCTTTTTGCACGCTGCGAAGATTACCCATTCCATAGTCGATGATGGTTGTATTCATGATTTACAGGTTGATATCGAATTCGTTTTTGCCGGAAGAAGAGACAGACAACATGGGAGTCCCTTCAGAAAGCGCCATTGGCGCTCCCGATGATCCAAAAACAACAACTTCATACTTTCCCTCCGGTGCACCCTCGTAAGGAATCTCATACACCAGTCGGAACGAACCATCTTTTGCTGTCATGCCTTCGGCCGAAGTTCGTGTGTCCTCAATGCTTTCAGCAAGTGGCCGGAACTGAACTCGAAGCCCCTCGACCGGTTCTGACTGGGAAATGACTCTGCCTGTCACAGAATACAAAGGTAGGCCCTTATAGGATTCTGAAAACATGTACCAGTAGTAGCCGTAAAAAACGACCACGATGGCGGCAATCGCCGGTCCGGCTTTTTTCTTAATGAACTCCATCAACAATGCCCGCTGTTCAGCGGCCTGGACATCTTTAACGCTCACTTTTGGAGCGTTCGCTGAATCTCGCTTTTGTTGATAGGCCTTGGATAGAGCATTGGCAGCGGAGCCGGCCGTTTGTTCCGTTGAGGCTGCCATTGATGGTCGGACAGCGTCAGGCGTAGATTCGGTTTTACGATCTTTTTTCTTGCCCGCTTCGAAATCACGCATCAGCTCGGCAACGGAAGGTTTCTTGTCCGCGCCGAACGACGTCGAACGCAGTGCCGCAGGAGCTGGTCTTGCGGGTGCCGGCGCACTCAGGACATCCAGCGGATCGAAGTCCGGATCGTCTGCGACTTCCGGAGTTAATTCGATAGGCATATCAACATCGTCGTCGATGGGAAGATCTGGGCTTGATGCCGTGGCGGGTCCGTCTACTTCAACTTCGATATCATCTTCTGATGCCGGAGTTGGCACGACGAATTCTGTTTTGCATTTTGGGCATTTTCCGTTCGTGCCAGCCTTTTCGTCCTTGATTTTGAGTACCGAAGCGCACTCGCGGCAAGTGTATCGAATGGTCATTCAACTACTCGAGAGAAATTAACAAGAGGCGGACTTACGAAGTCACAGAACAATCCGGGTATCGATGATTACCACAGTTTACACAAACTCTCTGCAGTTATTGCATCAATCGGTCGCAACAAAAATGCCAGGTCGGGGAAAAACCGGCGACCTGGCGAGTCAAATAATCGGCCCAGCACTCACTAAACAGGCAGTAGGCAGGCAGCACTTTGCCAACTCTAGAAGTTTGGAACTGGAATGCCGCCGGAGGCGTTTCCGAGTGATTGCCAGACATTCAGGCCAATACTCTGGGTGATTTGACGGACGGAACCATCAGCCAGAGCTACCTGGATCACATCGTCATGAGGGCCGCCAGCAAGAGCGAAGTTTGTTCTCTTGTTTGGGCCATCCAGAGTGGTGAACAATGTTGCGGGGCCGCCCCACGCCCATCCATCGCTGGCAAATTGAACTGGCGTGCGAAAGGCTGGAGTGACTTTTCCATTCAATTTTTCAAAACGTTCCGCTTCTCCAACAAGAATCGTCTGCGATGTTCCATCCTTAATATCACCAATTCGCACGGCACTGTTGGCATAGAAAACACCCTGATTGCCACCAGTTTGATTCCAGCTAAGCGTCGAGGTCTGATTTGCATTCAGAATCTGCTGAGCCGTCAGATCCCACAGAGATCGAACCAAGGGGGCTTCATTGAAGAGAAGTCCGGATCCTGCGCATCCAGCATAGTCATTTCCACCACCTCTGACTCCGGTTGATAATCTTGTTGCTGCGTCGGTGTCAATGTATTTGTTGAGAGTGAGTTCACCGACCGTGTTGCTGATTCCCGATCGTCGTGAAGGGCAGTAGAACATTGGGATTTCAGACTGGGCCGGAGCATATCCAAGCCGAAGCCACTGATTGATTTGTTGAGGCTGGTTCAGGAACTGCGCGCCAAAGGCGAATTCCGAGTTACCAAAAACGTTAAATTCTGGCCGCCAATACTGGTACAGATTACCCTGCTCGATATAAGGGAGCAAATGAAACATCCAGCTTACGCCTTGAAGTCCTAAGACTTGGGTGCTCGAGTAGGATTCAGTGGGGTCTACAAAACGAATCGGCCCTGTAATGTTCCACCGGGTTACGATCTGTCCGGGCGGGAACGTGTTATGAGCGTCGTGGTAGTTGTGCAGACCAAGTGCTAGCTGCTTAAGGTTATTCTGGCATCTTGACTTGTTCGCAGCTTCACGAGCACGCTGGACGGCGGGCAACAGAATCGCGACAAGAATGGCGATGATGGCAATCACGACGAGGAGTTCAATCAAAGTGAACCCCCGCGTCCGACGACGAAGAGTACGCATAAAAATCTCCCTTACTGACTGCGGCTAACGAAGAGCAGACACTCACGATCCCGATGACCGAAGGCCCACAGACAACCAATCGTATGATCACCGAACATTGAGGTATTGTTCAGTTTTTTTCACGTTCAGCACATATCATTCCCGAAAATTTGCACAACTGAGCAAAAAGATGTGCATTTTGCTAATCTGCATGCCCCCGAGCTTAAGCAGGCGGATTTTGAGCCAATCGGCACAAAATCCCTGCTCCCTCCCGTATCAAATCGTCATCTGCCGCGAATGAAACGCGGAAATGTGTGTCGGACGGACTGAACACGTTACCAGGAATGATCAGCAGATTGTTGCGAATTGCTTCAGCCACGAATTCCGAACCGGTTCCCCAGGGTGCTTTGAGGAAAAGATAAAATGCCCCTTGACCACCGTGAATTTCGAAGTCGTCTTTCAGCAGATGCACCAGCATGTCGCGTTTGCGATGATAGTCGATAATGTTGTCCTTCAAGTCGATTTCCCAAGCCGTCACCCCTGCCCACTGCACCGGATGGGGCGCACAGACAAACGTGAACTGCTGAAGTTTCAACATCTGCTGAACAATGTACTGAGGTCCATGGATGTAGCCCAATCGCAGCCCCGTCATTGAATGTGACTTACTGAATCCATCAATGACGATGGTTCGGTCGTTCCATTCCGCTGGACTATGGAATGGTTCGTCGTAGCAGAAGACGCGATAGATTTCGTCACTGATCAGGGCAATCTTCTTCTCTGCCGCCAGTTCGGCCAATGCCTTGACTTCCTCTGCTGAGGCCACTGCTCCGGTGGGATTGGCAGGACTGTTGAAAAGGATGACTTTGGTTCTTGGCGTGATGGCCTTGCGGACATCTTCAATCCTGATTTTGAAGTCGGGATACGTCGAAACCTGCACGACATTCCCGCCAGCGAGCGTTGTCAGGTGTCGATACATCACAAACCACGGGTCGAAGATAATGACTTCGTCACCCGGATTGATGAGCGTACATAGCGCCAGCATTAAAGCGCCGCTGGTGCCGGATGTGACGAACACTTTTCGATCGGCATGATGATATCGATCATCAATGTCTTTTTGCAGCAGACTCAGCAGCGGCGCGATTCCCTGCGTCTGACTGTACGCGTTCCTTCCATCCTGGACCGCTTTGCACAGGGCATCTTTGATAGGCTGAGGCGTGTCGAAGTGCGGCTGACCGATACTTAAGTTGATCGGCTTAGTCATCGTCGCCGCCAGATCAAACACTTTACGAATTCCAGAGGCATCGATCTTGTGCATCCGGTCCGCAATCCACGATTCGCTCACTGGCCACTTTCTTTAACGTTGAATTGAAACTGTGAAAAACAATCTAGCCGCTGATTTGCCTTGGAGAAAACGTATTCCTCACGCTCCACCGTGAGGTTTTTCTACCATGAACCCAAGGCTCAATGTAGCCAGAATACGGGTGAATTCATTCATGCCGATCAACTCAAGGAAATGCAGACAGTTCAACGATTCTACCGTCCGGCAGAACGTCAACCTCTTTGAAACACGAAAGTTACCATCAATCCAAGGGAGTTTGAAGAGTCTTTCCGATGCCGTTTATCTCGACGCCCTATCAGGCTCACTGGGGGAATCTGAAAACGACAACTGAAATGTCTGGCAATTGGATCGTGTTTCCTAGTGTATGAGATTAAGGGGCCATCCAAAGTAGGTCTCCGGAACTGGTTGCAAACGATCGCAGGTTTCGCCAAACGCCGTTCCGCCAACAGCGTCACCCGCTTCAGCGCTGGATCGTAGAACGCACGTTCCGTAGGATTGGGCGATACCGGCTGTTCTGCCGCGAACACAAAGCAACAATCGCGAGCAGCAAAATCCACATTTATCTCGCAATCACTGACATCATGGTCAGGCGACTGGTTCGAAAGCCAAAAAACAACCACAAAAAAAACATCATCCTTTTCTACATTGTCCGACCTGCCAAGTGCCGTCTTAGACAATATTCGGCATCCTTAGTCTCTACAACTGAAGTGCGACACGTGCAGACGCCATATGCCTTTCAGAACCAGCGGAATGTTAAACATGAACAGTGTAAAGAGGTCAGAACCAGTTCGTGGGTTTACAATTATTGAATTGTTGGTCAGTCTGGCGATCATCGGAGTGCTGCTGGCATTGCTCCTTCCGGCCATCCAACGTTCGCGCGAAGCGGCTCGGGGCCTACAATGCCGAAGCAATCTGAAGCAGCTTGGCTTGGCAATTCACAATTACGAATCAGTTCACCAACATCTGCCACCCCACAACGGCGGCACTGATGCGGGAGAAATGTCGAATCAGGGCAATCTGAGCGGCATTGTGATGCTATTGCCGTTCTTCGATCAATCAGCATTGTGGAATTCCATCGCGACCGCTCTGAATCAGGGTGGCTATCCGGGGATGGCCACGTTTCCGCATCCGCCCTCGAATCTATCGATTCTGCTTTGCCCTTCATCGCCTGTTCCTGCTCCGTTCACAGACAATGGGCTCGGTGGGCCGAGTCGAAGTTATCATCTGAGCCTCGGTGATTGGTGCGGTGTCTTTCCGGGAATCTCGCCAGTCCTTGGGAGCCCCGCCAGCGGTGCCTTTGCTCGCGGACCGTTTTCGCCAAACGCGGGTGAGACACGTCGATGGCGGGACATCACGGATGGAGCCAGTCATACTGTGCTGATGAGCGAAAAAGCACTCTTCATATCACCCGACGAGTTTCTCGGCAACAGCAGTCGCGATGGTGCCGACACGCCTCAACAATGCCGAGCGATGTTCGGAGTGAATTACGGCGGACGAAGCAATCGCCTGGGAAATGGTCGACTCTGGGCGACAGGTTGGAATTTGTCAGTGTATACGGTCACAACGGCAATGGGACCCAACAGCCCGTCGTGCAAGTACTTCACCAACGCAACAAGTCGGCATCCCGGTGGTGTCTTTGTACTTCTGTGCGACGGCGCTGTCCGATTCATCAGTGACAGCATTGACACCGGAAACGCGGAATCGCCACCACCGGCAACACCGTCCGTCCCTAGCCCCTATGGAGTTTGGGGAGCGCTGGGATCAGCCGCAGGTGAGGAATCGATCGGACAATTTTGAGACGCAACGTTTAAAGATCGCAAAAAGGCATCGAGCGAGGGAACGAATTGTGGTGCGAACGAATTGTGGTGCCATGCACTTGTAAAGAAGGATTCGTCCTTGGCACCCATGTCCCCACTTGCTCCTTAAAGTCCACGCACTACGCGGAAACCAAAATCCCCTCGGCCAAGGTTGCCTGCCCACGAGTTACGAAACGAACTGTCAGCAACAAAACTCCCCCATGAGCCGCCACGAGCCGCATAGGCGAGGGCTTTGATGTGTGGATCGTTTAGATCGATGTTTGGGGGAAACTCTGGTCCGGTCGGGTCCTGCACCGGCGACTGAGCATAGTAACTAACTGAATAACGGTCAAAACACCATTCCCATACGTTGCCGTGCATGTCGCACAGACCGAATGGATTGGGTTTGAATGCACCCACAGGAGTTGTGAACGGATGTTCGTCATTGAGTTTGAGTTCGAATGGATTCTCTGGCCAAACGCGCGTCAGTGCCTGGTCGGCGACGTTGGCAAATCCAGCCTGCGACGTTGGGTCGTCCCCGCAGGAGAACCGAGTCTTCGTGCCAGCCCGGCATGCGTATTCCCATTCCGCTTCGGTCGGCAACCGGTATGTTTTGCCATCGCTGTCCGTAGCGGTCAGCCATCTGCAGAATTCCATGGCGTCATCCCGACTCACGTAGACGACCGGATGCCGTTCACTTTGCTCGAATCCGGGTGAACGCCAATTGAAACTGCCATTGTCAATAAAACTGGACTGTTTCGTGTCGAATCCGCGCACCGACCCGGCTGCTGCTTCGCTATCGGTGATGCGATTCGTGGCTTCCACGAATAATCGAAACTGGCCGACGGTGATTTCATGTTTCGACATTTCAAACGACCGGGTAATTTTAACTTCGTGCGGCTTCACTTTGTCCTTGTCGCTCACCCCGTCGCGCAGATCACCCATTACAAACCCGCCGACCGGGATGGGCACGAATTCAATCCCCGACGAATTGGGAACTGTCGTGGCTTGGGGCAACAACGCACCCGGTGACGAAGATTTCACAGCCGCAGACTCGTCCGAAAGACTAGGGTTGGCTGCGATTGTACTCACGGGCTTGCTGACCGGTGGTTTCTCCGTTATTAGACTCTTCAATGGACCCTCGGAGATCGCGTTTTCTGATTCCGAACTGCATCCAGAAAGCAGCAACATGAATCCCACCACTACGCTCCATATCCGATGCGCTATCCGACGAGGCCGCAAGCGATCCGAACCATTGTATTTTCTATTCATATCGACCTATCGCTTTCGTGGCGGCGATTTCTAGTGGTTATCTGAAAATAGAATCTTTTTACAGGAACGGCAGTCGGAGGCTTCGCATCAGACACCAACTATGCCGCTCGAAACCCAATAATACAGACGAAACAAATTTTTTAGATAGGCTCTACGTTTTGGTATGGTTCATTGATAATCCCGAATGGCCCCTCGCTTCAATGGTCCGCTCGCTGCGATTGAGAGTAACGGCGGATGTAAAAAAGCGACGCAAGTGCCAAGAAAACCGCCAACTGTCCCCAAAAGAGCATCCATCGAAACTGGCTGTTGGGTGGAGATCCGGCAATCTTGCTCTTGACAATCTTTCGACCATCCCATTCCATCCTTTCTTTATCGATTTCGCCTTCAGCGCAATAGGTCAAAACACGCGTTCCCGGCGACAGTTGTTTAATTCCTCCTAGGGAAAAAACTCCGGGATCCAATTCGGTATTCAGCGAATGCACCGAGATATCGACCTGTTCACGCGTAAAAAGGTTTGCGTTGATCGTGCGTTGGTAATGGAGTGACACCGGAAACCAGATTCCCGATGGCTCGTGAAGTTCGACGGTTGATCGCAGGGAGTCGTGGTATTCGGCCCCAGTATGGTTCTGAAACCGTTCGTCCATTCCGATGACACTGTATCCGCGATCAGCCGAAATCCATTCGTCGATCTTGGTCTTGTTAAAAGTCGTGTAGCTGATTCGAAAACAGACGACCCCGTCCAGTTCCGTCGTTTCCAGTGTAGGAGATTCCCGATCCGCCCGAGTCAAATACGCATCCATCGGAAAATTGAGCGCCATGCCGTACTCCAAAGGAATCATGCCCAGTTCCGCAGGCGGGGGAATGAACCAATGCTTGTTGACCTCCATTTCCGAAGAACTGAAAATCAACAGTGGTTCGTCGCGTTTGCCGGTCGAGCCGTTTACCCACGCGACGTGGCCGAACGGATCACAGCCGAAGCAACTTACGCGGATTGTGGCGACGTCGGCACCAGAGCGAGTTGATGTATCACACCGTAGCCGATCTCCGTCGAAATAAAACTCCCGCTCAGTCGTGGTTTCGGTAGGCGCACCCCCCTTCACGTCCTTCACCTTCATCATACGTGCTACCAAACTGATGTGGCCACGTGTAATTTGCTCGCGTTGCTGCAGAGCATGTTGTTCGATGTCGAGCGCCGTTTCCGCGCGGCAGCCGCGCTGCGACACAATCTGAATCAATGTGCACATCACCACAATCAGCCCCGCTCGTATTGCACCCCTCCAAGCCGCATTTTGCCCTTGCACGTCCAAGCCAATTCGCATTATCTCAGTCCGAAAACCATCGAGCATGGACATGGTTAATAGCCCCCCTGCGGACAACTGTCAGCCGACACGTTGTCGCAATCTTCTGAATTCGAACTGCCATCAACGCATCCCGAACCAACGACCTCACAATTACCCCAAGTGTATGAGGGCACCGTCGCGAGAAATTCGCAATGGGTATTGCATCCCGGCTGGCCCAGGCAATTAAAGTAGCCATTGGGCGAAACGACCCAATCCCATTGGGAACAGTGTTGACCCAAATCTTGTCCATTACCGTTACAATCCTTAACGGGTTTACAAGGATCCATCCACGCAATTTTTTGATTGCAGTCGCCGTCGCCCAAAGCACTACTGAGCAGCACCAATAGCTGCCCCACAAAGATAAGCGACAAAACGATCGGAGTGAATTTGACAGACATTGAAACTTCCTTTCGCAACATAGTTCTTTATTGAGATAAATCCACATTCAAGATTGGCTGCATTTTGCGGGATTCTACGCGGATGGGAATCCCTACCGACGACGTCTTACAGTTTGTTTGTACGACCACGTTCACATTCCGGCTGAACTCCCTCCAGCGATCAGAGTCGAAACTCACCGTCACGCTGCGACGAGTTTCGTCCACAGCGACATCAAAGGCGCGATGCACGCAATAGGCCCCACGGATTCTAAAGTCCGGATCACCGATCGGCGAAAACTGAATTGTGCGAGTTGCGTCTTCACCTGCCTCGAACGTCACCAAGAACGGCGAATATTCGAAGTCCGGGAGCACGTCTCCCGCGATCAGGAGCTCCTGCGTCCACGGGGTCGATGACTCATCGCCCCGAAAGCTAAGCAAAATCGGTTTTTGAATTGATCCGCCAAGACCGACTGTGTCCCACTCGAAATCCAGTTCGATAGCCCCGCCGCTAGGAATAACGTCCTCCTTCACGTTGGCGACTGTGCAGCTACGGCAGCGCCCATAGTGATAACATGCTAGACGCAATTGCAGAAGGCACACTGTTTCCTCTTGCTGAAGCTGTCGGGCACGTCGCGGGTTCGAATAGAGTCGGAGAGTTGTGTACACTTCTTCAATTCCCGTTTTATGGGACAGTGCTCTCGTTTTGTTCATGGAAAAATCGCTTCCGAGTAGGATGCGGTATTATTGCTGCATGCCACGTCGCTTCGTACCTCCATATTAGATTCACATGAAAAGGACAAGTTGTACAAAGGACAAATTGTACCACCCACGAATGAAGCCGAGGAAAAAGCCGAGGAAAAAGCCGGCCGGCCGAGGAAAAACGAGGAAAAAGGGTCAGGAACGAGGAAAAAGGGTCAAACGAGGAAAAAGGGTCAGGAGCCTAATTGGCGGCATGGGTAAACTTGCGTGGTCGGCCTCGTTTTCGTAGTGTCGATTCAAGGTTGTATTGACGTGCGGTTGTTTCGACCCAACCGGCATCACCAAAAGGCTGGCCCCTGGCGATGCTTCGCTTCAACTGCTCTGCCTCCTTTTCGCTCACCACCCGATTCACCCTTTCGAGCCAATTAGGAAGACGCGGTACCGGCCATTTGGCGAGCTTGATCCCACAGTGTCCACCCAACCAGTTGAATAGCCCTCCGAACCTCCAGTCCTCCGCTTTTTCCACTAACCCTGCGGCCAAAGCATTGCGTTCAACATATCGCATGACAACGAAAAAGTGCTCGTCGGTCTGTATTGGAAAAGCGACAACAGGTGGCAGGAGCGACAAAAGGTGGCGATAACCGAAAACCGGAGTTCAAGGTACTGCGACCGTAAGCGAACCTAGAGTGCGACACAACAGTGCCGCATTTCCAACGCGGCAAAGAGGCGATGTAAAGGGTTTCAGTTCGTCGTGATGCCACCGCCAATCGTGATGCCACCGCCCTCCGCGAT
>Ga0209702_10007064_pt1 | contig 13951 bp, 14 predicted proteins | sample FRY01_FD_187210 | JGI IMG/M metagenome (GOLD analysis project Ga0209702, IMG submission 187210) | Freshwater microbial communities from Lake Fryxell liftoff mats and glacier meltwater in Antarctica - FRY-01 (SPAdes) (version 2) | ecosystem: Environmental > Aquatic > Freshwater > Ice > Glacier... | reverse complement strand
ATTTCAACACCGATACCATGATTAAACTAAAGTTAAATTTTATATTAATTATAGTAGTTGTTTTTAATACTCAATTAGTTTTTGCGCAAGCCAATAAGGACAATTCGGGTTTAATCAATCAGCTATATGAATTTTCAAAGACCTCCTCAGTAACTGGAAGAGAAGAACAAGCTGCTTCCTATATTCAATCACTGTTTCCAAATGGAGAGTTGAAAAAAGAAAACTGGGAAACCTCATCTTGACGATTGGCTCTGGACAGCCAAGACGACTGATCACGGCACCTCTTGACGAACCTGGCTATGTCATTAGCCAAATTCAAGAAGATGGGTACTTAAAAATCAATCCCCTTGGTTTTGGATATCTGGGAAATCTTTACCATCAATTTTTCCAAGGCCACGAAGTCCAAATAAATACAGAAAATAGACCTATTATCGGCGTTTCAACGGTTCGATCATCGCACTATGAAGGACTGAGAATCATACCGGAACGTGCAAAACCTCCTTTCTCATGGCACGAAGTTTTTATTGATGTAGGAGAAGCGACAGCTTCAGAAGTAGGTCAAAAAAATATTCAACTTTTAGACCCGGTAACGCTCAATAAAAAGATTACAATCATAAGTGGCTCCATGATATCAGCTCCAGCTATGAAGTCAAAAGCTGCTGCAATTGCCTTAGCTGTGGTTGGAAAAAGTATTGCAGAAAAGGAAATTGATGGTACACTTGTGATAGCTTGGACAATGCTTGAACTGATTAATGGAAAAGGAATAGAAGCTGTGATAAATGAGTGTGGTCCATTTAATGAAATTCATCGATTCAATCGTTTTTTGGAATCTGATCACATTGACAAGCAGACACTATTGGCTAATGGAAAATCGCTGGATAATGGTACGAACTACTTGAATGTTAAGCCTACTTATTCATTTCGAAATCCTAGTGCTACGATTGATTTTGATAACCAAACTATTTATGAAATTGGATTGCCTAGTCTCTATCCCGATACCCCGGTTGAGTTAGTCGCTATTTCTGATATTGAAAACCTGATTGATCATTGGTTAAATATGCTTGATGGGGAAAGCAAAGTTGCTGATTTACCTAAGATAAAGTCTGATACTTCTAAACCCCGATATAGCACCTTCAATGCCGAGCATGAGCTGGTATCTGGACTTGTAGGTCAATACGGAGTGAGTTTGAATGAAGAAAAAGTGCGAGAACTTATCCTGACAAAATTACCCAATTGGGCAAAACCAAAAATCGATTCCATCGGGAATATAGTCCTGACATTCGGCCAAGGGGATGATCATCTTGTATTCGTCGCCCACATGGATGAGACTGGGTATGTGATCGACTCCATAAGAGATGATGGCAAATTGATATTAGAGAGCAGAGGCGGAATGCTTCCCTGGTTATGGGAAGCTCAGCCCGCACTGATTCATGTTGGGGAAAGCCCCATTCAAGGAGTTTTTGAACCCCGAGCAGCTTATAAAATAGCCTCAAGCAGAACACTTTCTGATCCTCTTACCGTATTCGCTGGGTTTGACACAAAGAGTGATGCACTAGCTGCCGGAATTAAGATAGGGAGCACTACTGTGACTATGCCAAAAGAAATGATTCGTCTCAGTCAAAATAGAGCGACCGCTCGTGGGTTTGATGATCGGGTTGGTTGTGCGGCATTATTGATGAGTTTAGATGAGTTAGATCCTAACCTGCTAAAAAATAAGATAACCTTTGTCTGGTCAATAGCTGAAGAAATTGGATTAGTAGGGGCTGCTTTTTCCGCAAAAAGCCTCCAAGATGCCAATACAGTATTCCCTATTGATACCTATGTTTCTTCGGATGATCCTTACACTGATGAGACCTTTGCGTACAGTCCCTTGGGTAATGGTGCGGTGATCAGGGTGCTGGAAAGTATAAATTTCATAAGCAGGGAAAATCTAAAACATATCCAACGACTAGCTGCACGCAATGAAATCAAAGTGCAATATGGAATGACTGCTGGAGGTACAGATGGGCAAGCTTTTCTTGGATATGGAATCCCAGCTATCCCATTATCTTGGCCGGGAAGATATTCTCATTCTCCGGTAGAAATCATGGATTACCGTGATATGAAAAATCTAGTCTTATTGATTAAAACAATTATGCAGGAAATAGAGTAAGAAATCGGGAATTTCCCCACACTCTTTTTGATTGATCTAACCCTTGAGAAGGATCCAGTTTACTAAACTTAGCATGGCAAACTCATAATTCAGCTAGATTAAACTAATATTTTAAATCAGTGAAATTCACTGGTAAAAATTAATCTAGCACCCTTTAATGGCTTCAGGATCCTTTTACGTACCGGGATTATATCAATTTTTATTTACCAGCTGATGGATAAACTTCATCTTCTCCACCACGCCATCGCTGATCACAAAAGGATAAACATCCGGCACTCCCATGGCGCGATTGATGCTGTTCACGGCAAAGGATAGTGGCACACAAGTACGAACTATGGCCTGAAAATCAGATTGTGTATAAGGATCAAAACTCACATTGGCAGCCATGCCTTCCAATGTTGCCGAGGGATCAACTTTCAACCCAAAAAAGTGCGCAGTCTCCACCATATCCATAATGTGTAGGTAGTGTGCCCAAGTTTCTGCCCAATCCTCCCAAGCATGCGCGGTGGCATATTTACTGATAAAAGTTTCTTGCCAGTCATCAGGAGCGCCATTTTTATAATAGCTTTTAAGAGCTTCCTTGTAGGAAGCACGCTCATCGCCGAAAATTGCCCTAAACTCAGCTAAGATTCCAGCATCCGTATACACCAATCGATCCCAAAAGTAATGTCCTACCTCATGTCGCAAGTGCCCGATCAAGGTGCGATAAGGCTCCATAAGTTGCTTTCGCATCTGCTCTCGAAGTACAGAGTCCGCTTCACGAAGGAGAATGGTGATCACTCCATTTGCATGTCCGGTCATCAATTGGGAATTGGCTTGCCGAGCCACAAAGTCAAAACAAAGCCCATTCACATTCTTCAACTTGCTGGGAAGGGCTAATCCGATCTTTTGCAATTGATAGATCAAGCGATGTTTAGCTACTTCTAGATTTTTCCATTTAGGGAAATTCTTCTGGTCAGAAAGATCAGGAATCGTACGATTAAGCTGACAGGCTGTACAAAAGTTGACAGAGGACTCTATTGGGATCAACCAATTGCAGACGTCGTGCTGGTGATTTTTACAATACTTATACTCGATCTGCTCTCGATCTGAAATCAACCGATCTGAATTTGAATCAAACGTGAGCATCTGCCGATCAGAATCACGGTAACCAGATAGATGATAACAATTTGCGCATGTATAGTTCTCAAAAAATAAAGGATACTGACAGTATCCGCATTGAAATATTTTCATGTTTGAGTGATGGGAAACCCAAAGATGGGCGATTTTAGAATAGAATTAACTAAAAAATATGAATTTGCCTTTTTCATTGTATCTAAAAAATAAGTAAATCTAATCATCTTTCAGGGATAGATTATACTGACTACACTGGCAAACTAGCTATTGGAAAACCAAGCTGATATGGAGTAAATCAAAATTCAAAAGGTATGATAGACTTCCAAGCATAATATCTCAATAGCTATTGGGATCACTAACATAGCTATCAAGGAATAAAATAAATAGTCAGTTGGATAAACTGGTGATTTAAGAGATATCTACACTTGTCAGTACCATATTCAAGTAATAATCAAACTCAGACAAATAGTCCAATGTGACTATCCGCAATGAAGCCAATTACATCTCTTTTTACGCTTAACTGTAGAATACCCGCCAAGGCGAGGCAGGCCCGCCAGTTGAGCAAAGAGAATTAGGTTAGTGGTACACTTACGGATAATCATATTAGATAATTACTCCCATGACGGGATAAAATAATTGAGATAAAAATAATTAATGGTTGGGTTAATAACTAATTATACCAAATTAAATATAGTATATTAATAAATTCTTAAAATAAAATATTGAAAAAATAAAATTTGAATAGATATTCGATGATGAAATTTTAATTCTCGCTTAAATGCTATTTATACGATTCAATAAATAATATGATACGATTGACAAGTAAATTCAAAAACGATTGCTCGTGACATAATAATTGTTAGAATAAGGGCACATACAGCAGATTGCTGAAATTTTTCGTGATCCATAATAACAGACTTATAATTGCACATATTAATAAGGCATGGATGAAGTGGCAAAAATTTATGTTAAATTCATTTATGTATTGAGACACCCTCATTGAAAATACTGAAATCCAAGGAGAAAATTGTCATTAAATCTGGAAAAATATCAAAATTTTTCTCAAAATAAAAGCTTAGTAAGCTATGAATTAGGATGTCTCATGCTTGGGAAATACTGAGTCAGATGATTAAAAGGGTGTAATTTCTAGTTCAATGAGTGGTCAAAGCCATCCAAATTTAGTCTTCATAGGTCATGGAGTTGATTAGCGGGTGCAATAAAAAACAAAAAAGTAGAGACCAGTAACTGCTAAAAAAACGGGGCGTATTCTGAAAAGCCTAACGAGTAAGAGAAAAATATTATTTAAAATGCTCAAAAAATTTAACCTAACCGATAAGCTGTTAATTGCATCTGCGTTGCTTTCTCTTGTCTATTCTGAAATATTGTTTTTTAATGGAAGTCCGAATCATGCAATTTTTATTGGATTATGGGTACCTTCAATATTGTGCTTTGGAATATACTTGAGATTAATAAATAAAAATGATTGATTTTATACCATATTTAGCGGGGATAGTTACAATACTATTCTCCGTTGCTTTTAGCTATGCTATAACAGATGGCTGGAATTTTAAAGATAAGAAACGCTGATTAATATTGATTGCCTCGGGAATAAATTCTATGATACAGATTGGTAAAAATGGAGGTTTACTATTCGGTCAATAGTTTTTGGCAAATTAAGTAATGAATTTTCACATTTATAATTGTGTACAAAATCGCTGGATTTACAAGCTGTAATTTATCAGACTAAATTCTAAGTATTATTTTATCCAAGCAAAATTATCGTAAGAAAAACTACTTTTTCAACTCACTGTAAGTCAAATTTTTAGTTTCAAATTAGTAGACATACTCTCATTTACAAGTGAAACACTATTCGTAAATCCTAAAATCGTAGTAGGTTCAACTAAATATCTCAAACCTGCATTTAAATGATAGATAGGGTGTATTAGTTTCTATGAAATCAGATACTATTTTAGTGCTTATCGAAATGTACCAAGCCAGTAATTTCAGCTATTCAAATCTTATAATTAATATATTGGTTTAATTTTACAAAACTACTCTATTATATTAATTCTTACGAAGAACTAAAAAATATAACTATTCAAGTCGAGCTAGAATGTATTCAGAATGAGCGAATTAATAAAGGTTGCAAAGATCTAATCTTAAGCTATAATTTTAGAGATTCCACAAGTTAGCCCTTACAACCCTTGATTTACTTAATGAAACCTTCCATTGCGGCTAAAGTTGTAGCCCAAACAATGATACAAGAAATGAAAATCCCAATTACATTTGCCAAAAAAGCCTTTTTACGGTTCATTCCGAAAAGATATCCTGCTATTGTCCCCGAATAAACTCCGGTTCCGGGAAAAGGAATCAATACAAATATCATGAGACCCCAAAAGCCATATTTTTTTACGTTTTTTCCAGCTCCTGCTTTGGCTCGACGAGCGATGAATATTGCGGCTTTCTTGTAGTGATACCATTTAAAGAAGTAGCGATTGACCACATCAAGGAAAAAAGTCATAATTGGAAAGACAAGCACATTCGCTAGAAAACAGAAAATAAAGGCCAAATAGATGTTTACTCCATTTAAAAGGGCGTAGGGAATGCCACCTTTTGCTTCTCCAAAGGGAGAAATACTCCAAAGCATGGCAATAAGTAAATCCAAAATCATTTCTTTAACAGTTGGTGTCGCAAAAGTAATGAATTTAGAGGGTGCTACTGCCAGAGGATTTATTAAAATTTAGGTAAAAGCCATTCTTAAACCAAAAATGATTCAGCCTCCTATTGACATCGTCAAATCATGGATTAGATGCGGTACAAATAGAATCTTTTATCAAAGTCAAGTATAATTGGATTTACATATAAACAGCCTGGATTCGAAATACGAGAATCGTTGATTTACTTAAAATCAAGTTGAAATATAATTCATGTTTATTACAGGCCGTATTGGTCACTTCTAGGCCATAGTTGAATTCATGAGATTAGTATAAGTTTAACTGGAAATGTGTTACATCACATACCAATGAAGCTCAGGCTAAGCAGATTAATAGCCAATGCTAATAAATCTCTTTTTCTACCTGCAAAAAACGACATCTTTTTTACTCAGTTTTGCCAAACTGTCCCGTAAAACCTGTTACATTAGGATAACAATTATGGCCACGACATCTTTTTTTTCACAGTAAATCTTTAACAAGGATAAATCAAAATTAAAATCCTTCAGATTGTTTTACAGGATGCCATAAGTTTGGTGCGATAGTATGAATAATGCGCAAGTTTTGGCAAAATGCATCCGACATAATCCTATAATAATTATTCTCATGCCCTGATCCAACCTTATAAACGATCAAATAGCGCAGCATGAAAAAAAAGATTTAAATTTGATCATAATAGATCATCAAATAGATAATTAATAGGTGAAGACCAGAAATCACTCTAAAAATAACGGGGCAGGACCTGAAAAGCCAGAAAAGTAAGGAAATTAAAGAGAAATTAAAATGGTAAATCTATTAGTGGTCGCGCAACTTGTTGTTGCTGTTTCTGTTGTTTTTGTTTGGGTGTTTCGTTTCGATAATATTGTGAAAGAATTCAACGAATATAGTATAAGTGACCTAGTGCGTACGATCGTTGGGTCAACTAAGATAGCATTGGCCACATTGCTTGTAGCGGGTATTTGGTATCCTTCTCTTATTCTAGTCCCAGCGCTTTTGATGGCTTTCCTGATGTTGAGTGCGCAGTACTTTCATTTTAAGGCACACAATTCATGGAAAAAACGTGTACCCTCTCTGTTTCTTTTGGTACTATGCCTTTTCATTGCTGCAGAAACCGTAAATGCAATTGCATAATGAATTTAATTGATGTTTTAGTTTTTTTCTCAAGTCTATCTTTTTTGGCATATGGCATATCTTATTTTACAACTACAAAAATGAAAAGCGAATTCATTCGCTTTGGCTTGGGGAAATTGGGAATGCTTACTGCAATTTTAGAAATTTTAGGAGCCATTGGATTGATCGTTGGCTTATTTTTTAACTATATTTTGCTCATATCTTCAGGGGGTTTAGCTTTATTGATGTTTTTTGGGGTAATAGTCAGATTGAAAATTAAAGATGGGCTATTGGCCGCATCACCTGCATTCTTTTTTTTTATTTTAAACTTATACATCTTCATTTTGGCTATAAGCGATATATAGTGGGTAGCATGTAACTAAATTAGTAAAATATTTAATTTTACTAAATGAACAGCAAGCAATTATTCGAGATGGCTTTGAGCTTGGAGAAGCCATGGTAGGTAAAAAATATTGACATGATTAAGCCCTTGAATGGGATTGGAGGTCAGCTTGATATTTACCTTGACTTTGAAAAAGGCTTTAAATTTCCTAGAGGAAAAACTCATGATACTGTCGAGCGAACCTGGCAACAGCTCAATTTTTTCCAACATAACTGTTTTTTACATGCCAAGGTTCGCTCCGTTAAAACCGCGCAAGGTGACAGCAACAGTTCCTGTGCCTTGGGCTCGTTCAGGAAGTGGATTTACACTGCTTTTTGAAGCTTTCAGCATGTTGTTAATTGAATCTGAAATGCCGGTGAGCAAGGTTGCCCAGATCATGGATGTTTATCCATAGCGGCTATGGAATGTTTTTTCCTATTGGATAGCGAAAGCGCATCAAGCAGACGATCAATCTGAGGTAAGCGTACTTGGAATTGACGAAACTTCCTCGAAAAAAGGTCACAATTAGGTTACTGTGGCCGTGGGTATGGATCATCGAAGGGTTATTTATGCGGTACCCGGTAAAGGTGCTGCTACCATTGATGCGATCTGTAAACATCTTGAAACAAAAGGATGCAAAAAAGAGCAGATTAAACAGACTTGTGTTGATAGGTCCCCTGCTTTCATCTCAGGGATTCAGAGCAACTTTGAGAATGCCGCTAGTACATTCGATAAATTCCATGTAGTCCAACTCATCAATGAAGCCATGAACAAAGTCAGAATGCTTGAAAGAAAGGAATTTGCGATGCTCAAAGGCTACAAATATACGTTCCTGAAAAACGATCGCAACCTGAGCGATAAGGCCAAAGAAGACAAGTATACTATACTGACCTTATTGCCCAGTATTGCCAATGCGTATAGGTTAAAGGAGTTGTTTGCTGAATTTTGGACCTTCGATAACAAACAGGAAGCAGGAACTTACCTGTCTTATTGGTGTGATCTGGCAGAAGAATCAAAAATCTATCCGTTCATCAAAGCAGCAAAAACAATGAAAGCGCATTGGTCTGGATTGGTCAATTATTCGCAAACAAAGCTCAACAATGGAATTCTGGAGGGAATCAACTCTAAAATACAGCTTGCAAAAAAAAGAGCCCGAGGATATCGTAACAGCAACAACTTTATCACTATGAGCTATTTCATAGCTGGGAAGCTCAAATTTGACTACCCATTATACACTAGGCAAAGCTGAAACTTAAAATTATTGATCATTTAGTTATTCTCCGAAATTCTATTACCCATTATAATCCATATAGAGCCAAAAAAGTAATCGTCAGAGGCTCCAGCAGAGGAATAGGTTTGGAGATCGTCCTTGCATTGGGTAGCGCTGAATTCCAGGTATTTGCTACCATGCGAACTTCAGCTAAAGCAATTGAGTTGGCTGCAAAAATCAAAGCAGAATCCCTTCCCATTACACTTCATCAGCTGGATGTGAATTCGGATGATTCAGTTAAGTCTTGTTTTGGAGAAATCCTTAAAAATGGTACAATCGACGTGCTGGTCAATAATGCAGGAGTAGGCTTTGGGTCTATTGAAGAAATGCCTATTTCGGATTTCAAAGCAGTTATGGAAACCAATTTCTTTGGAGCCGTGCGTTTCATGCAGGCGTCACTCCTGAGCATGAGAGAAGGTCAAAGTGGCTACATTATCAACCATCAACTCCATTTCGGCTCGATTAACGAGCTCACCTCTGGGCTGCTATTCGGCGAGTAAGTTTGCACTGGAAGCGGTCAGCGAAGCTTTGGCCCAAGAAGTAAAACCATTCAATATCCGGGTAGGAATCATCGAACTGGGAATCATCGATACCGATATGGCGCATGCGATTGAAGAAGAGTCACCATCAATCTACCCGAGTTCCAAGCGAATGACAGACCTGTTCTTTGCTGCATTGAAGAATCCAACGCCTGCCACTTTGGTAGTGGATGCCGTGGTGGAATTCGCCTCAGGAGATTCTTGGATTCTTCGACATCTTGTCGGACCGGATGCACTTTCATTTCTCCAGTGGCGCATGTCAATGACAGATGAGCAATGGACCGACCGGAATTCGCTTCCGGATGAAGAATGGTACCATGCCGTAGAGCAGGAATTTGGGATGAATGCCAGAAGGTAAAACCACTTCTCATCTTGGCTTATGTCCTCACAGACCTGAGATTTAAGACTTACCGTTCCACAGTGTTTTTATAAATTTTATCCTAGCTTGCTAAACGGATTTCGTTTTAAAAAGAAGTCTATTAGGATAATTTTATAACCAATAAACCAAATAATATCATGATCAAAGTAACCGTCCTTTATGGACATCCTACAGACTCTTTAGCTTTTGAAAGCTATTATGGAAGTACCCATATGCTTTTGGTGGGCAAAATCAATGGAATTGTAAAAGCCGAAGTCACCATGTTTTTACCGAATGCAGATGGCTCAAAGCCGGAATACTATCGAATGGCGGAACTCTATTTCGAAACTCCAGAAGATATGCACGCTGGGCTAGGTTCACCTGAAGGAAAAGCTACAACGGACGATCTGGCAAACTTCGCTACCGGTGGTGTCAAAATGCTAGTTGGGACGGTTGTGTAGAAACTCTCGTCAAAGCGATTATCATCATTCAAGCTAAATTCTAAAGTGCTTTCGACTAGTTGCATTTCTAGGCTTCTTATTACTTGTAGGATAAACCATTCCTGTCTTGCAAAAGGTTGCGAGAGATGTAAAAAACAAAAAGGTCCATTCTGAAGACTTGCTTACAGGTAGTCTTGAACCAGTGAGGTTCATGGAATAAAATTATACTTCTGGAGATGCTGGACTACGAGAACTAAACTCCAAATTGGGTTATTTCTTTATGCTCCTCAGTAAAGCTTTGGTATCCTGCTTGATTGGAAGTTCTTTACTATGGTTTTTAGGAAAGTAAAAATTCCACTTTGATTAATTCGTTGCCAATTTGATGCACTCCTTTGAGAATTCTTTGGGTCTGGGTAGCCGATGCTTCTTCGTTTCTCTTGATATACTGAGCCAGTGAACTTTGATTCATTCCGATTCTTTCTGATAAATCCTTACCGTAGAATAACCAGCAAAACAGAAAAGGCCTGCCAAGGCAAATTCAAATTTTATCACTTCAATAGAATACTCGAAGCTCCCGTCTTCAAACAATAAGTTGACTAGGTCTAATGCTATGGCTTTTAATTCGGCGAAGTTATTCCCTCAGGTAGCAATTAGCTTTTCTTACACATTGGCAACCGCATATAACCCAAGTCTTTCTTGATCACTGCGATACTTATTCTTGGCTTTTTTATCCTCCTTTAGTTTCAATTTTTGCTTGCTTCAGGATTACATTTAACACTCCTTTTTTTACTTCCTCGGACCCAAGAAAAGGAACAGGTATAGTTTCATCGTTAGTTGGGGTTTCATAATTATCTAGCTATCTGATTGTCGGATTTCATACCACTATCTTTTTTAAGAAGGCTCTGGAACTAAAGCTTTGTATGGTTTAAGGAGAATAAAAATAGTGCTTTGTAGCATGGTACCTTTTTAGAAAAAATTAAAATTCAAATGATTACTAGGTTGAAAAGGGTTGAAGAGTGACACATAGAGTCCTGCCAACAAAGCAGTAGAAACTAGTCCAACTTTCAAGCGGAAAGCGCAAATAAAAGTCTTAATCCCTCCGAAATTGTAGTATTCTAGTTTTATCACTTTTCAGATAAACCGTGTATGAGATACGAACTTAGGCAAGGAATTATTCTGCTTTTGAAGAAAAAGGGGAAACCTACTTAAGTTTAAGTATCAAGATTTATAATAAGAAATATTTTTTACCTTAAAGTTTAGGAAAAATGAACTTAATGGACTTAATTTCATCACATATTTTCAAATTGTTTCGATGAAAAGAACCTTACTATTCTCTTGCTTTTTTTTGATTTACTTTTTCACTTTCGCCCAAAAAGTCACTGTAAGCGGAACTGTAAAAGATGCCACCAATGGTGAGAGCCTCATAGGTGTCAATGTTTTTGATAAAAAGAATAGCAAAGGCTCGGTCACTAACAATTACGGGTTTTTCAGTTATTCCTTTTTTGATACCGACGTTGAACTCGTATTTAGTTATGTGGGCTACGAATCGATTGTAGTCGCTTTGAATGTGGAAAAAGATACGCTGTTGAATGTGGAACTTCAACAGTCAGGTGTACTAAATGAGGTGGTAATTGTAGGGCAAAAGGCAGATCCTATCCAAGAAAGTACGTTAATGGGCGTGGTCAATGTGCCTATCAGAGAAATCAAAAATATCCCTGCTTTGATGGGGGAAGTAGATATTTTCAAGGTTCTGCAACTACTTCCGGGAGTGCAATCAGGAGCTGAAGGTGCTTCGGGTCTCTATGTGCGAGGGGGAAGTCCTGACCAGAATCTAGTACTGCTGGACGGTGTTCCGGTATACAACGCCAGCCATTTATTTGGCTTTTTCTCGGTCTTCAATGCTGATGCCATTAATAATGTGGAGCTGATCAAAGGTGGATTTCCTGCCAGATATGGGGGAAGGCTTTCTTCAGTAATTGATATTACGATGAAGGAGGGGAACATGAAAAAATTTCAGGGCGAGGGTAGTGTGGGATTGATTTCTTCCAAGCTCACGTTAGAAGGCCCTATCGTAAAAGACAAGACCTCATTCTTGTTATCCGGCAGACGAACCTACCTGGACTTGATCGCAAGACCAATCATTCGAAAGCAAAGCGAAGGACAGGAAGACGTTGGTTATTATTTCTATGACGTCAACGCTAAGATCAATCATATCTTCAATCCAAAAAATAGGCTCTACCTCAGTTATTATGGAGGAAATGATGTAGCCTATTCAACCTATAATTCATCAAGAGAAAATTCAGGTAATTCTGGAAGTTTTAAGTCGAGTGAAGAAGCTGGATTGGGTTGGGGTAATAGCATCGCTGCTATAAGATGGAATCATATTTTCAATCAAAGGCTGTTCGCCAATTTCACAGGAACATTTACCGAGTATAAATTCAATCTATTTTCTGAATCCGAAGATGTCTTTACTGAAAACCCGGGAAGTAACGTCACCCGCAATTTTTACTCTGCCAATTATTTTTCAGGTATCAGAGATTTTGCATTGAAAGCAGATTTTGATTTTATCCCCAATCCTCAGCATTACATTCGCTGGGGAGGGATGATGATTGATCATAGGTTCAGCCCGGGAGTTTTTGTGACAAGGGAAAGTGAAAGGCCAGAAACCAGAGAAGGAGTTGCTCCTTCGGATTCTCAGGAGTTTTCAATGTATTTGGAAGATGATTTTAATATAGGCGACAGATGGAAATTCAATGTGGGTGCACATTTTTCAGGGTTTATTGCTGATACCAAGACGTATTCTTCCTTTCAGCCTAGGATAGCGATGAGGTATTTGTTGGATCCAAGTTCTTCGATAAAACTGTCTTATGTGCAAATGGCTCAGTTTGTCCATCTACTCACCAATGCCGGATTAGGCCTTCCAACTGATCTTTGGGTACCATCAACTGATCAGATTGGTCCTCAAGAAAGTTGGCAAGTGGCGGCTGGATATTTTAAGAGTCTTGGATACGGATTGGAGTTCTCTGCGGAAGCTTACTACAAAACCATGGATGGGGTCATTGAGTATCAGGATGGAGCTTCTTTCTTAAATACTTCCGCTGATTGGCAGGACAAAGTGACCTCAGGACAGGGAAGGAGCTATGGTCTGGAAGTCTTGCTGCAGAAAAAGACTGGAAGAACCACTGGCTGGATCGGATATACCCTTTCTAAAACTGAGCGAAGATTTGATGAGATCAATTTCGCGGATTGGTTTCCCTTCCGGTACGATCGCCGGCATGATATCAGTGTGACTGCTGTCCACAAATTGTCCGACAAGATTGACATATCGGGAACATGGGTATTTGGGAGCGGAAGCTTTGTCACTGTGCCTACCCAGCGCTATCAAAATTCCTTCACTGTGATAAATGATTCTAACTTTAACTATAATGGATTGTCTGTCGATTATTTCGAGTCAAGAAATAACTTTCAGATGCGCAATTACCACAGACTGGATATAGGAATCAACTTCAATAAAGTCAAAAAATGGGGAGAGCGGACTTGGAATGTCTCAGTTTATAATGTGTACAGCAGACAGAACCCTTTTTACATGGATATCGCTTACAACTATGATTTGCAGCGCAGTCAACTCCGACAATTCAGCCTTTTCCCGATTGTACCATCGGTTTCATATAGATTTACCTTTTGATCATGAAGACCAGATACTATACCATAAGCATTCTTAGTTTTTTAGCCTTGATGTCCTGCGAGCAATTTCTCGAAGTAGACTTGCCTGGTCAAGAACCAAAATTGGTTTTGAATTCACTTATTGAGCCCTCGGATACAATAAAAGTTTTCCTCACTCAAAGCAAGGGCGTCTTAGCGGGCAAGGAATAC
>Ga0209702_10007060_pt1 | contig 13966 bp, 13 predicted proteins | sample FRY01_FD_187210 | JGI IMG/M metagenome (GOLD analysis project Ga0209702, IMG submission 187210) | Freshwater microbial communities from Lake Fryxell liftoff mats and glacier meltwater in Antarctica - FRY-01 (SPAdes) (version 2) | ecosystem: Environmental > Aquatic > Freshwater > Ice > Glacier... | reverse complement strand
GTCCAGCGGATCGTCAAGTCGCCCGGGCTGCGCGCTGTTCGCCATGGCTGTGGAACATGGCACCCCGAGAAGGGCCGCAGCCCAGCGCCCTCCGGCGTGAATGTGGCCGCGACAAAGGTTTCATCGCTGACCGGGCGTGAGGCCGGGCCGATGCGCCAGTTCCAAGGCAGACCGAGATCGGCCTCAGAAATCGGTAGTGAGGCCAGCGTGGTGTCCAGCACGACAACCCGCGCGCCGGTCGGGACGATGCTGACAACAGCCCCTTCGGTTCCGCGTTGGCCACGCAGCAGCCGGGTCAGGCGATATCGTCCTGGCGCAATCAGTTCTGCCGCGCCCGCTTGGACGATTTCCCATTGCCCGAGACCAGTTTCTACCGCCAGCGCATTGGCCCCGCCCAGCAAGGCAATGTCGGTGACACTCTCCAGCGTGCCTGAGAACAGATCGATGACCAGCGCATTACCAAGATCGAAGCGCGACACTGGTCCGGAAAAGAAGTCCGCAGCCAACACACCCATGCGGGCGCGAGTGCCAAATGTTGTCAGCAGGTCAAACCCATCCGTCGCGGCGCTGCGATAAACAGCGATTTCGCCCGGCCAAGGCTTGGCATGGGCGGCAACGAGTGGGCGATGCGCAGGTTGATCCTCGCGCAGTTGTGGCAGGTCAAGCAGGATTACATCGGGCGTGCCGAATACGGTCGGCGTCGAGAGTGAGGCAGGGCGTGGATCGCCGGGCGGCAGATCATAAACGGCACGGTCCTGACGCACAGCATCGATGCTGCGGAGGTCCGAGTCTGCAATCGAGACCAGCCGCATTTCTGTCAGGCGGCCATCATGATCAAGCAGGATCACGTCACAAGGGTCCAGTGCCAACCGCGAGGGCGGCAGGCGGAACACGGCACTTTCGCGTCCAACCCATGCCTCCATCAGCGCACGACGGCAACGGCGTTCGGCCTCTTCGGGCGGCACCGCCATTGGGAACGCCTCGGACGCGATGCGTGTGGTGTCGACAGTGATGCGCCGGGCCTCGACTTGCGCCGCGTCATAATCCTCATCCGCGCGGGCAACCTGCCATTTCAGCGCCTGCGGCAGTTCGGTTTCCTGCGCGCGGGTCAGTTCCATCACATCGCCCTGTGCCGAGGCGGGGGCCACCATGCTGTCGGGCGTGATCGTGGCAATGGCGATCCGGCCGCGCATCAGGAAGCGGATGCGGCCTTCGCTCTCGACCGCATCAAAGCCGAAATGGCGGGCCAAGGTGCTGATCGAGGCACGCGGGGCTTCCAGTGCGGAAATCACATAACCCTCGACGGCACCCCAGAGCCCGGAAACATCGATGCGGCTCTCCGGCATCCCGGCGCGCAGGCAAAGGTGCCTCACAAGGGCGGCCAACGACACCGCACCCAGCCGTCCTGTCAGCCAGTGGCCGCGCCGCCAATTTGGGCCGTCGGTCCAGACATTTGTGAGTTCGGGAAAGAATGGATAGGGCCGCGCATCCCAGGTCCAGGCGGCACATTCCGGCACGTTGACCATCCGCGCGCCGGTTACGCCTGACACCGGGTTGTTGGCCGATGCTGACCAGAACAGATAGGTCGCTTCCAGATAGGCGCGCTGAATCGCATCGTCGCGCCAGCCGCGTGAAAAGTATGGTGTGAAGCTTTCTGAGGACTTCGGGTCGAAAAATACGTTCGGCTGATTGGTGCCACGATCTATGGCCGGGCAGCCCAGTTCTGTGAACCAGATCGGTTTTGATTGCGGCACCCAAGCGGTGGCGGTCCCGCTCTCCACGCCACCGGGTCGGTTGAAATGCGAGTTTTGCCACCAAGCCCGCAGATCCTTGAAGCGAAACACCCATGGCTTGCCTGCAGCGCCATCTGTGATCGGCGTGCGGTTTTGTGCCGTTCGGTCAGCCGGGCTGGCATAGAACCAGTCATACCCCTCGCCACCGTCGATATTTGATTGCAGATAGATCCGATCATAGATTGCCGGGGCCAGCGTGGCATCGGTATGATCAAACCCGTCGCGCCAATCCGACAGCGGCATGTAGTTGTCGATGCCGACGAAATCGATGTTGGCATCCGACCAGAGCGGGTCGAGGTGGAAGAAGACATCTCCCGAACCGTCGCTTGGATGGTGGCCAAAATATTCCGACCAGTCAGATGCGTAGCCGATCTTGGGCCCAGCGCCGAGAATGGACCGGACATCGGCCGCGAGGCTCTTAAATGAGGTGACGGCGGGATAGGTGCTGGCACCCGAGCGGATGGTTGTGAGTCCGGGCATTTCTGACCCAATCAGAAAGGCGTCGACGCCACCAGCTGCTTTGCACAGATGCGCATAATGCAGGATCATCCGGCGCAACGACCATTCGCCCACTAGGCCCGTCCAGCTGACGCTTTCGCCGGAAACCGCAAAGTTCGCGGGCGTAGCGGTACCGAACAGCGCGGTAACCTGCGTCGCGGCCGAGGCAGTTTTGTCCACGGACCCGGCGTAACCCGCCGCCGGGGAACAAGTGATGCGCCCGCGCCAGGGAAAAGTCGGCTGGCCCACCCCGGCGGCATTGGCGCTATATGGATTGGGTTTGGTATTTCCGGGCGGTACATCCATCAGCAGGAACGGATAGAAGGTCACCCGCAGGCCACGCGCCTTCATTTCCTTGATCGCCTGCACCACTGCGAAATCCGCCGGTGTTCCGCCATAGACAGGGCGATCTTCGGCATCCCGGCTGACCAGAAAGGCACTGGCGCGACTGACGCCATTTACCGACCAGGACGAGGGCGTCGTCGTCTTGGCCGCAACCTCGACGCCGGGGCGGACCTTGCAATTGCCTGCCCGCAGATCATCGCCGAACCAGGCAACCACCAGCGACACACTTTCCACCGCCGGTGCCATCGATTGCAAACGATCCAGCGCCACAACGATATCGGCGGTATCGGAAATGGCATTCAGGTTCTCGGCAACGGTGGTGCCACCGGCACCAGTGGATTTCTTGACCGGCACGGTCGCATAGCTGAACTCGCCAGAGGCCGGGATCAGCGTCACCGCTTTGACCAGACCTTCAGCAGTGTCGGCATCGGCGAGGGGCCGGAACACCTCAAAACTGATCTGCGGCAGGCGATTGCCGAAACCACTGAGGTTCAGTTCCTCAAACACAACATAGGCAGTGCCGCGATAGGCGGGGGTGTTGGACGCGCCCATCTTGGCTGCAATAAAGGGATCGGGGCTTTGCGCCTCGTTGCCCGGATACCAGCGCCAGGTGACGCCGGTCATATCCATCGCCTTGCCGTCGGCCCAGACGCGGCCGATGCCGGTGATTTCTCCCTCGCACAAAGCGACGGCAAAAGACGCATAGTAGAGATACTCGGTGGTCGTGACCTTCGGCCCGCTGCCCTTGCCGCCGCCCTGACTGGTGGTGTTGACCTCTTCGCGAAAATCGGTGGCCCAGACGATGTTGCCGCCGATGCGCATCCGACCGAACAGGCGCGGGATGACCGCCCCTTCGGTCGAGGAGGTGATGCGCAGGCTGTCGAGGCGCGCGCCCTCGATCCGCTGGGCGGGGGCGAGGGACGATACAATCCAACTGTCGACAACCGACCCGATGGTCGAGCCGATAAATCCACCGATGGCTGCGCCGGAAAAGCCGAGGATGGCACCGCCGAAGCCAGCACCGATTGCGGAGCCGACGGCGCCAAGAACAAGAGTTGCCATGTGAAAATCTCAGATGTTGCTGGAGCGTGGGAACAGGAAGGCGAAGGCGATCTTGCGCGCCCATGTCGGGGTCAGGATTTCCTCGACGACGCCCAGCCGTTCATAGGCATGAATGAAGCGGTCGGGCGCGGTCAGGATCCCGACATGCTTTGCAATGGCGCGTGGGGCCATGCGGAACAGGACCAGCGCGCCGGGACCGACATCACTCATTGCAATCGGGATCAACATCGATGCGGCACCGTTCGCCAGCACCTCGTGCGGCCCGGTTTCGCCCCAATCCCGACTGTAGGGCGGGATCGGAAACGGCTCGTCTCCTACAACCTCGCGCCAGACGCCGCGCGCGAGGCCGAGGCAATCACAACCCACCCCGCGCAGGCTGGCTTGGTCGTGATAGGGTGTGCCCAGCCATAACCGCGCTGTTGCGACAACGAGGACGGGATCAGCAGTCATCACAACACGCCACCTTCGTGACCGCCGTCTTGGCTGGCATAGCGCAGAACTGCATCCTGCCCCGGGATGTTGGGGAAGCCGCGAAAGTTGACGGTGTTGACGAACTTCGCCCCACAGGTGGCGATTCGCTTGTCGCAGCCCGCCCGCGCGATGAAGCTGTCCCCCTCGGCGATGGCGCGCACCGGGGCTTCCAAGAGGGTCAGGGTCGAGATGGCATCGGTCAGGCCATGCGCCAAAACCTCGGTAATCCGACCGGCATTGGCACCGCTGGTCCAAGTGATTGTGCCGGATGTGAACCATCCTGCGTCAAAACCGGGCAAACCAGACGCCATGAACGCCCGGTCGCGCAACAGGTCAGTGACGACGCCGGTGCCCTTGTAGACAGCGTTTTCCAGATCAATGTCGCAGCGCGCATCGCCCAATCGGGCATCACACCCCGCCTGAAACGTCCGCCCCACCGTCTGGCCCAGCACGTGTGCGAGCGAGCGCACCTCGGCCACAAAAGCCATGCGACCGCGCCGGATTTGCCCGACAGCACCCCGGCGCAGCAGCACGCGCTGGCTGGTGTCGGCCCAGTTCACCCGCCACAGCTCCACCGCAGCATTGTCCCAGCGCCCGTCGAGAATGTCAGTCTCGGTGATCCGATCCGAGGTCAGCACGCCGCTCGCATCCTGCGCATCGACGGCAAGATCGGAGCCCGAGCGGATTTCCGAGGCCGCAAACCCGCTTTCGGGCTCAAACTCGGTGCCATCGAAACTGAGGGCGCGATCATGATCGGTGAAGCCGAGCGCCACGCCGTCCGTCCGCGAAATCCGCCAGCACCAGGACAAGGTGGTTGTGCCATCGTCCAGATGCGCCTGCAGTGCAGGGGAGAGCGATTTCATCTGCGGATCTCCAGCAGCGGGATGGATGTGATTGATCCCAGCCGTTCAACATCGAGGGTCACGTCCAGCGTGTCGGTATCGAAGCGGACTGGCACATCGAATTCGAAGCCTGCGGTGATTGCGACGCCCGCGCCCGGTGCGGCGGTGAAGGTCACGCTGCCGGTAGTGGTGTCGACGCTCCAGCCCGACATCTGCTCGACACCGTTCAGGGCAATGCGGACTGTGCCTGCGACCGGTTTGGCGATGGCGCGGGTCCAGCTTTGTGCGCCGGAGGTATAGCGTTTCAGGAGCGCAAACGTAGTGACGGCACCATTGCCGGTGCCGATGGGCTGGTCGGTGGGCGCCACCTGCTGCGACGGCAGACTGGATTTGTAATCCGCCCAATCCTTGTAGCGAAACCCGTGCAGACGGCCATTACGTGCCTCGAAGAAGGCGACGACCGCCGCCAGATCATCTGCACGCCGAATGCCGTAGGCGACATCATAGCGGCGACGGCTGTTGGCCCAGCTGGCGTTGCGCTCCTCGTCGCCGCTTGCCAGCTCTACGATCTGGGTGCGCCGTTCTGGCCCGCCGCGCGCGCCACGGCTGATGTTGTCGGGAAACCTGACCTCATGAAATGCCATCACATACCCCTCCGACCGAGGGATACAGCGCGGGCGATGTCGGCCGCCACCTGCGTGCGGGATTGCCGGAAGCTTTCGGCGTCACGCGCGTTGATTGTGACAGAGATATTCGGCGCGGCGCTCTGCCCTTGGCCATAGCCAGCCGCCTCCCGGCGCGACAGGACGCGCTCACCCCGTTGCAGGATTGCCGGAACCTCGTCGGGTTTGATGCCTGCCCAGCCGCCGGAATGCATACGTGGTGCGCCTGCGAAGGCCAGCGCCGGAACCATGCGGCCCGGTCCGGGCGATCCGACCGTGCCGCCCGCGTGCAGGATGTCGGCGAACAACCCACCCGCACCGCCCAGCGCGCCCGAGAGGGCATCGGCTATAGGCCCAAGGATGAAGCGCCGCGCGGCCAGTTTCGCCAGATCGGCGATCATTGATGTGACGAGGTCGCGGAAGTCGAGTTTGCCGGTTTTCACAAATGTGGCCACCGCGTTCTCGGCGCTCTGGAACGCGCCGACCAGTGTCTGGCCGATATCGCCACCAATGTCGCGGGCCTTGGCGGCATAGTCGGCAAGCGCTGCGGTGACTGCGCCCCAGCCGGTTGCGGCCTGTTCTGCGCCCTCGGCTGCTGCCGCCCCGGCAGCGCGTGCGGCGGCTCCTGCACCACCGGCAGCGGCGGCAGTCTCGTCCAATTCCAGCCCGAGCGCGTCCGCAGAGACCGCAGCATCGGCCAGTGCGGATTCAGCCTCCGCCCCGCTGCCGGTCATGGCGTCGCGCAGGGCTTGCCAGCTGGCCAACGGTCGACCGGCGGCATCCGCCAGCATACCTGCAGCCTCGCGATAGCCGTCGGCGCGGGCGCGGGCGTCATCGGCCATTGTGCCAAGACCGAGGTCAGGCGGTTCCAGATAGGTGTGCGACAGCGCGGCGGAGAAGGCATCGGCTGCGGCTGCACCCGCTGCGGTCGCCGCACCCTCGAACGGATTGCCGATCCGCGCCAGGTCCACCGGATCCAGCGTGCCGATCCGGACCCCACCTTCACCCGTTGCCCATTCCGGCAGCAGCGCCAGTGCAGCATTTAAGCCGTTGATGAAAATGTTGATGCGGGTGACGACACCGTTCAGCATCGCCTCGACGCCGGAGATCAGACCGTTTGCGGCCTGAAAGGCAAAGTCACCGATGGCACCGGGCAGACTGCCCCAGATCGCCACGGCTGCATCATAGGCACCCTGGAAGATGGCCGCCGTCCGGTCGCCGAAGCTGACAACCCCAGCGATGGTGCCCTCAAGTGCGGAAAGCCCGGCCGCCTTCAGCCCCTCCCAACCCGCCGCCATGCGCGCTAATGCACCATTGAGCGCCAGCCCCATCCGCGACCAGATCTCCTTGGCCAGATCGCCAAGCAGCCGGAACGCCTCTCCAACGCCGCCGACCCGTTCGACGAGCCGGGTGAACTGATAGACCAGCTCGCCAGCGCCGACGATCAGCGCCCCGATCCCGGTGCGGATCAGCGCACCGCGCAAGAAGACCAGAGCGGTGGCCAACCCGCGCACCGAGAGGGCAGCCACCGCCATACTCGCCACCCAGCGCCCGGCCATGATGCCCGCGAACGTCGCGGCATAGGTCGTCAGCCGTCCGAGGTTGTCAAAGAGCGCCTTGATCGCGGTACCCAGTGGCCCGGTGCGGCTGGCAATCGCCGCCATGGCGTTGGCCACCGCTTCTAACGCTGGTGCGGCGGCGACCGCCAGCTGGTTCGACAGCCCGCGCCAGATCAGGCCCAACCGTGAAATCGCGTCATTGGTGCGTTCGATCTGGTCTGCGTCCTGCTCGGAGACAACGACGCCGAAGGCAAGCACATCCTCGGTCGCCTGGCGCAGTGTCGCCGTGTCGATCCGGGTGAACACCAGTGCCGCGCGGTCGCCGAAGAGCTGCGAGGCCACCGCCGCGCGTTCGGCCTCAGGAACAAATTGGCCCAGCGCCTCCTGAATGGCCGCGATGCGCGCATCGAGCGGCAGGCGCTGCAACTCCTCGGCCGAGAGGTGCAGGCGGTCCAAGGCATCGACCGCGGGTCCGGTTCCGGCGGCCGCCTGGCTCAGCCGCCGCGTCAGCTGCACGGTGGCCTGCTCGACCTGACCCATCGACACGCCCGCCAGATCGCCCGCGCGCTCCAGCACCTGAAGGCTGGCGACCGTCGTGCCAAGCGATTGTGCCATCTTGGCCTGCGCATCGACGGTCTGCAGGCCGGAGCGGATCATCGCGACCCCCGCCGCCGCCAGCGCCGCAGTGGCAGCCGCTGCGGCAAGCGTGGCGCGGCGGGCAAATGCGGCAACGCGCGCATTCGCAATGTCCATCTCGCGCGACAGTCGCCCGAACCCGCGCGCGCCTGCCTCGCCGACGCCTTCCAACTCGGCGCGGACTTGGCGACCGCCTTCTGCCACGAGGCGGACAGAGACCCGTTTCTCAGCCATCGTGGCTTCCTTCCATCTGTTCGTTCAGTTTGCGCACCATCACGGCCTCGATCTCGGGCAGCAGTTCGGCGGCGATCAGGGGGTCGATCCCGAGAGCCCGGGCCATGGCGAGAGCCGCGCCCATGTCCCAGCCCAGCACAGCGCCGGGGATCACACGTAGTTGCCCACCAAGGCGGCCGACCAGATCCCAGACCTGCCAGCCGTCCATCGTTTGCGGCTGGTTCAGTCTTGCGGGGCAGTCCCGGCACGGCCCCGGGCATGCCGCACAGTACCGATCGCCGCCGCCGAAGGACCACTCGGCAAGGGCGCGGAGACGTTTTTTTCCGCGTCCAGGATCAGGCCCTTGGCGACATATTGGGTCTGGAACGCCTCGAACACCGGCCAGATTTCCAGCAGGGCGTCGATGCCCTCGGGGGTGACGGGCACGATGTTGCCTGCGTCATCGCCGACACCTTCCCAATCCAGGATAGCCCTGCGAGCGACGGCCTTTGCCATCGCAAGGGCCAGTTCCTCTTGGGTGGCACCTTCGGGCATGGCTTCGATGGCCGGATCGGCTCGGGCCGAAACCATAAGCGCGGTGGTCAGGGGGCTCACCAGCAGGCGCAAGCCGGGGGCGAGGTCCAGCCATTGCGGCGTGGCGGTCAGGTTCAGACGGATCATCAGTATGCCTCGATATCGTTGATAAGGGTTGCAGTGCACATGCGGGCGGGGCTGGTAGCTTTCGCCGCTTGCCAGTCAAAGGTGGCCTGCACGCCCTGCGGCCCGGAAATCTCGATCCGGGGGCGCGGCAGGTAGACGGCGTGAACGGTGAAGGAGAAGCTTTCGCCAGAGGGCAGGACGTAGGCGAAGCTGATCTCGCACGGATCGCCGTTGATCGCCTGCGTCACCAGCGTACTGTCGGCAAAGCGAACCTCAATCCGGCCGGTCAGCGCTGCGATGGACGGGTCTGCCCCGTCGATCTTTCCATCGCTGCGGATGGTCTCGATCCGGTCGAGGTTGTTGGCATAGGTGATTTCGGCGGAGACGACATTGCCGAGGGCGCTGCCATTGCGGCTGATCGCGCCGTTGAAATGTCCGAACCGCTTCAGGCCCAGTTCAGCAGGCGTGCCCGCGCCGCTCAAAGTGGCGATGGTCTCGCCTTGCGCCACCAACCGTGCGGTTGCGGTCAAAAGGCCGGAGCGCTGCACCTGCCAGGTTAACTGGTCCAGAACGCAACCCGAATACATCGCAAAGCGCGGCACCTCGGGCATGCCGGTCTCGATCGACATTGATGGCAGGGTCCAGCTGCCCGAGCGGAACTCATGGGTATAGGGGCCAACGCCAGAGGTGATCGGATCACCGAAGGCCGCCTTCAGCCAGAACCCGAAGGCCTCGGCGTCGATCGGCACCATGACATCGCCATCGGCCGTCACCGCGTCCTTGATCGGGGCGAGAGGGTCGCGGCCATAGCCGAGCAATTCGCTGTTCAAAAGCGGCTGCTCCGATCCCAGCGAAGTGCTGGCGAAGGGCATCTTGGTGAAACCACTGAGCGGCGGGGTGCCGTAAACTGTCTCATATGCAAGCGCCATTTGCGCCCGCGCGCCTTGCGCACGTGCCATGGGTGTCTCCTTTATGGTGGGGTGTCAGGCCAGCGGGCCGGTGGTGGTGTAATGCAGGACGACGGTAATCACCGCCGCTTTGAGCGCCGCAGCGCCCTCAACGGGCAGATCGACAGAGGCTGGGGCTTCGGGTTCGACCCAGTCGCAGAGGCCGCCGAGCGTGCGGTCGGTTTCCAGAGCCGTGCCGATGGCAGCGATCAGGCTGTCGAAGGCGCTGGCGCGGCCATTCGTTGCCTGGACGACCACTTCCAGTTCGGCGCGGTGCTGGTAGTGGTAGCGCAGCGGCGACAGCGTCACCTCCGGCTCGCCCGGCTGGCCATCGCGCAGGATGATCAGTCCCGCAGGTGGGATCCGCTCGGGCAGGACTTCATCACGCAGGACAAGGGCGGCAAACGGTTGCAGGCGCGCGTGAAGTGCGGCGAGGATGGTTTCGCGGGCAGTTGGCATATGTTATTCCAAGACTTATGGCTTCACCGACGGATGCTTCGCGCCCAGAGTGAGGGAGCTGCGCCTGAACGGCAGCGCAGTAAGCGAGCTTTGCAAAGCTATCGGTCCGGCGAGCGTTGATTAGGTGCTGTTAGCCCTTGGAAACTTGATAAGGTAGGCTGACATTCCTTACGCCCGCCCCTAGCGGGAACGTCAGCAACGATTGACGTAGCTTCGGGCCCGAGTTACTTGAAAGGTTCAAATCCATTAAATTATGAGTTGGATATACGAAATGGGATCAATAGGAGAATGGAATTGGGCAATCGCCGTATCTTCGGCCAGATACAATGCTGTCACAGTGCAAAGAATATTCTCAGAATGGCCAACTGAATGCGGTGAAATTCCCCCAGTCCATGAAATAATATTTTGCGCGAGCAATCTAGCTTTTGCGACTGAATTGTACCTGAAGTCAGCATGCGTTGCCTGCGGGGACAAACTGCCTCCCTTCGGGCATAAACTGGACACTATCTTTAACAACATACCGCGCTCTGACAGAGATTCTATAATTGATATTTATAATGAAAATTTCAAAGTAAAATATGAAAAACTAGATCGTGGGGAAATCTTGTTAAGGCTAAGCGATGAAGATCTCCCGAACGACAAAAGGCCAACAAATCTGATGGAAGTGCTTGCCCACTACTCAGGCAGCTACGAAGACTGGCGGTACATTTTCGCAATAAGCAAAAAGTCTAACCCATCAAATCTGCGCTGTTTTCATTATTCTCGCTTAATGTGCTTGTGTGAGGCCACTGATAAACATCTACAAAACAGATTTCCAGAAATTGTAAGATCCAAAGAAATAACAATCTTACAGTAAATTGAAAATGGTATGACCAAAGAGATCGTCCAATGTAGCGTCAGACCAGACATTCAAACGACCAAATTCAGATCAAAAGCCCTCAGAGGCGCATGCATGACAATCGTCGCGACAGTCTTAAAAGGGCCGCGAGAAGCCATTGAACTAGAAATTCCCGACGGCAGCTTCGCCCGCATTGCAGACGTCAGCCCAGTTGTCCCTCCACCCAGCTCGCCACGATCAGGCCCGGCACGCCATCCACCGCCCGCTCCGCATCCCGCGCCAGATCGAGCCGTTTGCGCAACTTCACCTGTGGCACCAACAGGAAGATCGGCACGGTTGCCACGCCGCGTCCGGTCTTGGACTTGGACGCGACCGCACGACCCTTCGAATTCAACCGCCCCTCGGCAACCAGCAGGCTTGGGCCCCTTCGGCGATAGATGAACCGCAGGCGCAGGCCGGTGCGGCGCTCCCATTCGCCGGGGGTGATCCGTCCACCCTTGCTGCTTTTGCCAGCGGCCGCAGTTGGGATCGCAAGCCAGAACCCATTCCTGGACCGGATCAGTGGCCCGGTGTCATGCGCGCCGATGATCACCGGCGCGTTCGACCAGACCAACGCCGCCGCATTCAGGCTGTCGCCAGATTTGGGGAAACTGGCGAGGCGGATGCTGTTACCAAGTCGGGCGCCCAGCCCAGCGCCGGTGATCTGGCTGCGCCAAGCGGATTTGAGACCGGCGCCAGCTTCGCGCATGGCGGCTGACACCGCCTTTTCACCGGCGGCGATTTCGGCCTGCATCAATGCGGCGATGTCGGGATTGATCTCGATCCTGAGCCTCATGTTGGCCGCAGGTCCAGCGACCAGATCAGACGTTCGCGGTCGCGGACAGGTTCGCCTTGGATCGTAAAGCTGTCGGCCCCGACCACGATCAAGTCGCCGGGACGGGGGTTGGCTAGGTCGTAGACGCGCACATCCACCATCATGGTGTCGCTGACAAATCGTGCCGCACCGAATTCGGTGACGCGGTCCGGGGCGCGGCGGATGACACGGATTGGCGTTTCCTCTGACGTGGTTGCAGAAATCCACAGGGCCGCCACCGCCATGGACGGATTGGCATAGATGCGGTCCATGGCGGCGGCAAAGACGTTCATGGCAAGCCTGTCAGTTCGAGGTGTGGATGCGGATCGCGATACGCGGCCGCTTGTTGACCGGCAGGATCGAGGCCTCCGTCATGAGATCGATCCAGCGGCCCTTCTCGTCGAGATGCTGGCGCGCATAGAGTGGCAGGCCCATTGTATTGGCCGCCTCCAGCAGGTTGGCTGGGCCGCCGAAGGTGGTGAAGGTGTCCATGGTGCCCAACGGGAAGGCGATACCCTCGCTGGCGGGCACCAGCCGTTCGGTGGCTTTGGTGGAAAGTGTCACCGTGCCCGAATACTCCTCGAACACGATGCCCGCGAAGGGGAAGTTGCGCCGCACATCTTGGCGCAGGGGCTGCGCGCCTGTGGCGGCATAGAACTTGTACGCCTCTTCGGTCTTGGGATGCGCGATCAGCTTGTCGAAGAATTCCCGGCTGACGAGGGCATGCACGTCGTTCATGCTTTCGCCCAGCAGGTTGTCTTCCATGGCGCGCAGGACTTCGCGCACCTTGCCCTGAACATTGGTGCCAGCCGTGCCCAGCACGAAGTCCACCGAGATTTGCGCGAGACCAAACTCGGTGAAGTAGTTGTAGAGCGTCGTCCCAGCCCCGTCTTTGACGATGCCGCGCAGCGCGTTCATTTCCATGTATTCGCGGGTCTGGGCGTGCTTGCGCCGCATCAGCTGCAACTTGCGGTTCATCACCTCGACCAGCGGGTCGGCCCCGTCAAACACGCCCAGCGCCGGTTGGCCTTGGATATCACCGGGCAAGATCACATCATCATGCGGGATCCACGGCAGCGCGAAGGACCGCATCGAACGGCCTTCCCGCGTGCCGACGGTGGCGGGGCCGCCCAGCGGGACGGAGGGCAGCAAGTTCAGCACGCCCTCATATTGCTCGATGATCACCGAGCGCTGGCTGACGCCCTCGAAGCGAAACAGGCCGATCTGGCCAAGGCGGGTGTAGAGGTTGGGCAGGATATTGATGGCCTGCGTCATTTCGGCCAGCGAATAGCCGCCAGCGTCAAAGGGATTGCGGACAAGGGTCATGGGGTGCTCCGGGGGAAAGAGGGATGGATGTGGATGCGCCGCGCCGGTGGGCGTCAGACGCCGTCGCGAGCAATGATGCCGACGGCAGCCAGCTGGCCGATCTTGGTGATGATCTTTGCGGCGTCATCGACGGTGGCGTCATAGGCGAGGCCTGCGCGCGACACGATTGAGGGACCGCGCGCGATCACGATGCCAGTGGCGTCGGCTAGCGTGGCGTCGACGGCATAGAGCAAGACAGCCGTGGCGGTTTGCGCACCGTCCGCGCCACCGCTGGTGGCCAGCTTGTATTTGCCGCTGGCTGTGATGCGCCCGAGGACCGAGCCAACCGGATAGGGCATGCCGATCAACAGGGTGATGACTTCGCGGGTGTAGTTCGGGTTGACCTCATATTTGAGGACATCGCCCATGCTGGGCTGTTCCGTCAGGACGGGCATTGGTCAGTCTCCATTTTTTGGGTGAGGGAAGTGGGCGCTGGATCAGCGTTTGGCGTCGGTTGCAGCCTTTTTGGCAGCTGCGATGATCGGGCTGTCTTTTGCGGCCGCCGCAGCCGGGGCGGTGGCGATGATGCCAGCGGCATCGCTGCGGGCGGCCAAATCGGCCAGGACGCGGGCGCGAAGGGCTTCGGGCTTCAACCCGCGCTTGACCGCGTCGGCGGCGTCAATGGTCACTCCGAGGCGGGCCGCCTGCGCGCAGACCTGTGCAACTTCTGCTGCTTCAATGCGAACTGCGTCGGCTGACATCGCCACCGGATTGGGCGCGTGTACGGCGGCCGCTGCAGCCGGAGCCGGTGGTGCAGCCCCGA
>Ga0209702_10007059_pt1 | contig 13971 bp, 8 predicted proteins | sample FRY01_FD_187210 | JGI IMG/M metagenome (GOLD analysis project Ga0209702, IMG submission 187210) | Freshwater microbial communities from Lake Fryxell liftoff mats and glacier meltwater in Antarctica - FRY-01 (SPAdes) (version 2) | ecosystem: Environmental > Aquatic > Freshwater > Ice > Glacier... | reverse complement strand
GCATGATCGTCGAGGAAAGAATTGAAATACTTGATTCCAGCTTCATACTTATTTGCAGCATCAAAACAGAACGACATTTCATAGATAGCAGATTCATTCTCAGGATTTAACATCAAGCATTTACGCAGATATCGCGCCGCTTTAGCATGTTGATTCTGATTTTGAAATTCGAATGCGATGAATAAATACAGTTCTTCAATTCTTCGATCTATTCTTAAAGCTGCCTTGTAGGCTTTTATTGCTTCGTTTGGCTTATTAAGCATCGAATAAATGCCTCCACGGGTCATGAAAATCTCAGGGTTTCCCGGCTCAAATATTTCCACTTCATCTAATAGACTAAGTGCCGCATCGTATTGTCCTTCAGCCGATAGAAGCTGGGATTTTCGAAGTGTAAAATACGTCGAATCTGGATACTGCCCCTTGGCGTACGTTATTGCCTTGAGAGCTTTATGATGATGGTTTTCAATAATGTAGAATTCTACAATATTCTCTAAGTCATCAAGATCGAAAAAATAGTTTGCGTTTTCACGCAGCATCTTCTCAAATCGTCTGACAGCAACATCTGTAGTGTGATCATCCTGATAATTTTCGTTCATAAGCTGTCAGGTTTATGTTTTGCAAATTTATGAAAAACGATGAGCATCAAACGTGATTTTATTCACATTCTTACGTTTGCTAAGCTATGAATTTGAAAATTAGCACATTGCTTTTATTTCTAAGCGTCATTTACACACTTTCACAAACCATTCGCTTTAGGTAATATTTATTCTGAAATGCTCTATAATTCAAGGCTTTCCTTCGGTTTGGATTCTAACATTGAGCCACGCAGTTTTTCCTTGTGTTGACAAACTAAAAGCATTGCTCAGGAATTAATTATTTATCATTGCCTCCTCCAGAAATTGGAAATCGATTTGGTTTCATATTTATGACAAAATATATCTGCATTCACGGTCATTTCTACCAACCACCTCGCGAAAATGCTTGGCTTGAAGTGATTGAACAACAAGATTCTGCTTATCCTTTCCACGATTGGAACGAAAGAATCTCCCATGAATCCTACAGTCCAAATGGATTTTCGAGGATTCTTGATGAAGACGATAACATTGTAAACATTGTAAATAATTACGAGCGTATTAGTTTCAACTTCGGTCCAACATTGCTTCAATGGATGGAGATCTATGATGCTAAAGCCTATCAGGCCGTTTTGGATGCTGATGAAAGAAGTCGTTTAAAGAATAACGGACACGGAAACGCTTTAGCCCAAGTTTACAATCATATAATTATGCCTTTGGCGAATCGTTGCGACAAAGAAACGCAGGTTATCTGGGGAATTCGCGATTTTGAATCTCGATTTCGCAGGAAACCGGAAGGAATGTGGCTTGCAGAAACTGCTGTTGATACTGAAACCTTGGAAGTTTTAGCCGAAAATGGGATTAAGTTCACAATTTTAGCACCTCGACAAGCACATGAGATAAAACCGAAAAATGGAGAGTGGATGGACGTTTCAGGTGAACGTATAGATACTAGAAAGCCTTATTTATGTAATCTGCCGAGCGGAAAAACGATAAGTCTTTTCTTTTATGATGGCTCAATTTCTCAAGACATTGCTTTCAAGGGTTTGTTGATTGATGGGAAAGAATTTGCACGTAGACTAACTGAAGACCAATCGATTCAAGAGCCTCACTTGGTTCATGTTGCAACAGATGGCGAAAGTTATGGTCACCATCATTTGCATGGCGATATGGCTTTGGCTTTTTGTCTGGATTACATCGAAAAAAATGAACTCGGAACGATTATAAATTATGCGAATTATTTAGAAAAATTTCCGCCAATAGATGAAGTTCGTATCTATGACAACAGTTCATGGAGTTGCGTTCATGGTATTGAGCGTTGGAGAGCCGATTGTGGATGTAGTTCTGGCATGAATGCAGGTTGGCATCAGCTCTGGAGGGCTCCTCTGAGAAATGCCCTAGATAACCTACGGGATGATTTGAAAGGTGTCTTCGAAAAGGAACTGAGTCTGTATATTCAAGATCCTTGGAAGGCCCGAAATGATTATATATCAATCGTTTTAGACAGAAGCGATGCACGATTGGAGGCATTTTTTCTAAAGCATTGTAAATCTGTTCCGGAAGGAGATCATAAAACTAAGGTTATTCGATTGCTTGAAATGCAGCGAAATGAAATGCTGATGTACACAAGTTGCGGCTGGTTTTTCGATGAGATTTCAGGTATTGAAACAACCCAGATTTTACAATATGCTAACCGTGCAATTCAACTTGCCGAAAGTGAAAGTAGTATTGTGCTGGAGAAGGATTTTTTACAACAGCTAGAGCTTGCACCTAGCAATGTTCCAGCTCTGAAAAACGGAGCTAACATTCACAAAGAATATGTTCAGCCTAGCCGATTAACTTTGTCTCGCGTGGGTTCGCATTATGCGGTCGCTTCTTTGTTTGATGATATTCCAGAATTAATGAATATCTGTAATTACCGAGCAGAAAGTGATGATTATTTGAGGCTTGAAGCTGGAACTCTTCGCATGGCGGTTGGACAAACTCGCGTACATTCCTTAATTACTCATAGTGTTAAGAAGTTCTATTTTGCAGTAATCTGGCTCGGTCAAAATCATATTTTAGGCAATTCGAGCTCGTTTATTGAAGCAGGTGCTTACGCCAATATGAAAGCCGAGATAACAGAAGCATTTAATGATTCGAAGGTTGCTGGCGTAATTGGAATTATGCAAACCTATTTTGGTCCTGAAAAATTTTCTTTATGGAATTTATTTAAGGACGAACAGCGAAAAGTGCTCAATCAGATTATTCGAAAGGATGTGATTCAGGCTGAGGAGGATTTTAGGAGCATTTATCGTCGCCACTATAACATCATGAAAGTGATGAGCAACGCACGTTTACCCATACCAAAGGTTCTCTTAAATAACCTAGAAAATGTTGTGAATGCCGATTTGCGTCACCTTTTTGAAAACGGTAACTTGTATATCACAAGATTGGAGCAATTAGCCGCCGATGCAATTAGTTGGGAAGTTAAACTCGATGAAACAAGTATCAGCTTTGCGGCGAGTGAAAAAATGTATCACCTGCTACGAGTGCTTCAGTTAAATGAAACTGGCATTCGTGAGCTTGACACCATTATCTCTGTATTTGAGGTGATGAAACAGCTAGGAATAGAATTAGACATTGTTGAGTTTCAGAATGAATATTTCAGTAAGGGCGAAATGGTTCTGAGTCAACCGCAAATTCTAAGTTTTAAGGATCAGGCCAGTAAGATTGAATGGATTAAAAAGTACCTAGAAATTGGTTCTTGGGTGAAGGTTAAGTTACCAGAAAGAATGAAATCGTTACTTAGTGTCTTTGCACAGAGTCAGGAGTTTGAACTATAGAGGCTTCTGATTAGAAGCACGAAGACCGAAAAAGCGCAGTTTACTTTTGTAAATGAGCATTTTTCGGTCTAGTGCAAAGACATCAGGAGACTCTGAAGACAGACTCTACTTAGTGTTTAATAATTGGGGTGTTGATAATTGAATGAAATTGATGATATTGAGTACTTAGCTTTTTTCTTTTACAGTAAGCAACATCAAATATGTAAAAAAACAATGTTTAGACATCAAGGAAAGGCAAGAACCATAGACCAAAACAAGAAAATTGCTTCCTTACTTTCATTAGTTGCGGGAATTGTTAATGTTGTAGGCTTTTTATCTGTTAAACGATTAACAACAAATGTAACTGGACACTTTGCATTTTTCCTCGATGAAGTTTTTAAACTGCATTACTCTGAAAGTTTAACATATTTTTTATTCATCTTTTTTTTCTTTTTAGGTTCTTTTGTTTCTAGCCTACTCGTAGAAATTATATCAAGAAAAAACGTGCAATTAATTTATGTTATTCCAACTATTATTGAGTGCGTAATTTTATTTGTAATAGCATTTTTTGGACAAAGTTTAATCGCTAACTATTCGAACATAATTGCCTTTAGTTTACTCTTCGCTATGGGTTTACAAAATTCGTTGGTAACGCGAATTTCAGGTGCAATTGTGAGAACAACGCATTTGACAGGTCTTTTTACTGATTTAGGAATTGAATTATCTCAGTTGTTTTTTTACAAAGAAAAAGAACCGAAAGTCAAACTTGTATCGACAATTAAACTGCGGTTGAGAATAATCGCATACTTTTTTACAGGCGGTATTTTGGGTGGTGTTTTTTATTCCTATTATCAGCTTTACGTTTTAATTATACCTGCTTCATTATTGATAATTGGTTTAATATATGACAATATAAAATTCAGAATACTGAATTGGAAAAGAAAAATAGCAATTAAGGAATAAAACATAGAATACAGCAGCAGCACAATGTTGAAAGTTTAGTTTCCAAATGAAATCATTGCTTGGAGTTTGATGACAAACAAGGTTTAAACAATAGACAAAACAATTGATTGTGAACTGTTTACCATTCCACCGAGAGGGGAAATAACCTAAAATATAAATCTCCTATTTTAATTGTTCTGTGCGACTTAACTCGATTTTTAATGCATTAACAGAAAGCATGGTTTCACGAAATGATATGAGCAAAGAGGCCGACATTATAAGTAGACTTAAACCGAAAAGAAGGTTTGCCAGAAATGGATAACCTACAAAGACAGCGAACATCGTTAAAACGCAACTAAAAATACTAGCAATTCCAAATGCCTGCATATTGCGGATAAGTATAATACGCTTGCGAAGTAGCTGAATTTGTTCTAAAAGATTCATCTCTGGGTGGCTCTCATATTGTTTTCGAAGCCCGCGAATTAGGTTTGCGATGGCTAAAAAGCGATTGGTATAAGCAAGCAGCAATAAGGATATTGCTGGAAAAAGTAGGGCGGGAGTAGTGAGGCTTATTTCCATGAAACTGGAATTATTTTAAAGCAAAATTAAGTCTTTGTTTGCTTGGTTCTAAGAAGAGTGTAAATTTGACACTCAAGACTAAAAGTTTTCTTAAAATGAAATACAATCGACGTATACTTTTTTATTGCACCTTGGTGCTAGGTGCTCTGCTAAGCTTCAGTTCTAGCATACAAGCACAAATCTTTGAACCAGAAGGATTAAACCTCCCTGGCCAATGGAATAATTTCATCAATCCACCAACTGCGGGATCAGTATTTGGCAGTTCTACGCAGGTAAGTGGAGGCGTTACGCCAATATCGGTAGGACAAAGACGTTGGCAAACAACCATTCATATTGCAGCCACAGGAGCTGATACAAGTGCTGGAACATACGCCTGGCTTTTTACTTCGGGTCCCACTGGAAACCCATACGCTAATAAGTGGGCAGGAGTGAATGTTGTTATGAATACCATTCAAGATTATCAATTTAATGATGGAGTTGATAATTCCATTGCAGTTGAGAATGATAATTACTATACTATTAACTGGCAAGATCAAGGATACCAAGCCACGCGAGCTATTGTGATGGCAACCTCAAGTGATCCTGTAAGCTTTAATTCACTTTCGTTTTTGCCAAGTTCTGGAATTACACCTGCTGATCCAGTTGTTGTAACAGCTGCTTTGTCAGGGAATCCATCGCTAGAGGAGAAATTCTATTTACGTTATTCGTTAGATAATTTTGCAACGAGCGTTATTATTCCCATGACTGTGGTAGCATCATCTGTAAGTGTTGCCATTCCTGCCCAACCTAACGGCGCAACAGTATCTTTTTATGCCTTTTCTACTACAATTGATAGCCCTATCGTAGATTTTGATTTAATAAGTTTGAACTTCATAAACAATGGCGATAGCGGAAACTTCTCCTACAGTGTAAGTAATCCAACCGTATCAGTTATTCTTGGAAATGACACGGTTGTTTGTACGGCAAATTTCCCATTAGTAGTACAGGTTGATGATATTTATGATACATATTTATGGTCAACTGGCGATGAAACGTCAAGCATTTTAGTTGATGCCACTGGTCAATATTGGGTTGAAGTAACTTTAGGGAGTTTAACAGCACGTGATACAATTCAAATTACCGGTGTTTCAGGCGGTTCCATTAGCCTTGGCGCAGATGCATTAATTTGTGGCTCAACGCCTTTAATTTTGTCTCCTGGAATTTCAATATCGCCCGAAGGAGATTCATTAACCATCATTTACGATGCTACGCAAGGTCAAACAGGACTTGTTGGAGCGACGAATGTTTACATGCATTCTACCTATGAATCTTTACCTTTTGGAGGTCCAGTTACACCTTGGACTGGCAATTGGGGCTTAGATGATGGCTTGGGACAAATGACTGTTGCTGGAAATAATGTTTGGAGAATAACCATTAATGTGAATGATTATTATGGCATTGATGCAGGTACACCAGTAAATGGATTATTTATCGTGTTTCGCAATGCGGACGGCACTCAGACAGGGAAAGACGGAAGTGGGAACGATATTTTTCTCAATTTAAGTGGAATTACACCTATATCTTCGTTTGGAGGTATTACTGGTCTGGTTGAAACTAGCGGCTATAATGGCATATTATGGTCAAATGGAGCTACAACTCCAACAATATCTGTAACTCAAGCGGGAACCTACTCTGTAATTGCATTCAGTGAAGCAGGATGCAACGCCGTAGATTCGATAACTGTTACAACAGCAAGTGCTCCAAGTGTTAATTTAGGTCCAGACCAAACGCTCTGTAATAGTCAATCAATTTCACTTAACGCAGGTGCAGGGTCAACAACTTATTTATGGGCTCACGGTCCAGTTACCCCTTTAGTAAACGTTTTCTTTGGTGGAACTTATTCAGTTACAGTTACAAATGCGGACGGATGTTCAGCTACCGACCAAATTATAATTTCTGAAAATGTAACTCCAAGCGCTGCATTTACGTGGTTAGAGCAAAACGGGTTAAGCATTTCGTTTACACCAATTGCCGCTGCCTCTGGAAATACATTTGCTTGGGATTTTAATACTGACGGAACAATTGACAATACAAGCAGTGGAATGGTTTTGCATACGTATCCTAGCACAAGTCAATATGAAGCAACTTTGACTGTTACCAATGTTTGTGGAACTAATACCGCATCTCAAAACTTAGCATTAATTGGTTTAGGTATTGAACAGCGTTCGAATACTTCCATGCTTTCGATTTCACCAAATCCATCAAATGATTTCGTTCAATTGAGTTCGGATAATGCAATAGGACTTGTTCAGTTTTACAATTCGCTAGGACAATTGGTCAAGGAAATTAACTTGAACAAAGAAAAACAAGGAATACTATCAGTCTCTGACTTATCTAAAGGAATTTATTTTGTGAAACACCAAAGTTCAAGTTCGGCTTTGAGGTTCATTAAGAATTGATAGTTACTCACGAATATATAATGCAAAAATGCGGCTCAGTTTGGGTCGCATTTTTCGTTTTATTATGGATGGTTCTCGTAGCACATTCTGCTTTAATAGGGTCCACTTAAAAACACCTAAAAATATGATTATGTGAATGTTATAATGTTTAAATTTTGGTTTGGTGTGCATTATTTGACGAAATTGAGGGTCACATTGTATGCATTACAAATTATTATTTTTATTGTTTTCTAGAATTTGGCTTAGCCAGCAACATGCCATCTGCTTCGTTAATAGTATTTTGAAGTACTATTTGTACGTCAAAAAATCCTCTTGTCTAGCATCTGACGTGTTTCTGACTTTTTATTGAACCCTATAATAAAGTTGGGGTGATAATTCATCTAAGAGATTAACCGAAATTTATTTTTCAAGGAATTACAACAATACTTCAGAGTTAAACCAGATTAACCTGAAAGATGGATTCTTACATCTAAAATCTAAGTGAAATAGATCATTTGAACAATAATAAGAGAAAACGAAAAAACGCCGTCTTTCTAAAACAAGCGAAAGTTACAGTGGATTGAAAGCAGAGTTTTGGGATTATTAATGAAAAGTAATTGTTGAAATTGAGTTTTGAGGGTATCAAGATCAATTTTACTTTTTTCACCGTTTAAACGGTGAAAATAAAAACTGTATTTTTCAATAGTATTACCATTTAAACTAAAGCTTTGATTGTAAATTCCAAAAGAGCTTTATTATCAACCCATTCAAAAAGCAAAACTCAATAAAAGCCAATAAAATTCTCCCTAAAACTCAAAATAAAATTGATCCGCTTTAAGCTTATCATATTCCTTCTTATCAAACTCAAATAACTGAGCCCGCTTATGTGGAACTCCTTTCTGCTTTTCCTGCAATGGCTTTAAAAATCCCTTGTTCAATATTTTGCGACGGAAATTTCGCTTATCCAAGTTGGTTCCTAAAATGGTCTCGTAAACCTTTTGAAGCTGACCTAAAGTGAATTTATCAGGAAGCAACTCAAATCCGATTGGCTGAATTCTTAACTTGGTTTTCAAGCTTTTCAGAGCTTCTAAGAGAATCTTATTATGATCAAATGCCAATTGCGGCACCTCTGAAACGGGGCACCAAAACGCCTTTCTGGCAAAAGAAGCAGCAGAAGGTTGATATAAACCAATTCGAACCAATGAATAATAGGCAACAGTTATTACACGGGCAGTTGGCACATCACGAACCGAATTCAACCACTTTGCATCTGCCGAACTCTTTACACGTCCCGGATCTCCAAAAGCAAAAAACTGCTCTAAGTAAATGTTTTCAAGATTTGTAAGTTCCTTTAAAACTCGTTTCGCCGAAGTATCTAAATCCTCATTATCATCCACCAAGTTTCCTGGCAATGAATAATGAAGCGAAGTTTTATCAATCACGTCTAATTCACGCTCTATCAATAAAACTTTTAAATCACCCTCATCAAATCCAAAAATCACGCAATCTACTGATACGTGGGGGTTAAGCTGGGCATTAACTTTAGCGTCAGTCTGCATGCCAAATAGCGTTGTCGTCATTTTATCTGGCAAATATAATTAATTCAAATTCATCTGTGTCTTTTTTACACTGTCCCAAGTTAAAGCCTTGTCTATAATTTTGTGCATCTTGCCATGTAAATTCATTCTTAGCAATTTAATAAGAATTTACTTCAAAGTGTTATTTCAACACTTATATTTGTCAAATAATAAGAATATCATGAGTACTATAAATCGTATTGGTGTTTTCACCTCTGGTGGTGATGCCCCTGGAATGAATGCTGCAGTGCGCGCCGTTGTTAGAGCTTGCATTTATTATGGTAAATCGGCAACAGGTATTTATCGTGGCTACGATGGAATGATTGCCGGCGAAATGGCGGATCTTACCTCACGTTCGGTCTCAAACATCATTCAGCGTGGTGGAACTATTTTAAAAACAGCTAGAAGCGCCGATTTTAGAACTCTCGAAGGTCGCCAAAAAGCATATGATAATCTTCTTGTCAATAAAATTGATGGAATTGTAGCTATTGGAGGCGATGGAACCTTTCGAGGTGCTCAAATTTTCTCTGAAGAACATAGCATTCCATTTATCGGTTTACCTGGCACTATTGATAACGATCTTAACGGAACCGATTATACCATCGGATACGATACAGCTGTGAATACGGCAGTTACAGCAATCGACAAAATTCGAGACACAGCATCCTCTCATAACCGACTCTTTTTTATCGAAGTTATGGGACGACATTCAGGTCAAATTGCTGTTAGAAGCTCTATCGCCTCTGGTGCCGAAGCAACCATGATTCCTGAAGAACCTATGTCGGTCGATGATTTGGTGCAAATACTCGATAAAGGTGCTGAAAATAAAAAGTCTTCTAGTTTAGTAGTTGTAGCCGAAGGTGGAGAACCAGGTCATTCCATTGAACTTGCCCGCCAAGTGGAAGAAAAAGTGAAGCACTATGACACTAAAGTCACCATTCTAGGGCATTTGCTACGTGGTGGTTCACCAACAGTTTCGGACCGTGTTTTGGCAAGTCGCCTAGGTGTGGCCGCTGTTGAATATCTTATTGAAGGTAAGTCGGGCGGAATGCTGGGGATTGTTAATAATCAGATTAAATTTACGCCCTTCGATAAGGCAACTCAACAAGTGCAAAACCTCGATCCTGAGTTAATGCGCATAGCAAAAATCTTGTCGGTATAAATTACAGGCATGATAAATTCTGATATTCATTCTTCACTATTTCCTTCTGCTAATGAAGCAAAGGGTGATTTTGTGCCAAAAGCACTTGAGCAGAATGTTTACTTAAGCGGTGGTGTTTTGCAAACATGGAATGGAAATAAAACAGATGTTTTTTCACCCATTTATCTTCAAAAATCGGAAGAATCATTTGAACAAGTAAGATTAGGTTCGTATCCAGAAATGGATGCAGATTCCATGAAGGGCGTTTTAGATTCTGCCCATCAAGCCTATGATTTAGGTCGCGGTGCTTGGCCAACCATGAAGGTGAAAGAACGTATTGAGCATATTAAAAAGTTTCTAGAGCTGATGCTTTTGCTACGAGATGAAACCGTCAACTACCTCATGTGGGAAATCGGAAAAAGCAACGTCGATTCTCAGGCTGAATTTGACCGAACCATCGAATATATGGAAGATACCATCGAAGCTGTCAAGATGCTCGATCGAGATTCCTCAAAACTCGAACTTCACCAAAATATTTATGCTCAAATTCGTCGGGGACCTCTAGGTGTTGTGCTTTGCATGGGCCCCTACAATTATCCACTCAACGAAACATTCGCAACGCTTATTCCAGCCCTAGTTATGGGTAATACAGTAATTTTCCGTCCAGCTAGATTCGGTATACTGCTCATTCATCCTTTTCTCACAGCCTTCAAAGACAGTTTCCCGCCAGGTGTTATCAATGTTGTTTATGGTGATGGTGAACAAACCGCTGGAACTCTCATGAAATCAGGAAGAATTGATGTTCTCGCTTTCATCGGTTCTAGCCGCGTTGCCAACATCCTCAAAAAGCAACATCCTCGCTCAAATCGTTTGCGCTCTGTGCTTGGCTTAGATGCTAAAAACCCAGCAATTGTTTTGCCTGATGCCAATTTAGACATCGCTGTAACTGAATGTTTGATAGGTTCTTTAGCATTCAATGGTCAACGCTGCACTGCCCTAAAAATGATCTTTGTGCATTCTTCCTTAGTAGATGAATTTCTTCGTCGCTTTTGTGCCAAAGTAGAAGCTCTAAAAATGGGACTTCCATGGGAAGAAGGCGTACAAATTACTCCATTACCTGAACCAGGAAAGCCTGCTTACTTGGCAGAATTGGTGGATGACGCCATTCAAAAAGGCGCTCGTATCTGCAACGAAGGTGGCGGAAGAAGCTTCAAGAGCTATTTCAGTCCAACCGTGCTTTATCCTGTAAGCCCTGGAATGCGCATTTTTGCTGAAGAACAATTTGGTCCAATCGTTCCAATTATTGCATTCGACTCTATTGACGAACCTGTCAATTATATGGTGGAAAGTCATTATGGTCAACAAGTGAGCTTATTTGGAACCGATCCAGCAGAAATTGCTAAACTTATTGATCCTCTTGTGAATCAGGTTTGCCGCGTGAATATCAATAGCAAGTGTCAGCGTGGACCTGATATTTATCCTTTCAACGGACGTAAAGATTCCGCCGAAGGCACTCTCAGCGTACATGATGCATTGCGTATATTTTCAATCCGCACAATGGTCGCTACGCGCGATACCGCCGAAAACAAAGAACTTATTACCCAAATAATAGAAAATAGGAGCTCGAATTTCCTATCAACCGATTTTTTACTTCAAAACTAACGCACACCTATATGTTACTTATTGCCGATAGTGGTTCTACAAAATGTGATTGGATGCTTATCAAAGAAGGTGAGGAGCCCAAAGGCTTTTATACCATGGGATTCAATCCGTTTTTTCATAACGAAGCGGTCATTTCAAATGCCATCCGCCAAAACACAGAAATGTGTGCCTTGGCGCCTGATGTTTCTGCCTTGTTTCTTTACAGCGCTGGATGCTCTAGCAAAGAACTAAAACTTGTTGTAGAACGCGCCCTTCGTTCTGTATTCGTAAATGCCAATATATATGTCGATCACGATTTAGTAGGCGCTGCTTTTGCAACTTGGGACGAAAATCCAGCAATCACAGGTATTCTTGGAACAGGCTCTAACTCATGTTATTTCGATGGCGATATCGTAAAGCAAGCGAACACCGGATTGGGCTTAGGCTATATTTTGGGCGATGAAGGAAGTGGTTCATATTATGGTAAAATCTTGCTAAAGAAATACTTAAGTAACTCATTGCCTGAAGAAATTCACCAAATTCTTCGTGATGAATACAAGCTTAGTCGCGATGTGATTGTCGAAAATATCTACATGAAACCACATGCCAATGTTTACTTGGCTTCGTTCATGAAAGTTTTGTCCGACAATAGAGACTTGCCTTGGGTTCAAGAGCTTATCAACAAAGGCATGCAAGACTTTTTAGAATCACATATTGCTTGCTATAAAAATTACCAGCGCGTTCCTTCGCATTTCATTGGTAGTATTGCCTACTTCTTCGAAAAGAACCTACGAGAAGTGGCCGCTAACATGGGAATAGAAGTGGGCACTGTTATCAAAAAACCAATTTTTGGATTGGTCAATTATCACATGAAAAATCATTTCGCTAAGAAATAAAGAACTCCCAAGCATGAATATCAATAGACGTAAAGGAACTACCTTCAATCAATCTGTCGGAGCGTATGTAAACCATCAGGTCGAAGGACAACAAATAACAATCAACACCGATAATGCAAGCGTTCGTATCATTGTTTACGATCATGCTGTTGTTCGCATTCGAATTGCCAAAAACCACGAAGACTTTTCGGGATTCTCCTACGCCATCGTTGAAGGAGCTTTACCAGTAAATTTCGAGCTTTTTGAAGCTGAAAATGCACTCGAAATTCTCACCAGTGCTATGAAACTGGTTATCACAAAAGATAAAGTTCGCATTTCAGCTTTTGATATTTACGGAAAGCTCTTAACAGCCGATGATCCTGCATTTGGAACAAGTTGGCTTGCAAACGAGGTTACAACCTATAAAATACTTCAACCTGGTGAGCGATTCATTGGTTTGGGTGAAAAAACGGGCGACCTCGATCGTCGTGGAAAGACCTATGTAAACTGGAATACCGACGATTTCGCGTATGCAACCGATGCTGATCCACTTTACCTAAGTACACCATTTTTTATTGGAATCAACGAAGACCGTCCTTACGGGATATTTTTCGACAACTCTCATAAAACCACCTTCAATTTTGGTTGCTCTAACGAGCGATTTAGCTATTTTCAGGCTGAAGATGGCGAAATGAATTATTACATTTTCGCTTCACCAAGTATTGCACAAATTCTGGAACGTTACACTTGGCTTACCGGTAGAATGGAATTGCCGCCGCTTTGGTCAATCGGATTTCAACAATGTCGTTATAGCTACTATCCTGATTTTGAAGTTCTGAATGCCGCCAAAATGTTCAGAGATAAAGAAATCCCTGCGGATGTTCTGTACCTCGACATTCATTACATGGAAGCCTACAAAGTTTTTACATGGCATCCAGAACGTTTCCCTGACCCAAAAACCATGGTTAAAAAGCTCAAAGAAATGGGCTTTCATGTCGTTGTTATCCTTGATCCGGGAGTTAAGCGCGAAGATGGATATCACGCATATGAAGATGGGAAGGAGAAAGATTTATTCGTTTCCTACCCTGATGGCACCGAATATAACGGTCAAGTTTGGCCAGGGTGGAGTGCTTTCCCCGATTTTACTGACGAATCTGCACGTATTTGGTGGGGCGAGCAAATGAAATCCATCACTGACATGGGTATCGAAGGCTATTGGAACGATATGAACGAACCTGCCGCATGGGGACAACATTTACCCGACCTAATTGAATTTTCATACGAAGGCGAAGGTGGAACCCACAAGAAAAGCCGTAATGTATATGGAATGCAGATGGCTCGAAGTACCGTCGAAGGTGGCAAAAAACAATTAAATGGTAAACGTCCTTTCGTTTTAACACGTGCTGGCTATTGCGGAATTCAG
>Ga0209702_10007057_pt1 | contig 13978 bp, 11 predicted proteins | sample FRY01_FD_187210 | JGI IMG/M metagenome (GOLD analysis project Ga0209702, IMG submission 187210) | Freshwater microbial communities from Lake Fryxell liftoff mats and glacier meltwater in Antarctica - FRY-01 (SPAdes) (version 2) | ecosystem: Environmental > Aquatic > Freshwater > Ice > Glacier... | reverse complement strand
AGAAAACTTTATTCATTGAGCCTCAATTGATCGATCTCATATAATTTACTAAATTTGAGCCTAAAACCAGAACATTGGCAAGATTTAAGAAAAAATTACACCTCATCTTATATCGCAAATATGGTTCGAGCCTAAAGTTTGTGATGATGGCTTTGTGTGTATTTTTTGTAACCCTATTCCTTCCAAAGCAGGCCAGATTCAGGTTTGAATATGAGAAAGGCAAAACCTGGATGCAAAAAGATCTTTATTCGCCTTATAATTTTGCCATTCAAAAAACCAATGAAGAAATTGAAGAAGATAAAAACGAAGTTCTCAATTCAGTGCTTCCAGTTTATCTAAATGATATTAAACTTGCGGATAATTCAATAGAAGCATTCAATTCTGAATTTGATTCAAAATGGATTGGCTCGGGGATAGACGAAAATCTGAAGGAGCTTAACCAGTCATTGGGGAATAAATTACTGGAGAGCATTTATGTCCGTGGGCTCATTAACCCGGTGCTAAAATATCAGCGCAATGGCCCCAATTATAATTTCAGTTTGCTGAATAATAATGTTGCGGTACAATTAAACACTGCTGATGCTTATACTACGGTAAGTGCATTAAAATTCATAGAGGAACAAATAAAGGAAGATACCCAGATCAGTAATTCCGACTGGCTTTTAAGGTTGGTTAAGAATCACCTGAAGGCAAATTATGTATACAATGATATTCTCACCGATAAACTGGAGGAGAATGCCTTAAACAGCATCTCTACGACCAGAGATATGGTTCAGAAAGGTGAATTGGTAGTTGCAAAAGGAACAATGGTTAATGCAGGAATCTATCAGAAACTGGAATCTTTAAGAGTCGCTTATGAAGAGGATGCAAAAGTTGCAGGAGACCCAAAACTGGTATTATTTGGACAATTATTACTTGCTGGACTAATCATTTCATTATTGATGGTATTTCTTTACCTTTTCAGGAAAGATATCTATGCTGATAATCGGCAGATCTCACTTATATTAATGGTCATTACCGGAATGCTAATCACTTTATCCTGGGCAATCAGGATTAAAGCCCCTAGTGTTTATTATATTCCGTTTTGCATCGTTCCAATCATTACTAGGATTCTGTTTGATACCCGATTGGCATTAAACATTCATTTACTGGTTGTGCTAATTGCCGGTTTTTTTGTTCCTAACAGTTTTGAATTTGCATTTTTACAGATTTCAGCCGGTATGGTAGCGATATATAGCATTAAAAATCTGATTAAAAGGGAGCAATTTCTGATTTCAGCTTTATTAATCCTATTAAACTATTTTATTGCATTCCTTGGTATTTCATTAATTAGAGATGGCTCCTTTCGGGATATTGAATGGATGAATTTTGTCCCCTTTATTTTCAGTGTTTTATTATCGCTCCTTGCTTATCCATTAATTTATGCTTTTGAACGGTTGTTTGGAGTTACTTCGGATGTTACGTTGATGGAGCTGACCAATACCAATTCAAAATTATTAAGGGATCTGGCTTTTAAAGCTCCGGGTACTTTTCAGCATTCTCTTCAGGTGGCTAATCTGGCTGAAGCTGCTATCTTTAAAATAGGCGGAAATGCATTGCTGGTAAGAGCAGGTGCCTTGTATCATGATGTAGGAAAAATTATAAACCCGCAGTACTTTATTGAAAACCAAGTAAGAGGTAATAACCCTCATGATTCAATTTCTTATGAACAAAGTGCCCAGATCATTATCCAGCATGTAAATCAGGGAGTTGAGATCGCCAGAAAGCATCAGATTCCTGAAATGCTGATCGATTTCATCAGGACTCATCATGGGAATACGAGGGTGGATTATTTTTATCAGTCATTTCTTAAGAATTTCCCAGAGAAGTTTGTGGATGAAAATATATTCAGATACCCGGGACCTATTCCATTTTCAAAGGAAACTGCAGTACTTATGTTGGCCGATTCGGTTGAAGCAGCATCGAGAAGTTTGAAAGAACCGGATGTACTTAGTATCAGTCAACTCGTGGAGCGTATTATCGATTATAAACTAAACCAAGATCAGTTAAACGACAGTAACATCACTCTGAAGGATATTGAAACCATAAAAATGATCTTTAAGACCATGCTCATGGGTATTTACCATGTGAGGATCGAATATGTTTTAGAAAATTGATTTGCATCAGCCTGCATTTCAAAGCTTTATCTACCTCAAGATAGGTAGTTCTGCTTTGACAATAAATAAATCGCAGATTCATTGAAAATATTTTTTGACAGCCTGTGTGAATTACTATATTTGCAGTCCTCGAAAGAGGGTTTTTTATTTTATGGAGAGATGCCTGTCCAAAGGACTCCTTTGGAGAGTGGCCGAAAGGAATCCCGAAGTTTTGGGACTAAACTGTGGTTATTGGGGGCATAGATTTTAAGAAAATACTATAAGTAAGAAAATACGGAGAGATGCCTGTCCAAAGGACTCCTTTGGAGAGTGGCCGAAAGGAACAGTTTGTCCCAAAGGGACTCCTTCGGAGCTAAACTGAAAAATAGTGCTTTGATTTATGTATTTTGCTTACATTTTAAAAAGTATAAAGGATAACAAATACTACTACGGTAGTTGTGAGGATTTAAATAAAAGGCTACTAATGCATAATACAGGAAAGGTTCGATCTACCAAAAGTAGAATTCCTTTTATTGTACATTACGTCGAAGAATTTGTATCAAGGGCAGATGCTCAAAAGAGAGAATATTATTTTAAATCAATAAATGGTTTTATTTGGTTAAAAACAAATAAAATTATATAAAGGAGAGATGCCTGAGTGGCCGAAAGGAACAGTTTGCTAAACTGTCGTACTGGCAACGGTACCGAGGGTTCGAATCCCTCTCTCTCCGCCAATTATGTTTTAAAGAATACCAAAAACGCCTTAAATGGATTATTTAAGGCGTTTTTGTTTTAAGTCCTACCCAAAATAAACCAAATAAATGTATACTTCTGGTGCCCTGTTGGTGCCCTGTCAGGGTCAATAAGGTAATAGGGCACCAGAAAGCTTATAAGTTGCTGTTTTTCAGACTGTTCAATCATTGAACATCTTGATGGCAGTTAAAAATAAATTAATTTTATTCACTTAAAGCTTTAATGCGATGAACAAAACTTTTGGACTGCTCTTCTACGTGAAGAAAACAAAAATGATTGCCAATGGGACGGCTCTGGTATATCTGCGGATTACAATTGATGGAGAATGGGCGGATATCTCCTCTAAGCGTTCTATCAATCCTGACAAATGGAATGCAAACGGACAGAAATTAGGCGGTTCCGGGAAAGAATTGCGTGCTTTGAACATCTATCTAAAAACTCTGGAACATCAGGTTTATGAGGCGCACCGGAATATGATTGAAAAGAAACTGCAATAACAATTCTACAGTTAAGTGTCTGAAGAACTTTAAAAAGATCATAATGCGCCTCCTTACCTGCCCTTGTATGGTTTTATGGTGGAAATCAAAAAATGGCCGATGTTAATCCTAACAGCGATAGAGTTGTAAAGGCCGGAAATACAATCCGCATTCAGCGATTATATTGTTAAGCATTATCCCGACATAGCTATTGACGAATTGTTAAGGCAGGTTGGAAAGTGGCTTTACAGTTGTTGGAGGATTCTTGCGATATCTATTGCCATCTGATCCAAGTCTTTTTCGATTATTGTCCAAACGATTTGAAAATCAATTCCGATATAGTCATGTACGATTCTATTTCTAAAGCCTCTTATGCGAAACCAATTGATTTCATTATGCGAGTCCTTGAAATCTTCCGGAACTCTGTTAGCTGCCTCACCAATAATTTCGAAGTTTCTAATAACAGCGTCGATTGTTTTTGAATTTTCAATAAAGGTTTCAAAGGTGTCGTCTGCAGTATATGCTTTTATTTTTTCGATTGAAGCGAGAATATCTGAAAGCAAAAGCTTAGAGTCACGTTTAGACATAATTCAATTCTCTTTCAATTTGCTTAAAATAGTCAGGTCTTACGCCATTCTTTGAAACCAGATCTACTTTTATTTTAAGTAAACCTTCAAGCTCATCAGCCAGGTCAATAAACTCAACGCCAATTGGCCGTTTAAAATCTACTAATATATCAACATCACTTTCTGCTGTCTGCTGTCCGCGGCCGTAACTCCCAAAAATGGCAATAATGCTCAATCCGTACTTACTAGCAAGTCGGTCTTTATTGATTTTAAGAGTTTCTTTTATGTCGGTCAACGTTGTCATGGTGTCTGAAGTATAGATGCTGTAAGCTCAGAAATACGCTTTAAGATTTTTCTGTGTCCCTTCTTTTTCCAGTATTGGAGATCCTGGAATGCCCTTTGTGTAAACTCTATTTCCATATCTCGTCCAGTGTGATCTTCACTGTACGACCTGCCTTGATGTCTTTCTCACCCTCTTTCATTATAGCTTCAAATTCGGATGCATAAGAAGATTTATTTTCCTCAAAAGGAACATTCAGAGCTTTAAGAATAACTTTAATGGCTCTCAGTTTATTTTTACTATGAGGTTGTTCAATTAATGCGTGCATAATAAACAAATTTAAGAAATCTGGCGGAGATTCTGGAAATATGTTAATGTAAAGATAAAATATTGACAGCTGTCAATCAAGTGTGTTTGTTTTAAATTCAATTTGATTTAACAGTATAGAATCTTGTATTTGATTATAAGCAATAGCGTTATTTGGTCGAATTTGCAGGTGCCCTATTCGGTGTCCTCTAAAGGCTTATAAAATATAAAATACTAATTATGAGGTTACTATTTTGAATAAATTGTTCTCTCTCTCCGCAATCAAATTTTAATCAAGCCTTTTACAGATCATAAGAGGCTTTTTTATTGACCAATTAATAACTATCACCTAGAAAAAAATTACTGGTTGTTTTTGTTTTAAAAAGAAATTATACAAGCTGATGCAAAGTGATATTAAAGAAGGCTCAGCGAAATCTGATGAACTTGAAGTTTTAAGCATATTGGTTAAAGAATATGAATCAGTTCATTATCCGATGCTTCTTCCTAATCCGTTGGATGCGATTAAATTTCTCTGATATCATTTTTATAAATTTCGCAAATGATCTTCAAAATTCCTTCGAGGTGTTCTAAAAGACACTCATTCACCCCACCCAAACTACCCTCCTCTCGCTTAAAATGAGAGGATTTCGTTGGTTTTATGCTATCGCTTTATGGATTATTTAATTGTCCTCAACCCTAAAATAATGAATCTAGAAACGCATTAAATCCAAAATAATTCGACCTTACAAATTGTTAGTTTAAATTTTCTTATAAATAAAAAGCCCGGAATTTAAATTTCCAGGCTTTAATGAATGCATTAAATTAATAAAGCTTATTCTACATAAAATGTACCCTTCATCATTCCTGAGTGTCCGGGAAATGTACAGATAAACTCATAAACACCTTTTGCAGGAGCTTCAAACTCGATGGTATCAGATTGACCACCACCGATCAGTTTTGTATGCACGATTACCTCAGTTGCCCCAACAGGAATGTAATCTGTGTTTTTTGCTTGCATTGCTGTAGCTGCGAAATCAGAAACAATTGTTCCTTGTGCAAGCAATGCCCAATTATGACCCATGGCTTCTTTTGCCAATTTACCGGTGTGATTCAGCGTTAATTTAACTTTTTGACCTACTTTAACTTTAATCTCAGCAAGATCATACTTCATATCATCACCGGCATTAATGGTGATTGATACTTCTTTTTCAACAGGTGCAGCTGCGGTTTCCTGAGTTAGGGTATCCGTATCGGTACTCTCAGATTTCTCAGTGTTGCTGTTGCATGCTGTGAATGCAAATAATGCCACAATGGCAAGCAGACTTAACTTTCTCATATATTTTTTTTTTATTTAATAATTGAATAATGACGCAAAAGTAACTGCTATATAGGTTGCTTTGATCTGCTGAATGTCAATTTAATAATTATCGTTAAGCCTATTCATTAATATTTAAACCTAGTTTTTATAATAGGTAAATGTTTAATTGTAAAACTAACAAATGGAAAAAAATATTGAGGATATTAATATGCTGGCTTCCTGCGGAATAGCTAATTATTTTATGAAAAATTGGTTATTTATTCCTCGCAATCCACCGGCACAAACCTTAATCTGCCAATTTTAAAGTCAATTGGTTTATCCTTCACAAAATAGGTTCTTCCTAAATGAGTCATAATTTCTCCCACACCAAGTACTAAATTTTCACCCTCCTTCAAAAATGCCAATGGGTTTTTAAATCCTTCTTTATATATTGATCCACTTGTATGTGTATAATCTACAAAGAGGGTATCACCACTAAATTTACCCTCAACAGTACCCACATTACTACCCTTTTCTAATGAATTAGGTTTTAATTCGCCATAATTAATTGTAAAATCACCAATAATTTTACCGTTTGTATCTGTCTGAATTTTAAGATGAGCTGTATCTTTTTCAAATACTGCGGTATAACAGGTATAAACAGGATCCCCACTTTCAGCAGAAGTTTCCGTATTCTGTGTTTCTCCCTGATTACAACTGTATAAAAACAAAGTAGTAACTAAAGCAAATAAAATTGACGTCTTTTTCATATGTATTGGTTTTAATTGATAAATAATATGCGAATTTTTAAAATAAAAACTTAAATTTTAAGACATAAATATACGTTTTAAAATCTTATTCTGCCTTTTGATAGCAATTTGATGTTGTTATATTTATGATTCTTTTCATAAATGCTACCTGTATATTTTTGATATATACTTTAAAATAATTAACCTAAAATTTAGATACGCCAACATGAAAAACATAATGTTTATACTTTTTTTTTACTGATCCCAACCCTTAATATAATATCAGATGAGGCAATACACTGGGTTTTCTATAAAAGAACAAGTGATGATAGTTTACTTTATGAAAATACTTTAATTAATAATATCAAGTATGAAGGACTCTACCCTATGCATTTACAGGGTATCAGCACTGATAAGAAAAACAACATCTTTTGGAGTTTTACCAATGAGCTGGTTAGAACAGATCTGAAAGGCAAGGTATCGGACCGGATTAAGGTTTTTTTAAATCATCATGGTGATTTGTGTTACGTGGTTGGAAGAGTATATGTAGCGGTTAACCTTGGTAAATTTAACGAGCTTCAGGGTCAAGAGGATTCCTGGGTTTTTGTCTATGACGCAGCAAACCTGAAAGAATTGGCTAGGTATATGGTACCTGAACTGGTTCATGGTGCGGGCGGTATCTCTTTTTGCAAAGGGAAATTCTTTGTAATTGGTGGTTTACCTCAAGGCTATTCCGAAAATTATATCTATGAATATGATATGGATTTTAAGTTTTTTAAACGTCATGTCATTCCAAGCGGCTATACCTATAAGGGAATTCAAACAGCTGAATTTTATGAAAATCAGTGATGGTTTGGTTGCTACGGCAATCCTAAACTGATTAAAACTGATGCTAAATTTCAAATTTTGGATAAAACCGACTTTAATGTATCGCTTGGTATTGCCGGATACTCTTCAAGAAAGCTTTTCATTGCAAATAGTAAAGCCAATGCTGATAAATTATATACGGGGACGATTGGGATTTATGAGAGGTAAATATGGGATAGTAATTTTCGAATGAGTTTAAACGAAGGTAAAAAAGATCTGCTTTGAGCATAAGAAACAGGCATATTGTAGAATAAATGGCAGATAGAAAGTTAAAATCTTAACTATTAGTCTTTAAAATCCTACAATGACAAATTTAACTAATTCTTTTAATGGCTATAAAGCACTTCTCTGAAGCAGATTTGTGCATAAAATAAATTGCATTAGTTTTAATTTTTGATAATTTTATTGCATTTTTTCTTGTATTTTTAATTCAAGTATAGTCTCCAATTTCAGATCATGTCTTATCAAAAGAAGAATAGTCAAAAAATAAATTCTGTCAATAGCTCAGTATCTGAAGTGGTAGCTTTAAGAAAAGCCTTTTCATTTCCGGCTATCCCTGCATTACAAAGACAAGAAGCGGAGGAGGAATTACAAATGAAAAAAGGTTCTGCTCAGCTCATGGAGCAAGAAGAACCTTTACAAGGGAAATTTGATACCCTACAAAGAGTAGAGGAAGAAGAACCTCTTCAAGGAAAGTTTGAAATTGTTCAAAGAGCCGGAGCTGAGGAAGAAGATCCATTACAAGGAAAATTTGATACCCTACAAAGAGTAGAGGAAGAAGAACCTCTTCAAGGAAAGTTTGAAACTGTTCAAAGAGCCGGAACTGAGGAAGAAGATCCTTTACAAGGAAAATTTGATACGACACAAATAGCAGCATTTCAGTTTAAAATCACAAGTATAGGAACTGATAATAATCCTGTTCAAAGGGAAGAAGTACAAGGGTCAATTAATAACACAGGTTTACCTGATAGTCTAAAATCAGGTGTAGAGAATCTTTCTGGGCTCTCACTGGATGATGTTAAAGTTCATTATAATTCTTCAAGACCTGCCCAACTTCAAGCCCATGCTTATGCTCAGGGAACTAATATTCACCTAGGTCCTGGTCAGGAGAAACATCTTCCACATGAAGCTTGGCATGTAGCCCAGCAAAAGCAAGGAAGAGTTAAACCCACTTTACAAATGAAAGACGGTGTACCGGTTAATGACGATGTAGGACTGGAGAATGAAGCCGATGTTATGGGTAAAAAAGCATTTCAAATGAAAAATTTTTCGTCTGTTCAATTGAATAAAGAGTAGAAGAAAAAAGGGTGATTAAACTTTAAAGTCATATGTTCAGGAAATTATAGCTGAAGTAATTTATATAAGAGATACCGTCGAAGACACAAGAAAAACCAAAAAATTCATGAACTCACCGAGATAAGAATTAGAGATACTTAATTCCTTAATTTTGTTGGAGAGATTTCTATTTATAAATAAAGACGGTAAAGTCATCCTCAGCATAGCCTTCTCTTAATACCACTTTTTGACTTAATTGACGGCAATAATTTAGAATTTCCTGCGGATCATAATTGACCAATATCCCATCAGGATCATTAACATTCTTCAACAAATTAAAGCCTGTGCCTAAACGGCAAGATGCAAATAAACGACCTATTATTCTGAATATAAAGTCAGGCTGACTATTTTTATAGGCGAATAAACCAGAGGCTAATACAAAATCCATGTTGGGTAAATCTGCCGACCAACAATCTCCCAAATAGAATGTAGTGTCGGGTAATGAACCATATCTGGATGCTGCCACATCAAGTAACTCTTCCATATGATCAATACCTGCATAGCGAAGATCAGAATACTTTCTTCTTAGAAATGCACACAGATCTCCGTGTCCGCAGCCCAGATCAAGTATTGAAAGTCCAGTCATATCCCCTATTTGAGATAAAATTTCAAAACGAACGGTTTGACTTTCATCTGATTTCCATCCAAGGGCCGCACTTGTACCCTCACCGAACATCTCAATTCGCTCTTGATGAAAGCGATAAATTATAGATCTATCAACAAAATTCATGATTAAACTATTATACCTTTCTTACCAAATTCTATATAAATACCATCAATAATATCATATTTTGAGATAATATTGCTTCATCTTTTAAAGGCCTTTATCGAGCTAAATTTATTCATATTTATAATAGATCCACCCGCAATCTCATATTTTCTATATATCAGCAAAGTTGTAATCACCCCTACAGTGCTTTTTTTAGAAAATGTATGTTTTCAAAGTCGTTTTCTATATAACGATCCGGACATTGGGAAATATATCATTGACTGAAATCAACTGGCAAATGCATCATCTAAGTTTGATTTCAGATTTGTTGCAAGAATCACCGAAAGCCTACACAAGCACTTGATTTTTGTAATGACACTTTTTATAATCAACAGAATTTACTTAAATTGAAAATTGTTTTAACTTATAGTAAGATAACTAGGATATTTAAACATTCATGAATACTCACACTAACAAAACACAAGAGAATAAAAGCCAATCGGTTTCCAATGGTGGATCTCAGATGCAGAGCAGTGGTGAGTCTACTTTTCAGTTTGTTGATAATAGACCTGAGGTGGTGTCTCACAGAAAATTGCGAGATATGGCTAACACTAGTCCTAGAGTTTCACAAATGAGAGCTATTCAGGACATGGCTAACAAGAGCTCACAGGCTAAACAAACTGCTCAATTGCAAGCGGTGACGAACAACAATTTTGTTCAACAACAGCAACCTATTCAAAAGAAAGAAAACGACAAGGGTCTACCTGATAATTTAAAAACAGGCATGGAAAACTTATCTGGTTATTCCATGGATGACATAGAGGTGCATCGAAACTCCGATAAGCCAGCACAGTTGCAAGCTCAGGCCTATGCCCAAGGCACTGACATTCACTTAGGACCGGGACAAGAAAAACATTTGCCCCATGAAGCCTGGCATGTAGTTCAGCAAAAGCAGGGACGCGTAAAGCCTACTATGCAAATGAAGGGGAAAGTGGATATAAATGATGATGTAGGTCTTGAGAAGGAAGCGGATGTAATGGGAGCAAAGGCTCTTAATATGCCTATCAAACGAGAATCGGTTTTTTCAGAATCCGGCAATACTACAAAGACGACTCAATTACAAAACAAAGAAAAGTCATCTGATGAAGATTCCTTTGATTTAGTGGATACAATTGACGAAGACAATATCAAGGCAGAAAAAAAAGTAGAGCCGAAATCTGAAACTCATAAGAAAAAAGTGGATGAACTTAAAAAAAGTGGTACTAATATGGGTGAAGAGTCCCAAATAAAACTTCAAGGCGAGCTGACTTTGGCCGCAAGATTTAATCGGTTCATTGGGATCGAAAGCACTTACTCTCAGTTATCTCGAAAGGCCGAAGAATTCAATAAATCTAATGATGTGGTCGAGAAACAGTTGCTATTAAAAGAATTAAAGCCACTGGCTAGAACCTGGCTAGAACGGCATGCCATAGCAGAAGCTTCAGGGGAAAAACAAGACGAAAACGAAAAATTAAAAAGAGTGTCCGTTTTCAAGTTTTTAAATCAAACCACCAGTAATTTCCCCGAAATCATTAGTAAATATAAAGACCTTCAAATTAGAATGGAAACCTTTATTGGTGACCCAGTTATAAATAGAAGTATCTTCCATACAGCAGTTGGCGACTACCGTACTTTAATAGAGCTAGTTAAAACATACAAAAGCACTTATCCTCCATCAGTAAACCTATTGTACATATCTGAATCAGATGATATAAATGCTGCGGATAAAGGACTTACTAAATCTGGCCCTAAAGTAGGGTCAGATTTTGACACTAACTTAGGATTTTCAGTCATTAAGCCAGAAGCTAATTTCAATCTTATTTCCGGCAAATATTGGTTTGCAGGTAAACTTGAATTATCCATTTCAGGCATTTTAACCTCCAATGGAAAAGTTACAATTGAATTCAGTAGTGAAGGTGATTTAAGCAATATCACTATAGATGGAGGATCTTGCAATTTTGAAATGGGTGGAGTTGTATTTGAAATGTCACAATTCAGCTATGATTATAAACTCAATGAATTTATTGCTGCGGAAGCTTCAGGGTCACTAGAAGTTCTCGGTCGCAAAATTACAGTAAAAGCCTACGACACTTCGATTAAGCAAGGGATAACGGATTTTAAAAGGCTAGAGGGGAAAATTGGTGGAGCAATTGACACACAAATGGGCATACAAGTTATCGACCCTACGATCAAATATTTCAAAGGACAAGCGATAGAAGTGAAAGGAGAACTGAATCTGACCATTGGCAGTCTTGCAAATGCTAAAGGCAGGGTCACAGTTCGAGTAGATGATAAAAATAATATTGAGAACATTAAGATTAAGAATGGCAGAAGTGAAGCGAATATTGGTGGGCTGAACCTAAAACTAAACGGCATAGCATATAATTACAGTGCACAGAAATTCTCCGTTCAGGAAGCTAAAGGTATCATTGACATTTTTGACAACACTATTGCACTTTCTGTATCAGGTGTTTCTATCACTGAAAATAAATTTGATTACGAAAAAATTGAAGGCGAGCTGCCTGATATCGATTATAGTTTTTTTAGTCTGAAGAAAACTAGTATTTCCTATTCTAAAAAATTGAATGCATTCGAGGGCGAAACTACTTATCAGTTCAATACGAAAGAATCTCCTCTTGGATTGGATAATTTTCAAACAAGTGGTGACGTAAAAATCCACTGGAGCCCTGAAGGTGAAAAGTACTATTCGATAGATCAGGGTAATTTAAAATTCGAATTATTAGGCCAGCAAGTTGAAGCTAAAAAATTTAGCTTCAACTCGAAAGAACAAAAAATTAATGCTAATGAGCTTAGTTTAAGTGTTGGTATTAATGGCTTCGAGAAAACCTTTACGGGAAAGAATATTGCTATCAGCAAAGAGGGTATTGATTTTGAAGAATTAAAGACAGATGCTTCAGGCAATGAGTTTAACGTAAAAGTATTTAGTCTCAAACCCAAAGAATATAAAATTGCAAAAGATAAAGGAGGTGGTTTAAAAGTAAATGCGCATGGTTCAATTAGCCTTAACTTACCTAAATATCTTGGGGTTGAAAGTACAGGAGAAATTGAAGGTGATGTGGGCTTAAGCTTCAATAAATCTATTTCTCCAGATTACCATATTACTTCGGGTAAGGCTGAGATGAAAATGCCTAACCCATTGAATAAAATAAGTGAAATACTTGGAGATAATTGGTCTAGCTCCAGGTACGAATTGAGCGCCGCAATTCCAGTTTTTCCTGCCGTTTCAGCAATTTTTGGAATCTATATCGAGTACGGACTTCAATTTGCAAATGAAATAGCAGCTACTATAGAATTAGACAGTGCCAAAAACTCAATTATACTTAATGCCTTAACGAAATTTCCCGCCAAAGTTGAAGGGGGTGTATTTGGGGGTATTCAAGGAGGAAGCCAGCTTCTTATTGCTTTAGCTTTACTTTTAAGGGCTGCAGGTAAATTCGATATGAATACTGAGATCGGTTACACTAAAGACTTCCCATTAGAAGAACTCCCATCTGAGAAGAAAATCAAAGAAGACTCTGGATTTATCTATGATATTAAAGGAGAAGCTGAAGTTGGAGCTTATCTAGATATTGTGGCCACCGCCCTATATTTCTTCCGGAAACAGTTTAGTCTGACTCTTGGTAAAAAATCTCTTGGCCAATTCGAATTTTCTAATACTAAAAAATCCGATCCGGACATGGGAAAAACTGCCCTTGCCGATAGAAAAATGTTAGATGAACAGATTGATCCATCCGTTAAAGAAGAGGCTAAAGGACTTACAATTGAACAATTATTAGATTTAGACTACAGTCATAGATTCGAGGAGAAAGAAAAGAAAGAAACAATTGACGTGATCAAAACTGCAGAAGCTGGAAGAGCAGAAGTTTATAATAATGATAATCAGAACCCCTCTGAATCTGTAAAATTTAATAATGTTGCATTAGCAAATTTGCAGTTTTACAATCAATTCATTGACAATAGATGTAATTGGGTTGAAATATATAATGCTTTCAATTCATTGGGAGAGTCACTTAAACCCGAAAAGGAACTAGAGACACATGCCGACAAGGGAAAAAAATACCTGCAGCAAGAACTAATGAGTAGCATTAAAAATCTAGGAAGCAATTCGAATATTGCTCAAGCATTTGTCGATCATTACAATGAAAAAGTGAAGACATTCGCTGAGTCCTATCCAAAAGAAATTATTTCATCATATCATGTCATACTCTTACAAAAGAGTAAAGTTCTCCAAGCTGTTGAGAATATGAAAAAGGACTACTTACACAGTAGTTATTGGGGAGATGAATCTCAGCAATTAAAAAATATTGAAATTGGTGCTTGGTTTGGGGAAAGTAAATATGAAAAATTCGCTGCCGCTTATAGTGAGTTTAGAAAAGTTATGATGACGAACAAAAGTGGTTTTGACATGGTGGATGAAATTGGTAAGCAAACAGCCTTCAAGCTAG
>Ga0209702_10007054_pt1 | contig 13981 bp, 10 predicted proteins | sample FRY01_FD_187210 | JGI IMG/M metagenome (GOLD analysis project Ga0209702, IMG submission 187210) | Freshwater microbial communities from Lake Fryxell liftoff mats and glacier meltwater in Antarctica - FRY-01 (SPAdes) (version 2) | ecosystem: Environmental > Aquatic > Freshwater > Ice > Glacier... | reverse complement strand
TGGTATAATACAAAAAGAATTCATTCAAGCCTGGATTATTTAACGCCACTTGAAATGGAACTCAAATTAAAACAAATTATCAACAATGCGGCCTAAAAAATTAGTCCCATTTTTATTAGGTAGTCCAATATGCAAAGAAACAAGAGATAATAACCAATACAAAAAAAAGTCTAATTTATGCCTGCCAGCATCTTTTGGCTCTTATAGCGCAGCGGTCGTATTTCTGATACCTCAATTGTACTGCCTCTAGGTATTTCATTTTTTTAATGATGATTAATAGATATTTTGAAATTATGGTCAAAGTAAAACGCTGAACTTAAATATGCACTAATGGATTTTAAAATTTCAAAAAATTTCAAAAAATTTCAAATACAGAAGTAAAATAGCACTTGTTGAAAAGTAATGTGTTAAACTTTTAGTTTGAACTTGATTATTATCTAATTTTGGAAATAATCCAATTATATGGATTTTATCCAAAAAATGAAAACAGAAGCTATCCTACACCTTGATTTAGACACCTTTTTTGTGTCTTGTGAAAGACTTATCGATTCCAAACTACTAAAACGGCCACTTTTGGTCGGTGGTATTGGCGATCGTGGGGTGGTGGCGGCCTGTAGTTATGAAACTCGAAAATTTGGGATTCATTCGGGAATGTCTATGAAACTAGCAAAGCAATTATGCCCCGAAGCTACGGTAATTCGAGGAAATTCTAGTACTTACACCAAACATTCGCAAACCGTAACCGATATTATCAAAGAACGTGTTCCTATTTTTGAAAAAGCCAGTATCGATGAGTTTTATGCAGATTTAACAGGAATGGATAAATTTTTCGGCACTTACAAGTTTGCTACCGAATTGCGTAATACCATTATCAAAGAAACGGGATTACCCATTTCTTTTGGTTTGTCTTCTAATAAAATAGTGTCCAAAGTAGCTACGGGCGAAGCCAAACCCAATAACCAAATGCGTGTCGATAACGGTTTAGAAAAGCAGTTTTTAGCACCTTTGTCTATTCAGAAAATTCCGTCTGTGGGCACTAAGACCTATCAGACCTTACGAAATTTGGGAATTACTAAAGTACAGATTGTACAAGAAATGCCTTTAGAAATGATGGTGAGTGCTCTGGGGATGCACGGGCAAACCATTTGGAAACGCGCCAATGGAATAGATAGACCGCCCTTAATTCCTTTCCATGAACGAAAATCTATTTCTACGGAGCGCACTTTTGACAAAGACACGACCAATATGGTACAATTACGGACCACATTAACGGCCATGGCTGAAAACTTAGCCTATCAATTACGCCGAGCTGATAAATTAACCGCTTGTATTGCTGTTCGCTTGCGCTATTCAGATTTTCAGACCTATACCAAACAAATCAAAATTCCCTATACTAGTGCCGATCATATTTTAATCCCCAAAGTCATAGAACTCTTTGAACGTTTGTATGAAAGGCGTTTATTAATCCGATTGGTAGGCGTACGCTTTAGTGATATTGTTACGGGTAATTATCAAATTAACTTATTTGATGATACAGAAGAAATGTTAAGCTTGTACAATGCCATGGATCATATTCGAAAAAAATATGGAGAAAATAGCATTATGCGGGCTACTTCCATGGGTGCCAAAACCATTGGTCGTTTTGATAATCCTTTTAACGGCGAACCTCCTACGGTATTGGCACATAGAAAACAATAGTTATGTATATCAATTGTCATTCTTATTATTCGTTGCGTTTTGGCACGTTTTCAGAAGTTACGCTCTTGAAAATGGCGCAAGTGTGTGGCGTAACTTCTTTGGCTTTGACTGATATTAACAATACATCGGCCTGCTTAAACTTTATCCGAAAAGCAGCTGAATTTAATATTAAACCCATCGTGGGTATAGATTTCAGAAAAGGAGCAGAGCAATTGTATGTAGGTTTGGCAAAAAATAACCAAGGGTTTCAAGAACTAAACACTTTTCTTTCTGGCCATTCCCATCGATCTAAAAATTTACCGCTACAGGCTCCTGAATTTGCCAATGCTTTTATTATTTATCCTTTTGAAAAAGTACTGCAATTAGAGAAAGTCGATTTTAAAGAACATGAATTTATAGGTGTCTCTATAGAGAATTTAAGGCGATTACCGTTTTCAAAATACAAAACTTACACCGATAAATTGGTCATTCAGCAAGCCGTCACTTTTCGGAATAAGCGCGATTTTAATGCACATCGTTTATTGCGAGCCATTGCCAATAACACTTTACTCAGTAAACTACAGCAAACAGAAGAAGGCAGCTTAACAGAACAAATGCTTCCGATGACAGAATTGCTAAAAGCCTTTAAGGAGTTTCCAAACATCATCGAGAATACCGAAAAGCTAATGGCGCAATGCAACATTCAATTCGATTTTGGCGAGAGTCGTGTTTCGCAAAATCAACAGGTATTTGGCGAGTCCAAAGAATCTGATTTTGACTACCTAAAACAGCTTTGTACTACAGGTTTGCCCAAACGCTATGCCGTCATCACAGATGCAGTAAAAAAGCGTTTGGCGGTAGAATTGAAAACCATTCATCAAATGGATTTTGTGTCCTACTTTCTCATCAACCATGAAATTGTCAGCTATGCCAATTCCAAAGGCTATTTGCATGTAGGGCGGGGTAGTGGTGCAAATAGTATTGTCGCTTATATTATTGGGATTACCGATGTGGATCCTATAGAGTTGGACTTATATTTTGAGCGATTTATCAATCCGTATCGGGTTTCTCCGCCCGATTTTGATATCGATTTTAGTTGGAAAGATAGAGATGATGTCACCGCTTTTATTTTCCGTCGCTTTAAAAATACGGCCTTGCTAGCCACTTACAATACCTTTAAATACAGAGCGGTAGTGCGGGAATTGGGTAAAGTATTCGGACTCCCGAAAGAGGAAATAGACAAGCTTTGTAAAGGTCATTTTTCTATGAATGACTTAGATGAAATGGGCAAATTAGTATTGAAGTACAGTGCTTTGATTAAAGATTTTCCCAATTATCTCAGTGTACATTCCGCTGGGATTTTAATTTTAGAAAAACCTATTCATTATTATTCCGCTACAGATTTACCACCGAAAGGGTTTCCAACGGTTCAATTTGATATGATTATCGCCGAAGATGCTGGTGTTTTTAAGTTCGATATTTTAGGACAACGTGGTTTGGCAAAGATTAAAGAAGCGATGGATATCATCAAAGAAAACAGACCTGAAGAACCTGAGATTGATATCACACAAATTGAAAAATTCAAAAAAGATGACAATATAAATACGCTGCTCAGCAAAGGAAAAGCTATTGGTGCCTATTATGTGGAGTCGCCCGCCATGCGCGGACTACTATGTAAACTTAAAGTGAAAGATTATTTGGGTTTGGTGGCAGCGAGTTCCGTTATTCGCCCTGGCGTATCTAGTTCAGGAATGAAAAACGAATACATCCGCAGACACCGAGAACCTGAAAGGCGAAAAGAAGCCAACCCTATTTTAGCGCAAATTATGCGTGAAACTTACGGAATTATGGTGTATCAAGAAGATGTGCTAAAAGTCGCCAACCAGTTTGCGGGCTTAGATTTGGGCGAAGCAGATGTTTTGAGGAGAGGTATGAGTGGTAAATTTAGATCAAGGGAAGAATTTAAACGCGTGGAAGATAAGTTTATCGACAATTGTCGCGAGAAAGGCTATTCTGATACTTTAATTTTTGAAGTCTGGGATCAGATTGCCAGTTTTGCAGGCTATGCTTTTGCGAAAGGGCATTCCGCTTCTTATGCCGTAGAGAGTTACCAAAGTATGTTTTTAAAATGTTATTATCCTTTAGAATTTATGGTAGCGGTTTTGAATAATGGCGGCGGATTTTATAGCGCAGAACATTATATCCATGAAGCTCGAATGTGTGGCGGAAAAATTCATTCGCCTTGCATCAACCAAAGCGACCATCACAATACCATAAACGGAATAGCTATTTTTCTAGGTTTTGGCTACCTGAAAAATGTTGAGAATTTAGTCGTACAACGCATTTTAACAGAGCGTCAATTGTATGGCAGGTTTATTTCTTTTGATGATTTTATTGATCGGGTGGTCATCAGCATTGAGCAACTTTCTATTTTAATCCGAATAGGGGCTTTTAGATTCACAGGTTTAGAGAAAAATGAATTGCATTGGCAGGCTATATTTAAAATTAATGCCTTAAAAAAACGAAGTGGTAATCCCTCTTTATTCAAGCCCAAACACAAGAATTTTGAACTTCCTAAACTAGTACACAATTGGTTAGAAGATGCTTACGACCAAATGGAATTATTAGGTTTTCCGCTGTACAGTTATTTTGATTTGATTTCAGAACCCTTATTAAGCGATAGCAAAGCAGCGGAAATGCCTATATACCAAAACAAAGAAATACTCTTATATGGCATTTTAGTAAACACCCGATTCAATACCACCAAAGATAATAAAAACATGCGTTTTAGCACCTTTGTAGATCAAGCTGGCGATTATTTCGATGTAGTACATTTTACCAAAGTCGTAGATAAATATCCTATTCATGGTATTGGCGTGTATGCCTGCTACGGCAAAGTAACCGAAGAATTCGGACATTTTAGTTTGGATGCTATTTGGACTCGAAAAATTGCTTTACAGCCAGACCCTAGAGCTTCAGTTAAACCCACTTTACAACGGTTAAATACGTAAGCGTATTTGCAATATTACTGGCTTCAAGTGCCTTGGCTACTGGGTTTTTTATCAGCAATAGAAAAAATAAATATATTTTTGAGTTAACATTTATTTTTAAAGAGTTACAGAAATTAAAGGCTTACTTATAATTTGCAAAGAAACTTTTAATTAGAAATATGATGATGACATTCAGAAAAAATTTATTCTTTATTTATTCCAACGAATGCAGCTATACAAAAAATAGGCGATAGTAGGTTAGCCGAATTGGAATCTGAGCCAGAAAATAAGCAGCTCAGCAACATTTTAAAGTATCATTTTGTGCCTAACGACGAATTTGATTTGGAAGCGCTTAAATCTACTATTTGCCTCAATGACGAGATTTTTAAAGTATAACCTTACAAGGTGGCTATTTGGCTTTTACATTGATAGACGGCGATTTGTTCATAACTGACGAAATGGCTACAGCATCAAAAATAAATGCTAATGAAATTCAAACCTCCAACGGCATCATTTATAGTATTGAAAATATATTGATGCCTCAATAATTTTTAGGCTTAAATTTAATTTATTCCTCAACGTTTAATTATATAGGGTTGCGTTAGGCTCGTCATTTCAAAGAACCAAGAATCAATATCAAGATTAAAGCTTTTAAATGCTAGGCTCTCGTAGTGCCGTACTATTTAAAATTTTAGGGCTGAACATCGATAGTTTTGACTTTAAATAGTTCATTTTTACAAGCTAAAACCCTGATGGCGAATTGCTATCAGGGTTTTTTTATAATATAACATGCTAGTAAAACTTATTTAATCGATAGAAAATATCGATCTATTTGGCACTATAACATCATTTACGATATGTATAACTCCGTTTGAAGCCTCAATGTCAGACCTGATTATTTTTGCTCCTCCAATAAATACATTGTCATAACTATCTTTTGAAACCGATATTTCATCGGGAGATGGGCTCGTAATTACCTGAGAATTCTTAAATGCAGATTGCATATGTTTATTAGGCATAAAATGATATTGTATAAATGTAATAAGTTGGCTCTTATTTTTTGGGTCTGTTAACTCTGAAAAACGCCCAATCGAGATATCGCGAAAAGAGTCATTTGTAGGTATAAATAAGGTATGTTCGTCCGTAAGCAACATCGAGGGTGCCAATCCTGATAACCTTACTAAATTTACGAAGGTAGACAGATTTTTATCCATGGATGCTAATTCTAAGGTAGTATAATTTTTTGTGTCACTGACAGTTTTAAATACTTTGTCCCCATCCCATTGCGCTGATGTAGTGAAGGAGAATACTAAGAAAGTTAGGGCTATTGCCACTAGATTTTTTATTCTTGTTTTCATAATCATATAATTTAAAAAGTTAATAATAACCTTCATTTTGAAGGTTATCGATTTTTGTCAAAAAAGTATCTTCTTGACTTCCTCAAAAATACAACGTAGAATAAAAATAGATTAACTTCAAAGCTATCGTTCTTGACTTATTTGCTATTAATTATGTAAGCTTAGATTTTGAAAGTCAATAGGTTGAACCATACTTATAAGGAGTGCAAAACAATTATTTATAAAATCTGCTATTTTTTTAATGAGATCATTAATTGATGTATTTCTGTTAAACTTTATAAAGAAAATCATCTATGTTTACCTTTAAATATTATAATTGAATTTACTATGGAAGAGTGGTTCAAATTTTAAACAGAGGCTTTATGCGCAATCGTATTTACCTCCATAGGTATTAATATTGCAGTATTGCATACGCGAGACAGCCAACAACAAGTGTAGAAATATATTTTAGAAGGAGTTAATCATTAAGATACCAAGTGCAAATTTATAATATTCCAGAATTTTTAAGTTTTATTATTACTGTCCTCTGTTTAGTACTTATTGCCTATTACTTTTTATCTATTGGCTGATCTTAATTCAATATCATGCTAATATTATCAGAAATTATGGCACTTAAGTAGCTGATAATCAAAATTAAACAGGCTTATTTTATAATTTATTTTTTAACATGCACATTATAAAATAAAATCTATCTTTTAAATACACATAGTGCAATCATTAATAATAAACTAACACGTAATATTAATCAATCGAATTCCTCTAGGTTCTCTGCTTCGAAAGTGGCGCTAACACAATCCCAATATTCAAAAATCCAAAAGGCAAGAATCAAGACAAAGAGATTTTAAGCTATACTTTTATTTAGGTTCTGGCTCTTAAAGTATAGCGATCTGCCCGGACATCGGGGTTGATTCCTAGATCGCTCTGTATCGAAACAATTCTTTTTGTAAACTTTGGCGTAAAAACAGCTTTTTGCGTAACCATAAAAAACCCCATAAACCAAAATGCTGGAATAAGGGGTAATAAACAGACTTAAATCAACTTAAATAACCATAAACTTTACTTAATTTTTTGAAATGGTAGGATAATCTTTAAAGATTTCATCTACATATTTAGCAACCTCTGCAGAGGCGTTATTTTGATATACATAAAATTTGTCTATAGAACCCGTCCAAACAATATTTTTAGAATTTTTATCTACAAGGCTTATGACCATATCGGCGTCTGTATATCTATCCATCGTTACATTGTAATCTACAATACCATTATAATTTCTATAATCGCGATAATAGTTGTCATTGTAGTAATTATTGACAGGTAGTGTTGAGGTATAAGGATAATAAGCGTAATTATTATCGTAATATAATTCACGGTTCACGTTGACATCTGTTTCTTTGTCATAATTGGTATTGATTACTACCAATAAATCTGGGTCTGACCTGTCCATCGTATAACCTGCCTTTTGCATGTTGTTGTTCATGGCGTTGACAATATTTTTGCCAACATCGTCGGACTGATTTGTGTTTTTGATGGCCTGAATGCTACTATTGGGCAAGTAAGCATAGGTTTCGTAAGCACTTAAATCATTGTCTGTTTTTACTATTGAATTTATTTTTGGGCCGCAACTCCAAAAAAGTAATAGTGGAATTGATAGGGCTATGGTACTGCATATTTTGTTCATAATGTTTAAATTTTAAATATTTATAATACCATAAAGTTAATATTAAAGCGTTTTTTTGTTTAACGCTATCGCTAAAATTTTGAGCGTAAAAAATTATTTTAGAAAACTTGTTTGGAAACTCTTTGGTGCTACAATAAAATAAATAGTAAAACGGACTTAGTTAGTAGAATTTAAAAAAAATAATTTCTGAAAGCAGCCGAAATGAAGCAGAGTACAATCTATTGTAAATTTTGGAAGGTAATTAATAACGAAAATATCGTTTGAATTTGAAGTATTTAAACAGCTATTCTATTGAATTTTTGGTTCGCTTAAAGCAAACTTTAAAATTTATAAAATTTCTACGCCATTTAACCAGTATTGCAGCAACCGCTCATTAGTGGATATTTCTACAATATAAAATTTTGAGAATTTTTTGAAAACGCTAGAATCTTCGATACGCTCCATACAAACAGCATTTGGAAAAAGGTAGTTAGAATGAATTAAAAATAATGCTCCGTCTTGTTTTAGAAGAAAACCCACATGACCTTCGTCAAAACCAATAAACGATACACCCTCTGGGGTAACTTCGCAAATGTCTCTTATAGCGGTTTCTGTATCAGGAGCAGTTATGGTTTTTATTTCTGATCCGCAACTGATCATTTTGGTTTCATCGATAGGCGATTTTTGTGCCAGTTTATAACGGTTTAAGTTAAGGCCCATATCACGAAGCGTGGTAGAAACAAAATAACCACAGGAAATTTCGCCCTGATTGGGTATAGCGGTATGCCCATCAAAATTCCATTTAGTGCCGTACCAATGTGGAATTAAACGATAAACAAGGTGGTTTGTAAAGGAGCTTTTTACGCTATCCATCTCAATCGTGTTTCGATTAAGATCTTCCACGATTTGATTGCGTAGCGTTTTAATGCTTTCTTTTTCAATATAATAAGAAGCTAAAACAGTCTCTTTCGATTTTTGTAACGCTATTTTTTTTAGAACTAAGGAGTCATTAATAACTAAATTTAAAGTGGTAATAGACAATAAAATAGGATCGCTTTTGAGGGCTGTTGCTGCAGAAGATAAATTACTCCATAACCCTAATAAAAATAATAAATGGAATGCTTTTGTCATGGAATTGAAATTTATTTAAAAAATGTTCCTGAAATATGCAATGTATATTTTTACTACAAATTTTAATTGCTATATTAAAATTTTAGTCTTAACAATCTTTTTGACATTCCTATATTTCTAAATTAACACCCCACCAAATATCGTAATCACTAGGTATCAAAGTTCGTTTGCTTTGATAACCTTGGTCGGCAATCTTAATACCTTTAATCTTACCTTCGACATCTCTAACATAACTTAGAAAAATAAAAGAGTGTCCAAACGGGTCCAAGTCAGGATCTGATATGCCGCGTACCACGGCCTCATAATCTGCCTCGTGCTTCCATACTTGCATAGGTGCACCATGCCTTAGTTTTCCCTTCCAAATATCCTCCTGATTTACAAGTTTTCCCATGGATGCACTGGCGATAGCTCCCGCACTTCCTTTTCCGCGATAATCTTCTGGGAGCGTTCGCCACCCGCGATGCGTTCCAGAGGTTGATGCGTACAAATGGTCAAAAACCTGTTTAGGCTTGTATAATTTTGTCGCCATTTTCTGAGGTAAATTTTCATAAATAGAACATCCATATACATTTTCATAGGCTATTAAAAATCTAGATTTACTTGCTGTTAGGCAATGTCCACCAGGTTCCTTGTTTGTGCTTGCTAAATAATTATTTATTATTTGCTGAGCAACGGGGTATTTTGGAGATAAATAAGAATTTGGCAAATAGAGTTCCAAACTGTCTTCTAGTTTAATGCCTGCGGAAAGCACTTTGTTGACTTTTGCGGAAGGGTTTGTGGGAATATTACTTTGTCTCACCGTAACCGTATCAACTACCTTATCAACGTAAAGGATTATGGTACTATCGAGCTGCTTAGTGGTGCCACAACTTGCTGTTAAAAGAAAAAAAGCTAACAGATGATAAATCAAAATCTGACGGATTTTGACTTTAAGTATTGGTTTAGTGCAATGGGAAGTATTCATATTATACTAATGGTTAAAAAGTGTATTTTTTTCTGGATTTTCATTATTACTCCGCTGAATGTTAACTTAATGCTATTCGCCATAAAGATACTTGTAGCCGAAACTATTATCAAAAAATATTCATCAGCAAAATTCATCAAAATATCTATTTATATTTTGCTCACTTATCCAAGAATAAGTTGTTCTAATCTAAGATTTAACCTGATGTGTCATAATGTGCAAAGCTTTAAAATTAGAGCCTTTGTTACTCAATATTTCTGTTATTGAGTAATCTTTTGCAATGGGATTATAGCGTTTCTATTTTCAAACCAAATTTTACTTTATGAAACAATGTATTGGCCATAGCCGATGCTGTATTTTTACAAATATTACAGGTTCTTGAAAAATCCTTGCGTATTTGGTTTTTGGTATGCGTACATTTTCTACAAACATAGCTCTCTGCCACTTAACTTTTGATAGATATTCTTTACAATCCTGATAAGTTTTGAAGCGATCAGCAAACTATATGAGGTTTTGACCTTAAAATCTACATTTTTATGATGTTTTATTGAACCTTAAGATTTGAAATTAAAGACCTATCTCAAAATATTTCTTTTAATTCGCTCGTGTTTTTACCTTACTTTGATTAAATGTTAAAGCTATATATCTGTCATTATTCCGGAAGTTATGCAAAACCTTTTAAATTCCGAAGTTGAGAACCCTATCTAAGTTTTTAATTTTTAAATATTTTCATTATAATATTTTTTACCTCTTTTACTCCTTGCTTCTGGCAGTTTGCATCTCTTACCTAATTATCTTTTTACTTCTTTAACTTTTTACCTAAATTTACGAAGGAGATTCAAACTCCCAAACAACTATTTTTCTTGGAGAATTTTCTAAGTGTTCCTGTAATTCTTCTTGATTTTTAAATTTAATTTTATTGATTACAATTTCTTCAATCGAGATTTCGAAATTCTCGGCTTCAAAGCACCAAGGATCAATAGTGATTTTTCCACTGTATTTTCTAAAAATAAAGTAGGTTTTATGGTCGATAGACTTATTAATTTCTAATTTTCGGTTGGCACTAGGAATTTCCTCCTTGCATAAAATCAAAGAGCAGCGGTCACAAAAACGTAAAAGCTGATAATAAGCTTCTGCTTGCTTATTTTGTATACTGAAGTGTTTCAAGGTATCTTCTCTGAATTTTTTTTGACCATTGAGAAATACTTTAGCATTTTTACTGCTTTTCCCTAAATCAGCGTATAAAAATTCTAAGTGAAAAGACACCAATAATGCCGTCCACAACGATTTGCTTTTAGCCTGCCTAAACACTCTTTTTGCTCTTTTTAATACTTTTGTAACATTAACAGTGTCTTCTGTAAAGTCGAGGGGCATACCAACATCCGACAAATAATTTTTTTCATCGAAGTCCAATTGTTGGTCATCATGTTCTACAATAGCCACCAAAGTTTCGAGCCATAGTTTTGGCCTAAGTTTTATTTTCAGCTGTTCTGCAATTTTGCCAGCTAATAGGCCGTGCGTTGATTGCCATATAATATGCAGCCCCTTAGAAGATTTCTTTACAATCATTACTTTGTATTTTATAATTTAAAATTCTTCTTAATTGTCGTGCTAATTTTCTAGGTGCCTCTAACGGAATTAAATGTCCTACATTCCCAATACCTACCACCGAAGTATTCAGTAAATTGGGTAATACTTCCGAAAAAATAGTAGCTGTTTTAATTATAGGGTCTTTCCTTGAGTAAATGACGTAAGTATCGATATTTAAATCATTTACTTGCTCAGCGATATTATTGTCCATACCTTCCTCTAGCCACCAATTCCATGTTTTTTGATGTGTTTGCAGTTGAGAATTTACAGCATATTCATAGCATTTTTTAGACAGTTTTTTTATGGTTGCTCCATCAATCGTGTTTTTAGCTTCTTGTATATTGGGGTGATTAAGCATTCTGTTTTTTTCTTCACCTGACATTTTTTCAAATGTGGGTGGCGAAGGCGCAATGAGTATTATCTTATTAGGTTTGTTGCCTTGGTTAATTTTAGCGGCATAGAGCACTAGTTTGCCACCCATGCTATGTCCGCATAAAGTGTAATATTTTAATTGAAGTTCCTCTATACAGAAATTTATATATTTAGCAAATTCGTAAATAGATGGGTCTTCAAGTGGTAGCGTATTTTTAACCCCAGGCAAATTAATTAAAATACAAGTATATTTTTTTTGAAGTCGTTTTGTAACCCATTGCCAGCTGCCCGCGTCGCCACCGAAATAGTGAACAAAAACAATAGTTTTTTTACCTTTTCCGATAATTTCATAATTGGTTTTAAAATTTTCTTCTATCATTTTTTATTTGATTGATATTTGTTTGCGATTGATTTTAATGTTGAAGGTGGTCAATAAAATTTGGGGTAGTTTTATACCCTCAATATAAACCACTCCCTTGACCACCAACAACAAATTTTAAAATATAAATACCCAGAAGCTTAGTTTCTAAACCATAAAATAGCCAAATAAATCTTTAAAAAAATCAATTTTTTTTTGGTATAGTAATTCGAACAACTAAATTATAGCATTGTGCAGCATTAAAAAATAGTTTTAATTTATCGCATTAATTATTTTTGTTTTTGAGTTATAATTTGATGTTTAAATACTCTTATTTAGTTTAAAATAAATAAAAAATGAAAATTGCCATCTTCAGTTGTCGGTCTTTTGAAATGAAATATTTAAAGGAGGCGAACACCAATAATTATCAAATATTATTGATAGAGAAATCTTTGAATAAGGAATCCGTTCGAGAAGCTAAAGGATGCACCGCTATCAGCATTTTCTCTTCTGATAAAATAGACAAAGAAATGCTAAAGGATTTGGTTGATTTAGATATTGGGCTAATTACTACTCGTTCTGCGGGAACAAATCATATCGATTTAAAAGCTGCCGAGAAATTGGGCATTAAAATTACCAATGTGCCAGAGTATTCACCCCACGCCATAGCAGAGCATTGCATCGCTTTAACCTTAGCCATTTATCGAAAACTTAAACGCTCTTTTGAAAGAGTCAAAGACTATAATTTTGATTTAAGTGAACAAGTAGGGACAGAAATACACGATAAAAAAGTAGGTATTTGTGGTACCGGGGAAATAGGCGAAGTGCTAGCCAATTTATTTCAAGGTTTCGGCGCTAGCATATATTTATTTGATATCGAAAAGAATCTTGAGCTTAGTAACAAATCATGGGCGACCTATGTAGATAAAGAAACACTCTTAAAGGAATGCGATATCATATCACTCAACCTTCCTTTAAACAAAGAAACTCATCATTTTATTACTGAAAACGATTTAAATTACATGAAGAAATCAGCGATATTGATCAACACAGGTCGCGGCGGTTTGGTAGATACAAAACAGGTTTATGAAGCGTTACAAAATAAAAAAATAGCTGGTTTTGGGATGGACGTTTATGAAAACGAAGAAAAAATGTTTTACGAAGACCATTCTAAAGATGAAGATAAAGATGAATTGTTAATGGCACTAATAGCCATGGATAATGTTTTGGTTACTGCGCATCAAGCTTTTTTAACCAAAACAGCTTTAGAAAATATAATGAGAACCACTTTTGAGAATCTAGAAGCTTTTTATGAAGATAAAGAACTTGAAAATAAGGTTTATGGTTAATTTTAGTAGGCTTCAAAATAAAATTGTTAAATGCTAGATCAATAAAATAGTAGCATCTCTCCTAAGGCGTGAAAATCAAATTTTTAATAAGTGTTGATAATCATACCTTTTAAAATTAATTTTTTTATGTAAATAATAAAATAAATTCATTGTTTTGGATTAAAATATAAATGGATAAGGCACCATAATTTAACTTTAGACATTTAATTTTAGAGCTGACAAAAGTGTGAAACTGAAATTGATTTGATGAGGTACTAATTAAAAATAATTGAATATGATGACAAACGAAGACAAGCCAATTTGTATTTATCTTGTGGATGACGACATTGATGATCAAGAAATTTTTTCTAGTGCTTTATCTGAAATAGAAATTCCCGTAGAACTTTTTGTTTTTAGTAATGCGATGGAATTATTAGACAGTTTAAGCCAATTAAATTTAAATCCGAATAAACCTGATGCGATTTTCTTGGACCTATACATGCCCAAAATGGATGGAGAAGAGTGTTTGGTAAATATTAGAAAAAATATAGACTTT
>Ga0209702_10007048_pt1 | contig 13985 bp, 13 predicted proteins | sample FRY01_FD_187210 | JGI IMG/M metagenome (GOLD analysis project Ga0209702, IMG submission 187210) | Freshwater microbial communities from Lake Fryxell liftoff mats and glacier meltwater in Antarctica - FRY-01 (SPAdes) (version 2) | ecosystem: Environmental > Aquatic > Freshwater > Ice > Glacier... | reverse complement strand
GGTAATGCCAACTCGTTTAACAGTTTCTCTAAAAAATGTTTGAATACTTGTTGCAGAGTAAGTTCCACCGTATTGTCCTTCGAATAAGTATTCTTTGGGTTTATACTCTTTAAAATATAGACGTAATAAATCTAATGTTTTAGAGGATAGTAAAGTGTATCTATCCTTTTTACCTTTAGACTGCTCTATTCTTATCTGCATACGATTTGAATCTACATCTTTGATTTTTAAATTTATACATTCTGAAATTCTTAAACCTGCGGAGTAAATAACCATTAAAATGGCTTTATGCTTAACGTTCTTGATAGATTTAAAAATCTTTACAATATCTTCTTCGCTTAAAACTACAGGTAACGTTTTTTCTTTCTTTGGTCGGTCTATAAAGTATGTTTTTCGAGTACCACCTAAAACTTTTTCATAATAGAATTTGATTGCGTTTATCCAACATTAGGCATTAAGAAATGCTAATTCGATAAAGTCTTTGTAATCAATTTAATGAAAAATTAAATTGAACAAGTACTAAATCGGGATTCCTCAGATTTAGCAGTTCACTCAGCTTTATCAAGCTTCTATCACTGAATCTGTGATAATTGCTTGATTTTGATATGAAGTTGAAACGTTTCTTTCCATCACTAAATGACGTAAAAATGTTTGAATGTCTTGCTCGTTTAATTTATCGATATCTTTGGAATGGTTGAAATTTAGGAAGTCTTCCATACCGATAGCTATCGGTAGCACCTTTATATGTTTTTTCGGTATTTTGACTATATCGTAATTCTCTTAATTTTAAAATGAAATTTTCAGGAGTGAATTTATAATTTGGTATTTCTAAAGGCGATACTCTTTGTACAGCATTATTTGTAACAACTTCTTCTATATACGAATAGGATAAGCCTAACTCATTTATTTTAGATTGTATTAATTCTTGAAAATGAACAGAATACGGAATCGACCACCATTTGTTTTTAGCATCCCAACTGTGATAAGCAATTTTCTTAATAGCAAACATTAATTCTTTATTGAATCCAAAAATGATCCGCAAACGATTTGAAGCGGATTTTATTAAGATTACTTCATTCCTCTTTTTCAAAATAGGCTCTTCGATGGAAGGTAAATTAATTTTTTCGTCTTGATGTTCTATAATCGAGTTGATTCTCCCATTAAAATAGGTCTTTATAAGATCTAAGTTTCCTGGATAATTTGGTAAAACCCAATGAAACCATGTTGAATCCCATTTTGAATAAGTAATACTCCGAATAAAAGCGATGTCTTTTTCATTTTTTGGAAGTTTTAGAAAAATTCTTCTTTCAAATATTTCAATCTTTATTTCTTGATAAATTGATTTATTGAAGTTACTAGTCTGATTTATAGATGTTTTTTGATTAGGGCTTGTTGTCATAATATGTCTTTTCTTATTTAAGTTAAGCAAAAAGTTGAAAATAACAAGTTTTAAACTTGCGTATATTTCTCTATTTGGATGGCTTTACGCAAGTTTTCTTTAGAAACTCAAAAAAATCCAATTCATTTATTTTTCCTAAAATATCACATTGCTAAGTCGGTTTAATGCCTAAATTTGTTCAACGTTAAAATACTTGAAGCTATGCATTTAGAGAACATCCGTTTTATTCTAACAGATATTGAAGGTACTACAACCTCTGTTTCTTTTGTTTACGAATCTCTTTTTCCATATTTTAGAACGAATATTGCGAAATTAAAAAAAATGGAGAGTGATGCATCGGTTCAAGCTGCGTTTTTAGATGTTGTTAAATTGGCAGCAGAAGAGGGGAAAAACCTAAATTCTACCGATGAAATTATTCAGCAGTTGGAAGAATGGAGTAGAGCTGATAAGAAAATTACTCCCTTAAAAGAACTTCAAGGACTATTGTGGAAGGAAGGTTATGTTTCGGGCGAATTAAAAGGTCACGTTTATAGCGATGTTGCCCCAGCACTTAAGGAATGGAAGTTAAAAGGAATTGATCTAGGCGTATTTTCATCTGGCTCAATTGCTGCTCAAAAATTAATTTTTGGTTACAGTGAAGCTGGTGATTTAACAGCTTATTTAACAGCATATTTTGACACAACTACAGGAGGGAAACGCGCTATTGAAACGTATGTTCTAATTGCAAAAGAATTAGCCTTAAACCCGCAGCAGATTTTATTTTTATCGGATATTAAAGAAGAGCTAGAAGCAGCTGAAAATGCTGGTTACCAAACAATTCAGTTGGTAAGACCAGGCACAGAAGCAAATTGGAAGCAAACTGTTTCTTCCTTCAATGAAATAAAAATTAATTAAAAGATTAGAATGGCAAAGTTTAGAACTATTTGGGAATCAGAAGATAAGTATGTAGAGGTGATCGATCAAAGAAGACTTCCGCATGAATTTGTGGTGGTTAAGTTGAATACTTATAAAGATGCTGAAACTGCAATTAAAGACATGACTGTTCGTGGGGCTCCGCTAATTGGTGCAACTGCCGCTTACGGTATTTATCTTGCTGTGCGTGAAATGAAAGAGAAAAATTTAGAGCCTTCTTTTATTACTCAAGCGTTTGAAGATTTAAAAGCTTCTCGTCCAACTGCTGTAAATTTGTTCTGGGCTTTAGGGAAAATGGAAGTGGCTTTAAAAGAAGAAACGAATGATCTAGTAGCACATAGTTTAAATGCCGCAAGAGAAATTGTAGAAGAAGATGTTGAAACGTGTCGTTTGATTGGTGTGCACGGTTTGCCAATTATAGAAGAAATAGCTAAACGTAAACAGGGTGAGGTTGTAAATATATTAACGCATTGCAATGCAGGAATGCTGGGCTGTGTTGAGTGGGGAACAATTACGTCTCCAATTTACCAAGCAATTGAAAAAGGAATAAAAGTGCATGTTTGGGTAGATGAAACAAGACCAAGAAACCAAGGTTCTAACTTAACGTGTTATGAGTTGACAAAACATAATGTAAATCATACATTAATTGTTGACAATGCAGGCGGACATTTAATGCAGCACGGCTTAGTAGATATGGTGATTGTAGGTACAGATAGAACAACTAGAAATGGAGATGTAGCAAATAAAATCGGTACTTATTTAAAGGCTTTAGCTGCTAAAGACAATAACATTCCTTTTTATGTAGCATTGCCTTCAACTACTTTAGATATGTCGATTAGAAATGGATTGACCGAAATACCAATTGAAGAAAGAAATCAGGATGAAGTTAGATACATGATAGGGAAAGGGAAGAATGGAGAAATTGAACCTGTTTTGATCTGTCCTGAAACTACTCCTGCGAGTAATTACGGATTTGATGTTACACCTGCTCGATTAGTGACGAAAATTATTACAGAAAGAGGAGTTTGTGATGCATCTGAAGAAGGTTTAGTAGGATTATTTCCAGAGTTTGGTTAGTTTTATTCCGATAATTATCGGAACTAATCCTATGAAGTTGTCATAATATTTGTGAAAAGATTCTATCATATAGCTGTAATTATAGTTTTAACTTTAATAGTTAATAGCTCTTTATTTGCCCAAAAAGAAGAAGAAATTCAATTAAAAAAACTTGTTCAAAAGGAAACAATACAATCAAAAAAGTTACTTCGGCTAATCTCATTAGGGGAATATTACCAAAAGCACAATGTCCATCGAGCTGATTCATTAAAAAATATCATTTATGAAAAAAGCTTAAAAGAAAATGAATTTCATCAATTTAAAGCAACTTTATACTTAGCAGAGATCTCCAAAATACAAGGAAATCAAGAAGCTTACTTAGAAAATGTATTTAAACTACAAGGCTTTCTAACTGCAAGTTTAACAAATAATCAAAAATTTAAAATTCATTATCATTTAGGTTCTTATTACACTTATTTGCTCGATTTTGAAATAGCGAAGCTCAACTTAACAAAAGCTTTACAGTTAGCAAAAAAAGCTAGAAATAATACTTCAATTGCACGAACTTACTCTTCAATTGCTAAAAACTACATGCATTATAATGCAAAAGATTCAGCATTTTACTTTACTAACTTGTCTATTCAATATGCGCGAAGATCTGCCAGTAAAAGTATTCTAGCTGAAAGTTTTAATACGCAATCTATCGTCTATGCTTATTTTGATCAAAATGAATTAAGTGTAGCAAAAAATTATTTAAGTTTACAATTAGTAGCAAGTAATAATGATCTTCCGCAATTAGCAACCTACACAAGAGAAATAGGACGGTCTCAATTAAAAATCTCAAACTTAAGTGAAGCAGAAAAATATTTCAAGCAATCAATTGAGTATGCAAAACAGTTGTTTGATGTACGTCAAGAAGCTTTAGGCTATTCCAATTTAGGGTCCGTTTATAGAGAACGAAAAATGTATGATAAGGCAATAGCGTATAACAAAAATGCAATTGATTTACTTTCAGAACTTAGAGATTATAATGGATTAGGAAATGCACACAATAATTTAGGTGTTATTTACAAAGACCAATTGTTATACGATCAGGCTTCACAAAATTTTAATCAGGCATTGGTTTTTTATGAATCAACTAATAACAGAGAACGAATTGCAGATGTTTACCACAATGTTGGAGCAATTTTTCAACAACAACAAAAGTATTTAATAGCGCTTAATTATTTGAATCGATCCATTGCTATTCGAAAACAATTTGGTGCTAAAAATCAAATATTTAACACGTATAGAATCATCTCAAATGTTTATAACGATATTGGTAAAAAAGAATTAGCCTTAGATTATTTACATCTATACATAGACCATTTAGACAGTAATTCATCTTTACAGGAATCTACTAAAATTGCCGAGTTAAGTGAGTTATATCGTTCTGAACAACGAGAGCGATTAATTGCGCTTCAGGCAGATTCAATTGAACGCCAAAATCAAGAAAAAAACTGGACAAAAACGAAGCTAGAAAACACGATATTGAAGAATGGCCAAAAAACGTATGTAATTATTGGTTTCATTTTATTGATTTTGCTAGGGGGAATTATCCTTTTTTACAGGTTCAAACAGGGGAGTATTAAACAAAAACAAAAAGAAGCTGAAATGTTACAAACACTTCTTCGTTCTCAAATGAATCCTCACTTTATATTTAATTCAATGTCGGTTATTCAAAGTTATATTTATGACAATGACATTAAAAACTCCTCTAAATTTTTAGTCAATTTTTCACGCTTAATTCGTTTAATTTTAGAAAACTCATCCAAAGAATTTATCGCCATTTCTACTGAAATTGAAATTTTGCAGAAGTACCTTGAAACTCAAAAGTTAAGGTTTGAAGATCGTTTTGAATATTCAGTTGAAGTTTCCGATGAATTGTTAGAAGAAATTGCAATGATTCCACCTATGATAACACAACCTTTTATAGAAAATGCAATTGAGCATGGACAGTTGCATACAATAGAAGGAGGGTTTATACGGATTCTTTTTTCGAAGAATGAAAAAGAAAATATGCTTAATATTGAAATTATCGACAACGGAATTGGAAGAAAAGCGTCCATTGAAAACCAAAAAAGCAAGGCACATAGAAGTATGGCAATCAGTATAACTACCGAACGAATAAACAATTTAAACAGTAAATATCGAACTTCAGGACACCTTACGATAGAAGATTTTGATAAAAATTTGGAAACCGGAACAAAAGTATTAATTTCGTTACCATACCAGATTGAAGCTAAAATAAAAAACACGTTCTAAAATGAAAAAAGCTATAATTATTGATGATGAAAATAGGACAAGAGATTTAATTGCTAAAATGATAAATTCTTTTGGACTAGACATCGAAGCTATACCTGCAGGGGAGAACGTTAAGTCTGGAATTGAAGCCATTAAAATACACCAACCTGATCTTGTTTTCTTAGATATACAGATGCCAGATGGAACAGGATTTGACGTTTTAAATGGTATTGAACAGAAAAATTTTGAAGTCATTTTCATTACTGCGCATGAAGAATTTGCTATAAAAGCTATTAAATTTAGTGCACTTGATTACATCTTGAAACCTGTTGACCCCGAAGAACTTAGGGGAGCTGTAGAAAAAGCATTAGAAACAATGTCCACTTCTTCAAATGAAACGAAACAATATGATGCACTTCAACTAAACATTCAGCCAAACCAAAAAAGAAGACTTGTTTTAAAAACACAAGAAAGTGTTCATGTAGTTGAATTAGATAACATAATTCGTTGTGAAGCAGATAGAAATTATACATCCTTCTTTTTAGTTGGAGGAAAAAAAATCCTTGTATCTAAAACACTGAAAGAATACGAAACATTATTAACAGGACATAATTTCCTTAGAGTGCAGCAATCACACCTTATAAATCTTGATTTTGTTTCTCGTTATGACAAAGGAAACGGTGGGTCTGTTGTAATGAAAGATGAATCTGAAGTCCCACTTTCTCCAGCTAAAAGAGAAATTTTCTTTAAAGTATTGGATAGTTTATTGTAATTCAAATAAATAATGAGTAGTTTATTTTGAGGTGTAAGCGACTTAAAATTGTTTTAATGAGTAGCTAAGTAAGCATTGAAAAAACATTAAACTTAAACGTATAAGTCCTCTAATAGTCATTTTCACTAATAAGCCTGAAGGGCTTAAATATTATTAACAATTGGAGCATCAGGTTGTTAATGATAAAACACATTGCCCAACTCTGAAGGAGTTGAATATGAACATAAAGGATTATTCACTTACCAAATAACAACCATATAATATTTTGTTTAATACATCTGACTCATGTATTGATTTACTATTTTTTTGTATCTTAACATTACAAAACCACTTTTATGACACAACAAGAATTAGGAATATTCGGTGAAAATCTTGCAACAAAACACCTTTCAAACAAAGGATATACGATTATAGCACGTAATTATAAGTTCAAGAAAAATGAAGTTGACATCGTTGCAAGCTATCAAGATAAAATTATCGTTATAGAAGTTAAAACAAGACAAACCGCTGAAATAGGTGAGCCTTGGATGGCGGTAACTAAAGCGAAGCAAAAAACAATAATTCAAGTAGCAAACCATTTTATTCAAACCAAGGACATAGAAAACGACACCCGATTTGATATCGTTTCCATTGTTCATAATTCTAAGAGAACTAAAATTGAGCACATAGAAGATGCGTTTTCAGCCTAGTTTTAGTGATGATCAATTGTAAATATTTTAGGCTTATGCAACGTATAATTTTTAGTCAATAAAAGATACCCACCTTTCATGGTTGAAACCTTTTTAAAACTTGAATTTCAGGACATATTTTTTTATTAACTTTGTAAGATTTTCAAAGTGAATTAAAATGGATGTTAAAGTTATCAATCGTTCAAAACACGATTTACCAAATTACGAAACGAAAGCTTCTGCAGGGTTAGACATTAGAGCTAACTTAGAGAAGGCTATTGTATTGAAACCTTTGGAAAGAATGCTTGTTAAAACAGGTTTGTTTTTTGAAATTCCTGAAGGTTACGAAGCACAAGTAAGACCTAGAAGTGGTTTAGCTTTGAAAAAAGGGATTACTGTATTAAATTCTCCAGGTACAATAGATGCCGATTATAGAGGAGAAGTAGGGGTAATTTTGATAAATCTTTCTAATGAAAACTTTTTAATTGAAGATGGAGAAAGAATTGCTCAGGTAGTATTTGCTAAAACAGAACAAGCAGAATGGCTTAGAGTAGAAGTTTTAACAGAGACAGAAAGAGGCGAAGGTGGTTTTGGAAGCACTGGAGTTAAATAAAATAGTTTAAAAAGGATTAAGATGAAGATAATTGTACCAATGGCAGGAAGAGGGAGTCGTTTAAGACCTCATACATTAACTGTTCCTAAACCATTAATTCCAGTAGGAGGGAAGCCTATTGTTCACCGTTTGGTAGAAGATATTGCCGCTATGTGTAGTGAAAAAATTGATGAAATTGCTTTTGTTATTGGTGATTTTGGAGATGAGGTAGAGAAAGAATTATTGAAAGTAGCTGCAAAATTGGGTGCAAAAGGTTCAATTTATCACCAAGAAGAAGCTTTGGGTACTGCTCACGCTGTTCTTTGTGCTAAAGACGTTTTGGATGGTCCAGTTGTTGTTGCTTTTGCAGACACTTTATTCAAAGCTGACTTTAAAATTGACCCAAACACAGATGGAGCTTTATATGTAAAACAAATTGAGAACCCTAGTGCTTTTGGAGTTGTAAAACTTGATAAGGAAGGGAATATAGTTGACTTCGTTGAAAAGCCTGAAACATTTGTTTCTGATTTAGCAATGATTGGTATTTATTATTTTAAAGATGGCGCTGCACTTAGAAATGAATGTCAGTATTTAATTGACAATAACATTATTAAAAGTGGTGAGTATCAACTGCCAGATGCTTTAAGAAGATTAACCGAAGCAGGTAAAAAATTCCAACCAGGAAAAGTGAATGAATGGTTAGATTGTGGGAACAAAGAAGTGACTGTTCATACAAATCAGAGAGTTTTAGAATTCGACAAAGAGAAAGGAGTAGAAATGGTTCATCCAGAATCTAAATTGATTAATTCTATTATTATTCCACCTTGTTTTATTGGTAAAGATGTAATCTTAGAGAATTCAATTGTTGGTCCACATGTTTCTTTAGGTAAAGGTTCAATGGTTACAAATTCAATCATAAAGAACAGTATTTTACAAGAAAATGCAATCATTATGGATGCAAATTTGAAAGATTCAATGTTGGGTTCAAATGCAAAATACAAAGGATTAGCTAGAGATTTAAGCTTGAGTGATTATTCAATAATTGCTTAGGTAGAAACATAGAATGAGTCAAATTAAACGTATATTTTTCATAGTTTCTTTCTTCTTATTGACTTCTTGTGGAGCAAATAAAGAAGTGCTTTCAAACGCTGAAAAAACTGTTTCAAAGTTAGATTATACGTACATTGATAAATTTCATGAAGGGCTTAGATTGAAGCAAAAAGGTGAAATCGATTATGCGATTAAAGCTTTTGAGAAATGTTGCACAATGAAGCAAACAGATGCTGCTGTTGCTTATGTTTTATCAGGCTTATACGGACAGAAAGGGGACTTAATCAAAGCCTCTTCTTTTCTTGAAAAAGCAGTATTGCTTGACCCATCAAACAAATGGTACGTTCAAGAATATACGTATTTATCATTTGAACAGAATAACTTCAAGGAGGCCGTTTTAGGATTTGAAAAGCTTTTAAAATTTGAACCAACTAACATTGAGTGGTTGTACGGCTATGCTGAAGCTCTAATGAAGAATGGCGATTATAAAAAAGCAATAACTGCAATTGAACACACAGAAGAGCAGGTAGGGCAACACCCAGAATTGGCAATTCAAAAGTTTAAGTTACTGGTTGCGTTAAAAAAGCCAGAAAAAGGAGTTGAGGAAATCAATAAATCAATTAAATTATTTCCAGATGAACCTGTTTTAATAGGAACTTTAGTTGATTATTATTTTCAAACTAGGCAGAATACAAAAGCCATTGAGATGTTAGAAATGTTAACTGAAAAAGAGCCTGAGAATGGAAGAGCTCACTTAGGTTTAGCTGATATCTATAGGCAAATGAAGCGATTTGATGATTATATTTCTGAATTAGAAAAAGCATTTGTTTGTACCGATATTGATATTGACATGAAAATGAAAATGTTGATAGATATACAAGACAAGCGTATTACAATAACACCAACTATTCTTTCATTAGCATCAATATTGGTAGAGCAGCACCCTTCTGATGCAAAATCACATTCTATCTTAGGGGACTTTTTATTGGAGACGGATGACAAAAAAGGTGCTTTGGCTGCATATAAAGAAGCTTTGAAATTTGATAAATCACGCTTTGCAATATGGAATCAAGTACTGCTGATGGAATATCAAAATGGTGATTTTGTAACTTTATTTGAAGAAAGTAAAACTTGTATAGAATTATTTCCTTCTCAAACTACCGTTTATTTGCTAGCAGGGTTAGCAGCGAATCAAACCAAAATGTTTAAAGAAGCAATAGAGTTTTTAACGATAGGAAAAGATTTAATTATAGATAATAAACAGCTTCAATCTGAATTTTACGGACAAATTGGTGAAGCCTATTTTGGTTTAAATCAATTTACAGAAGGAAAAACAAGTTATGAATTTGCATTAAATTTTAGTCAAAATAGCACCTTAAATCTTAACAACTATGCTTATCGCTTGGCATTAGCTAAAATTGATTTAGCAAGAGCTGAAGAGTTAATTCAAAAAGCGATTGCAATTTCTCCGAATCAACCACATTTCATTGATACTTATGGATGGGTTTTATTCCAAAAAGAGAACTATATTGAAGCAAATAAATTATTTTTAAGAGCATTCGAACTTGATGCTTTAGATAAAGTAATTGCAGAGCATGTTGGTGATAGTTATTTTAAAATAGGTAATACTGAGAAGGCTTTAGAATACTGGAAAAAATCAAAAGAATTAGGTTCAAGTAATAAAGTACTGGATAATAAAATTGAAAAAAAAGCATATTATGAGCCAATCTATTAAATTTTTATATTGCCTAATTGTAAGCAGTTTTTTAGTAGGTTGTTCTTCTGCCGAAAAAATAATTGATAATACATTAAAAGTAGAGAGAAGAAAGACAAATGATTTAGTGGCATTATTGGATAGTCTTTCAGGTCAAAAGCCCTCCTTTTTCTATGCTAAAATAAGTACAGATTTTCAAGATACAAATAGTAATTTGAGATTTAAAACTTCTTTGCGAATGGTTCGGGATAGCGCTATTAATTTATTGTTTACTTACGCTAAATTTCCTGTTGCAAATGCAATCATATCAAGAGACTCCTTAATAATAGTGAATAAAAGAAGTAAGTGTATCATTAAAGAAGATTTAAGTTATATTAAAGAATCATTTGGGATAGATTTTGTTTATCAAAATTTAGAAGAAATATTCTTAGGATTACCGTTAGACTTTGACAGTAAACAAAAATATTTTCAAATTCATTTACCTTATCAGTATGTTATTTCAACCCATCGTAAATATAAAATTAAACGAACTGAGAAAAAGGATAAAGAAGATGTTTTAGTGAAATATTTTATAGATAAAGACGCAAAAGGTCTTTCAGCTATCCATATTTCTAGCCCTTCTGATTCGACTGAAATTTTCGTGGATTATGTATCAAGAGAGCAAAGCGATGGTTTTAATATACCTAAACTAGTTGGAATTGATGTAAAAACACCTCGTAATCATATCATTATAAATTTAGATTACGATAAATTTGAAATTAACAATCCACAACCTTTAATTCTAGTTATACCTGATGGTTATGAGAAGTGTCAATAGTTCCTTTTTTACTTTACTAATTGTTGTACTATTAAGTTCATTCGTATCTTACGGACAAACAACTAGTGCGCGTTTAAGAAAAGAACAAGACCGTTTAGAGTCAAAAATTTCGAATACAAAATCGCTTTTAAATAAAACGAAATCGAATACAGAGGCAAGTTTAAACGAATTGAAATTAATAGATAATCAAATTAAATTTAGAGAAGCTTTAGTTTCAAATTTTGATCGTCAAATAAAATCTGCTGAAGAAGAGGTGCTTAAAAAACAACAAGATATTATTGTGTTGCAGGCACGTCTAAATTTATTGAAAGAGCAGTATAAGAAAATGTTAATATATGCTTATAAGCATAGGAATAAGTATGGAGAAATGATGCAAATTATATCTTCTGAAACGTATTATGAGGCACAAAAACGTAAAAAATACATTGAAAAATTAGCGGCAATACAAGAGAAACAATTATTTGCTATACTTCAAAATGAACGATTTTTAAAAGAAGAAATTACTTCAATTGAGACCGAAAAGCAAAGGAAAGTTGTTGTTCTATTAGAGAAAAAGCAAGAAACTGAAAATATTCTTCAGGATAAAGATAAGCAACAAGCAGTTTATCAAAAATTCAAAAGCAAGGAATCTGAACTTATTTCTCAATTGAAATCGGATGAATTAAAACGGGAAGATTTAAAAGATAAAATTAACGCAGCAATTCGAAAAGAAATAGAAGTTGCTAATAAGAAAGCAATAGAAGAAGCTGCAAAAAAGAAAAAAGAAGCTGAAGCGTTAGCGAATAAGAAAGAGCAAGAAAGGTTAGCTGCGCTTGCAAAAGAAAAAGCTACTACAGCTACTAAAACGGTTAAGCCTATAGAAGCTCCAGAGCCAAAAGCAGAACCTATTGTTTTTAAAGATGTTAATTTAAATATAGCATTAGACAAAAGTTTTGAAAGTAATCAAGGGAAATTACCTTGGCCGGTAGATAAAGGTTCAATTACCGAAGGTTTTGGTAAAAATGCTCACCCTGCACTTGACAATGTATTTACAAATAACAGTGGTGTTGATATTACTTCCCCTAAAAATGCACAGGTAAGAGCTGTATTTGAAGGAGAGGTGACAAGTATTTTAAATATTCCTGGTGCCGGAAAAGTGGTAATTATAAAGCATGGTAACTATAGAACCGTTTATACCAATTTACAAACTACATACGTTACAGCCGGAATGAAAGTCACTACAAAACAAGCGATAGGCGCTTTAATAGTCAATTCTAACAGCTCGTTTTCTGTTGCTCACTTCGAAATTCATCAAGTAATAGGAAGTTCCGTTAAATGTCTTAATCCTAGCCTTTGGATTCATAATTAATTTTTCAGTAGTCGAATTAATTTAGATGAATTTCCGTCCAGACACTAAATAGTTAACTTTGATAAAAAATGTATTTATGAATCATAATTCCATCATCGATTATACATTATTAGATAATTCAGCGACTGAAAATGAAATCATAGCATTATGTGAAAAAGCAATCGCATTAAAAGTAAAAACGGTTTGTGTGATGCCTCAACATGTGAAAATTGCAAAAAATCATCTACTTAATTCTTCTGTATTAGTATGCTCAGTTGTTTCTTTTCCTGAGGGCACTAATTCTATAATTGACAAAGTAGATGAAATGAAATTACTGCTGAGAGATGGCGCAGATGAAATAGATGTTGTTTGGAATTACCATAAAATTAGTGATTTAGCTTATTTAAGCGATGAATTAAAGGCATTAGTGATGTGTAAAAATGAACACGTTTCAGTTAAAGGAACGCTTCCAGTTCTAAAAATAATTGTTGAAAGTGGATTGTTAACTTTAGAGCAAACGAAAAAAGCGACTGAATTGTGCATTGAAAATGAAGTAGATTTTATCAAAACTTCTACTGGAAAAGTAACAATTGGGGCTGAACGGAATAAAGTTGAAGTGATGAGGCAAACAATAGGGGCTCATCCATTAAAAATTAAAGCTTCTGGAGGAATAAGAACATTGGTGCAATTAAACGAATTTCTTTCTTTCGTAGATCGTTTTGGAATTGGATTTGCTTCTGTAGATGAAATGAATGGAATTGAAAGTAAAAACGCTAATAGCTATTAGTCTGAGCTAGATTGTATGAGTGTTTTCTTTTATAAGAATGCTCTTTTGCTATTAAGTAATTGATTATGAGTGTTTTATTATTTATTATGATGCATCGACTTAATGCTCTAAATAAAATAAAATGCCTTTACACATAGAACGTCCTTAATCACTTAATGGTAAAAAAGACTGTCTATTTTTTTCACCATTAAGATTCTGTGTTAATTTCCAAGAAAAATATTTATTTTTTATACACTTATTCCAAATCATACAATAGCTAGCTTGTAAGAGTGGTTTCTTTTATAAGAATGCTCTTTTGCTATTAAAGCATTAAGGGGGAATTGGTTACAGTTAAATTAGATTGACAAATTCATACCGATACGCAATATACAAGAAGTATTTGGTCTAAAATATTAATGTGTTTGGTGTCAATTATTAAAAAGGATTATGCTTATCGGCAACTTTGCCACAAGGATATTTCACATTTTCAGTTTGTGTTGAGGGAGAAGGCCTCCTATGTTTGTAAAATGATTATTTTTATTATAATAAAATGAGAAGAATGAGAGCTGAAAAAGGCCTAAATAGCTTATAAAGCATATTGACTTTCAGATATAGCCTCATTCTTTTTT
>Ga0209702_10007046_pt1 | contig 13989 bp, 13 predicted proteins | sample FRY01_FD_187210 | JGI IMG/M metagenome (GOLD analysis project Ga0209702, IMG submission 187210) | Freshwater microbial communities from Lake Fryxell liftoff mats and glacier meltwater in Antarctica - FRY-01 (SPAdes) (version 2) | ecosystem: Environmental > Aquatic > Freshwater > Ice > Glacier... | reverse complement strand
CGAAGCATTATCTCCTGCGCCCGTAAACAGTCGTTGAAAATAGTCCGAACTCTCGCGGATTTGATCAAATCCCCTTTGAGCCTAGGAAAAAACCTCGTCGACACTAATCGGACCTGAATAGTTACGAAAAAATCCGATAAGTCGGCATAGCCGATGTTGTCGTAATATGGCGGGTCGGTGGAAACGAATTTTGATTTTGAGATTTCTTGGGTCTGAGCATCGGCTTGCAGAACTTTTCCGAGAAACCAAGGTTGCGTTGATTCAAAAACCTTCGCAAGTGCCTTGGTCAGTCCGTTAACGAAAACGTCCCACGCGCCTGATGAATTTCCGATCGGGTTCGCTTCTGCGAAATCCCAAATCATAGGAATAGCTTGCCGACCAAACAACTGTCGGGGGCATTGGGCAATAGGTTCCCAACGGACAAGGCTGTTTCCCAAGTCCGCCATCTTGTCGATTGTGAACGCGAGATAGACGCTCACCGCTTCGGCGTAGGCTTGGGGGCCGGTGCCGCCTTGGTCGAGAGTGGCAGAGGTCTCACACGAAGGCACGAAGCCACGAAGGGGAGCAGCGGAGGATGGTGGATGGTCGGTGGTTTTCTGGTTTTCACTTCGTGCCTTCGTGGCTTCGTGTGAGACCCCAGCTTCGGGCGAGACCCAAGCCTTTTCGGCGTCTTGGCGGATGCGTTCACGGGCCTCCCCCACCAAATCACTAAACGTCGTCAACGCCACCAACTGCCGCGGTGTGAAGAGGTGATGGAAGTGAGTCAGCCCGTAGAGGGGCGTAAACATCGACCTCTTATCGGGCGGAATAGGCGTTTCCGGCTTCCAAGTCGGCTGAGCTTGTGCGGCGACGGCTTCCATTTCTTCATTAGGTTCCAGATAGATGCGTCCGCGAGGACCCTCGACAACGACCGCCATGAGCCGGGCACCCATGCGTTCAGCAATACCTTCTGCCTTAATGTATTTTGGTTCAATGGCCACATCGGAAAGAATGCAGCGGAAATTTGCGCCGCGAGCGAGCTTGGTTCCCTTTTCCGCTTCCGGCGTCGGCGTTCCTTTTTTGACGGTGAAGCGGTAGCGGTCGCCCTCGATGATGGGCTGGACGTAGGATTCTTTGCCCGCCTTGCTGGAAAGGATAAAGGTGGAGGCCAGCGGCACGGCCACATGGGAAAAGGCGGGATTGGGGCTTTTGACCGTGCGCGCCCAGAGCCACGCGATGACGGTGAGCTTCTGGCCGATGAGCGGTTTGAGGTCAGGTCGCTCTTTCGCCATCTCTGCCGTGATCTCCACCGGAGGATAAAGGTGGCCGATGCGCTTCTTCGCTTCCTCGCGCATCCAAGCGCCGTAGTAGCGCACGTCTTCCGCCAAACCGGTGGCACCGGGCCAGGAGGAAGGATGAAGGTTGAAGGATGAATGATGAAGTTCCGGCTGGAATGACTCCCCCTTCATACTTTTGCCTTCATCCTTCATCCTTTTCGCCAACGAGACCGGAGGTCTGTTGGCGAACCTGGGCGGGATCTCAATCATGGCCTTGTTGATGAGCACGGCCACGGGATTGAGGTCCGAGGCGTAGGCTTCCAGTCCGAGCCGTTGCGCCTCCAACGGAATCGCACCGCCCCCGGCAAAGGGATCGTGCAGCGCGGGCATCTTCTCGGGATTGAACAACTCAGCGGCCTGCGGGTGGTCCTTGTTCAGCTCACACACCTCGAGCCATGAGCGGCGAATCTCAACGCGGGCGCGCTCCAGCACTTCCTCATTGGTGGTGTTTTCCCACAGCACCAGGTCCTCGATGATTTTGAACAGCCGCTTTCGCTCAACGGCGGCGTCCTTCTTGTTCTTCCCGTATTTGAACCCGCCGCCCTGCTGATAGCCGGGGTCATTGACCAACTGCGCGAAGATGACCGCCCGCGCCGCCGCCAGCGGACGCCGCGCCCACCACAGATGCAGTGTGGACGGATGCCCATGCCGAATGGATTTCTCCCGCTTGCAGGCAGCGTTAATAGCATCGAGCGGCAGCGCGACTTCGATGAGCTTGCGGGGAGACCGAATGGGGAAAGGATGAAGCATGAAGGATGAATTATGAAAGGTTGGATTTGGCCTTCTTGGAGATGGTGGTGAAGATGGCGAGGAGTTGGTTGCACTCGTCTTGCAGAGGCGCGAGGCGAGGCGCAGGGATGGTTTCGGAATCAGTTAAAAGCTCCAACCAGTAAGCCGTTTCATCGAGTTCCTTGAGGCTGTCACCGATCTTGGCGATGAATTCTGCTTTTGAGCGCGCCCGGTGAGCTTCACGGTAGTTGGCACCGACAGAGGTGCCCGAACGCAAAACCTGTTTGCCCAGCACCCGCGCCACTTCGGACTTGGGCAGAGAGGAAAACATTTTGATGATGCGCAACGCAAAAACCTTTGTTCTCTCGCTCAGATCGGTCGGATTCTGCCCTTCATCATTCATACTTTATCCTTCATCCTTTCGGCTTGCTCGGTCCATTCGAGGAGCTTGGCTTTGAGCAGAGCTTTGGAGGGCAGGTAGAGGTCGTATTCGCGGGCGTGGATGTTGGCGTCTTTGGGGAGGGTGAGTTCGACGATGGTCTGCTTCTTCGACTTGCAGAGGAGCAGGCCGATGGTGGGGTTCTCCTCCGGCAGCTTCACCTGGCGGTCGAAGTAGTTCACATACATTTGCATCTGGCCGAGGTCCTGGTGGGCGAGTTTGTCGAGCTTGAGATCAATGATGACGTAGCAGCGGAGGAGGCGGTTGTAGAAGACGAGGTCCACGAAGTAGTGGTCGCCATCGAAGGTGAAACGGCGCTGGCGGGACTCGAAGAGGAAGCCTTTGCCCAACTCCAGAAGGAAGTGCTCCAAGTGGGTGATGATGGCAGATTCGAGGTCGGTCTCGGAGTAGCTGGCTTTTTCTTCGAGGCCGAGAAATTCGAGGACGAGCGGCTCTTTGAAGAGGTCTGCCGGTTTGGTGATGAGCTGGCCCTCCTTGGCGAGGCGTTTGATGCCGTCCTTGTCACGGCTGAGGGCGAGACGCTCGTAGAGACAGGAGGCTTTCTGGCGCTTCAGCTCGGGGACGGACCAGCCTTCGTTGGTGGCCTCGATCTCGTAAAAGCTGCGTTCGTCCGGGTCTTTGACGGTGAGGAGGACGACGTAGTGAGTCCAACTGAGGGTGAAGGGGGATTTCCGAATGGGTTTCTCGGAAATCGCCAATTCACCAGTAGGCTGCTGTTGAATTCGGTTGGGAACCAATTGGTCAGTAGCCTCCTGACCAATTCGGCTCTGAAGTTCAACGAAAAACTGGCGCATCAATTTGAGGTTGGTCACAGAGAACCCTCTCCCAAATTCCTCCGTTAATCGAAGCGAGAGTTCACTGAGCAGTTCCTTTCCATAGGCGGCCCGCTTCGCGCCCTTCTGCTCATGCTCGATGATGCGGCGTCCGATCTCGAAGTTGGTCATCACCTGGAAGGTGTCCACGACGGAGGCCACACCCCGGCGGGCGGACTGGATGAGGCTGCGGACCTCGGCGATGAGCGGGGCGAGGCCGTCTGGCTTGGCCTTGGCAAGCGGCGGCTTCTTTGCAGTGGTGAGTTTCTTCTTCATCGGGCGGGTAATGGGTCGTTCCTTATTCAGGTTTCAGACTTTTTGCCAGCAAGGCATTGAGATCGTAATTGACCGAAGACACGCCCCAGCCGGGTTCGGTGTCGAACGGGTTCTGGAGATAGAACGGGCCTTCGACGGCATCATCTTCGCCCACGAGGACGATGGCGAGATGGAACTTCTCGGACTGGTTGAGCGCGTAGAGCATCTCGTTGCGCGTGATGGTGACGGTGGTCGCGCCCTTCACGCGGCCTTTGACTTCGATGTGGCGCGCTTCGGGCTGCTTGCCATTCACGGCCGGCGGATAGGAGGTCATGTCCCAGCCGCATTTCTGCGCGGAGACATCCACGACACGGCAGCCGCGTGCTTCTTCGACGCGCCGAACGGCATCCATCGCGAGCTTCTCGATGCGGGCGCGGGCAGCGGGGTCGGCGGAGAAGGTGGTGGCCGTGGCGTTGTCAGGCGGTTCGTCGCCGCGCAGTTTGCGCAGCAATCCGGCGGGCACGACGAGCGCGCCGCTGAGGACGACCGGCGTGGCCGAAGTGACATGACGCATGGACTGGAGTTCGCGCTTGCGGCTATCGAGGCGCGATTCGAGGTCGGACAGCGTGCGGCGGACGTTTTCGAGATTGAGGCGCACGTCGCGTCCAGCGGCCATGTCGTCGGTGAGCCTGATGAAGCGGTCGGACCAGAAATCAATCTCCGTGGTCAGCCGCTCGTGAACGGCGGCCAGGGTCTTGTCCACATGGGCGATGCGGCGTCCGGCGATTTCACTGTAATGCTCGGGGACGAGTGCGGAGGCCGCGAGGGCGAGGGCACGTTGTTCCAAGCCAGCGGTGAGCCAGGGCGCGGTCAGCGTGTCGGCGAGCAGTGGTCGCTCGGCGGCGGCGAGTGGTTCGAGGTCGAGGTGCGGTGCCCAACCAGCGAAACCGGCGCTGCCGTCGGGGAGGACGCGGACGAATTGCAGGCGTTTGGAAATGACCATGCCATCGCCGGACTTGATCTCGTGGGTGAGCAGGAACAGGAGCGACGGCTGCTCGCCATCGTCCGCCGGGTCCACGAGCACCGCGCCCTGGCGCAGGAGATTGGCGTGCTGCTCCAGCAACACGTCGCTGACGGCGAGCATCAGCGGGTGGCCAGGGTGAATCATCACGGCGGGGGCCAACCCGGTGCGCTCGACGGGACGCATGGCTTCCTTGGTGAAGCAGACGCGTTCGTAGCGTTTGAGAACCGGGGCGAGGTCGCGGCGGTTGCGTCCCGTGATGACACGGTCGCGCTCACGCAAGACGGCGGGAACGTGGGTAATCTCGAAGCGCCCGGACTCGCGGGGGTAGCTGGAGCCGCCGAGCAGCTCGAAGCCTTTCATGAAGAAGGAGCGCACGAAGTAGGGTTGGAGACGGCGGGCTTCGGCCTTCTCCATTTCATCCTTCACGGCGAACAGTCGCTCGGGGCTGAGAGACTCCTGGGCGAGCGCGTTGCGGTTGAGCAAGGTCTTCAGGTTTTCGTGGTCGAAGTTGTGCTCGATGCGCTGGCTGAGGCGGTCGCGGACTTCCGGCTGGTCGCCGTAGCGGATGGCCTCAATGAGCATATCCTTGAGGCTCTTGTCCTCGAACACTTCACCAAGAATGTCGAACACTCGGCCATGCAGTGCCTCGCTTTCGACGCGAATTTTTTCGAGCAGGCGGAAGTAAACGTCGCCCTCGCGGGTTTCCTGGGCGACGAGATTCCATAGGTGACAGACTTCCTGCTGGCCGATCCGGTGAATGCGTCCGAAGCGTTGCTCCAGGCGGTTCGGATTCCACGGGAGGTCGTAGTTCACCATCAGGTTGGCGCACTGGAGATTGACACCTTCACCGGCGGCGTCGGTGGCAATGAGCACGCGGATTTCCGGGTCGGAACGAAAGAGCGCCTGAATCTTGAGCCGCTCGTCGCGATGGGTGCCGCCGTGGATGATAACTATGGAGTCTTGACTGCCGAGGACGCCACCGACTTTGGCGTGCAGGTAATTCAGCGTGTCGCGGTGCTCGCTGAAGATGATGATTTTGCGGAGTCGCCCGCCGGTGTCGTGCAGGTTCGGGTCGTCTTTCTGGAGGATGCGGGAGAGTTCTTCCCATTTCCGATCCTGACCGGAGGCGACGAGTTCTTGGGCCTGCTGTTCGAGCTCTTTGAGCAGGAGGACTTCCGCTTCGAGTTCGGCGATGGTTTGGGCGGCGGTGGCCTGATCCACCAAGGTTTCTTCTAGGTTTTCCTGTTCCTCGGCGTTCAGGTCATCGTCGTCATCGGGGACGGTGGTGAGCGTCTCGGCGAGCAATTGCTGGCCACGGCCACCGAGCCGTTCCTCACGGATGCGGCGTTCGAGGCGTTCGCGGCGACGGCGGAGGGATTGAAAGATGGCTTCCGGGCTGGAGGCGAGGCGGCGCTGGAGGGCGGTGAGCGCGAAGCCGACGGAGCCTTTTCGCGCACCCGATAGCTGGTCGGCTTTGCCCATCTCCGTCTTCACGTATTGGGTCACGGTCTCGTAGAGCGCGGCCTCGATGTCGGAGAGTTTGTAATTGGCGGTGTAGGCGCGGCGCTCGGGGAACAGGGGTGTGCCGTCGAACTTCACCATCTCCTCTTTGACCATGCGGCGCATGAGGTCGGAGGCGTCCACCTTGTGAACGCCGTCGCGGAACTTGCCGTAGAAGCGGTCGGAATCGAGGAGGGAGAGGAATAGCTGGAAGTCGGCATCCTTGCCGTTGTGCGGCGTGGCGGTCATCAACAGCAGGTGACGGGTGCAGGCGCCGAGCTTTTCGGCGAGTTTGAAGCGCCCGGTTTTCTCCAGCTTGTTGCCGTAGAAATGGGCGGCGAGTTTGTGCGCTTCATCGAACACGACGAGATCCCACCCGGCAGAGCAGAGTTTCTCCTGCAAGTCCTCGTTGCGGGCCATCTGGTCGAGCCGGACGATCAAGTGGTCGAGATCCTCGAAGGGATTGCCGCTGGGGGTGGATGCTTCCAACTCGCGGGAGAAAACCCGAAAATCCAGGCCGAACTTGTCGTGCATTTCATCGCGCCATTGCTCGACTAGGCTGCCGGGCGCAACGATTACGATGCGCCGGGCATCGGCGCGCATGATGAGTTCGCGGATGTAGAGGCCCGCCATGATGGTCTTGCCCGCGCCGGGATCGTCGGCGAGGACGAAGCGGAGTGGCTGGCGCGGCAGCATGGACTCATAGACGGCGGTGATCTGGTGCGGGAGCGGGTCCACGTTGGACGTGTGGACGGCCATCATGGGATCGAACAGGAAAGCGAGGTCGATGCGCCGTGCCTCAACGGTGAGCTTGTAGGTCTCGCCGTCGCCGTCGAACGACCACGGGCGCTCCGTGGTGGCAACGGAGATGTTCGCTTCGTCGGCGCGATTGAGCAGGCGTTCCTTGAGCGCACCGTCGGGCGTGCGGTAAATGACCTGCACTGCACCCTCGGCAATGTGAACGACGGAAACCACACTGCCGATGACGGCAGCCTCAAGGCCGTTGAGCGCAAGGCCGGGGGTGATATTTTCGAGGCAAATCATGGGGGGCTAAGAGAAGACTCCTTCAACAGAAGGATAGACAGACTATCACGTGCGCCAAGCCCCATGTGGGGAGAAGGCAAATCTAGTAGCATGAAAGGGACGAGCCGTCACGCCAACGGGTTTTTGGCGAAGGTGAATTTTTCCACCGGCTGGCCCCGGATCAAATGCTGCTGGATGATTTGTTCCAGCACCTCCGGGGTGCAGGAGTGATACCAGACGCCTTCGGGATACACCACGGCGATAGGGCCGCGCGCGCAGACCTGGAGGCAATTCGCCTTGGTGCGATAAACCAGCGCTTCAGGCCCGGTGAGATTCAGCTCCTTCAAGCGTCGTTTCAAATAGTCCCACGACGCGACGCTTTGTTCCTTTGTGCTACACTTGGGTTGCGTCTGGTCAGCGCACAAAAAGATATGGCGCTTGAAGCACGTCAAGCCAAGCGCGGCAGCGGTCTTTAGGAGTTCGGAGGTCATGGCTGGAAAAGAATCATACACCCATTATCAAGGCCGGCTTCACTCAGCCGCTCTTCGGCACTCAACTCCCCTTCGGCGCCTTGGTGGTATAATGAGGCAGAAGCTGTATGAGGTGGTCTTGCACGATTGCGCCGATCGTTTCGGCGGGGAGCACGCCTTTATGCAGCTCGAAAATCGCGACGAGGAGCGCGAGTTCGATGTCTCCTTTTTTAGGACTGATCGCTTTCATCTCCGCCAGAATTTCGAGCGCCTTCTTTTCGGCATTTTTATAGTCGTTGAAATTTTCCTCAATCGGCGTCGGCATCCGGCAAGGAGCCCGCGACTACTCCCGTCGTCAAGCGTTTAATGTGACCGAGGTATGACTGCGCGCCCGACGGAATCGAGTACAGGCTTATGGCTTGAGCGGCAGGCGCGAGGCGGAGCTGCGAGCGCGGCGAGATTCACTTCGAGCTAATCGCCGCGCTACGCGATGAAGGTGCAGTGCACGAACTCACGCGGCGCGGGCACCGGCGGGCACGCAACAAAATAACATGGCGCCCGATTTCGCCCACGTTCCTGACGCCGCACAGCGCCATGCTGGTGTCGAATTCTTTTGGGATGATTTCGAGCGCGGTGATGCCCCCGGCCTCGCCCATGGCACCCAGCCCGAAATTGAAGGCGCGCTCGATCATCGTGCCCTTGGCACCCATCGCCAGCGCTTTCAGCAAATCCTGCCCGCGGGGGATGCCGCCATCCATCCACACTTCTATTTTGTCGCTCACCGCGCCGAAATCTCGAGCATCCGTTCGATGGGCAGACGGGCGCGATCCATGATTTCTTTACTCAACTCAATGCGCGGCGCGAGTTTGGCCATGCAATCGCGCAGCTTCTCAAGCGTATTCATCTTCATGTATTTGCACTCGCTGCAGCGGCAATTGTCGGTGGGCGCCTTCATCACGTCGAACACGGGCGCGCAGATGAATTGTTTGTCAGGGCATTCCTTTTGCATCCGATGGATCATGCCGGACTCGGTCACGATCACGAATTGTTTGGCCGGGCTGCTCTGGCAATAGGTGATCATCTTCTCCGTCGAGCAAATCGCATCAGCAAGATCGCGCACTTCCAGGAGGCTCTCCGGATGAACCACGATCTTTGCGTCCGGGTACTTCTCGCGCATCCGCAGAATCCCGTCGCGACGGAACTCGACGTGAGCATAACAATTGCCCCGCCAGAGCGTCATCGGGCGACCGGTCTGCTCCATCACCCACGCGCCGAGATTTTCGTCGGGCACAAAGAGCAGGTCTTTGTCCTTGGGCGCGGCCTCGACTATTTTCACCGCGTTGCCGCTGGTGCAAATCACATCGGTCAGCGCTTTCACTGCTGCGCTGCAATTGATGTAAGCGATGGTCCAGAAGTTCGGGTTCGTCTTCTGCAACGCGGCGAGTTGGTCGGCGGGACAGCTTTCTTCGAGCGAGCAGCCCGCATTCATGTCCGGCAGCACGACGATTTTGTTTGGATTCAAAATCTTCGCCGTTTCCGCCATGAAATGAACACCGCAAAAGACGATAACATCCGCAGTGGTCTTGGCTGCCTGTTGCGAGAGACCGAGAGAATCGCCCACGTAATCCGCCACGTCCTGAATCTCCGGCACCTGATAATTGTGGGCAAGAATAACGGCGTTGAGTTGCTTCTTGAGCGTGAGGATTTCGCGCGCGAGCGGGTCGAATTGCGCCTTCGGCATCGGTTTGCGCAACTCGAAGCGGTCCGCGCCGCGTGGTTGAATTTGAGCCAAATCAATCATGCCTGCAATTAACGCTCCGTTCTATTAAAGTCAACGGACGACGGTCTCCGTTGGTTTCGGCGCGCTTCCATGCCCGTGAGCCGCCCATTTTACAAATCCAAGATCGGCAAGATCGCCGTCAACTCGGTGTAGCTGCTCGCATCCAGATAATCGTAAAACGGCTTGGGCGTGTTTATCTGGTGCAGCTGACGCCGGTCTTCGATACAGGTGATGATGGGCATGATGGGTATTGGTTGAGGGAGCTTCATAAGTTAAGGCAATCGCGCAGCGCTTCGGGCGGGGCCCACCATGGCCAAGGCCAGTCGAATCGAGTGATTCTTTACTAAAGAGATGACTTTAAAAAATGGTTTGACGGGCCTCAGGCTACCTCTTATCCTTTCTAAAGCAAGCGATTTAGAAAGGCGGAGGCGACCAGCCCCCCCCCCGTCTCTCACACCACGGAATTCATGAAATTTGATCGAAATCACCTCGAACGAGACTTTGTCTCCTACGCTCCCGGCTATTGGAAAGGCGAGGATGTCTCAGCCGGAGATTGGGCCGACCACCGCTGGCAGTTGAAGAACAGTGTAAAGAGTCTCGCAAAGCTCGAACAGCACCTCAACCTTTCTCAAGAAGAACACAGCGGCGTCCTACTCTCTGGTAACAAATTGGCGATGGCGATCACGCCGCACTTCTTCAACCTCATCGACGAAGACGATCCGGAGTGCCCGATCCGGCGCCAGATCATCCCGCGGATTGAAGAGACCTGGGACGATGATGCCGAAATGGCAGATCCCTGCGGAGAAGATTCGCACATGCCAGTGCCGGGGCTCGTGCACCGCTATCCCGACCGTGTCTTGTTTCTCGTCACCGATCGTTGTGCCGCTTACTGCCGCTACTGCACCAGGAGTCGAGTCGTCAGCGGCGCAGGTGACCAGCAATTGGAGACCAGTTTTGAAGCAGCCTACAAGTACCTCAAAGAGCACACAGAGATTCGAGACGTGCTTCTTTCCGGCGGTGATCCACTGCTCTTATCTGACTCCAAACTAGAGAAAATCCTATCCCGCCTGCACGCGATCCCCCACATTCAATTCATCCGCATCGGTTCGCGCGTACCTGTTTTTCTCCCGCAGCGAATCACCCCGGAACTGTGTCAGATGCTGCAAAAGTACCATCCGTTGTGGATCAGCATCCACACGAACCACCCGCGCGAACTCACGACGGAAGTTCGCGAAGGTTTGGAGCGGCTCGCGAATCACGGCGTGCCGATGGGCAACCAGAGCGTGCTCTTGCGTGGTGTGAACGACGATGCGGAAACCATGAAGGCGCTCGTGCACAAACTCCTTCAATGCCGGGTTCGCCCGTACTACCTCTACCAGTGTGATCTGATCCAAGGTTCTTCTCACCTGCGCTCGCCGGTTTCTAAGGGCATCGAAATCATCGAGTCACTCCGTGGACACACGACTGGGTACGCGGTTCCACAGTACGTCATCGATGCGCCAGGCGGCGGTGGAAAAGTCCCCGTCAATCCCGACTACGTCATCGAGCACAATGAGAACGAGACGGTCATCCGTAACTACGAAGGCAAGCAGTACCGCTACCCTGAGCCAAAGGTCATCGAGCCGGTCGGCTAGTCCGGCCTCCCGGGCCCGCCCGGGGAAGGATATCGATGAAACTCAATGACTTATGGTAAGCGTCGCCGGTCTTGTTTCATAAGAGCCCACCTCCTGGGCCCGCCCAGGGAAGGATATAGATGAAACTCAATGACTTACATAGAGGGTCGCCGGTCTTGTTTCATAAGAGTCTGTCGGACTTGAGCGCGGCGAGATCAGTTTCCCGCTTGGCGAAGGCGGGCTCAACTGTCTGTTTGCGCAGACCGTAAAGCGCCTTGCCCGCTTCGGTGTTTAGGCGGTGGGCCATGATCTCGCCCGCGGGCGCCTCGTTCGGCGGGGCCGGCGGGTCTGCGTGCTGTTCGAGCTGTCTTATATAGCGACCGTGTGGGTGCCGTTTCGTGGCGGCGTAGGCCGTCGGCCCGGCTCCGCCGTCCTCTACGTTGGCCACGGCTTTAGCGCTGTAGTAGCTGCTGTCGGCGAGCACTTTGCCAATGCTGCAAACGGCGGGGCTAACACTGTTCAGCGCGGGCTCCAATTGCTCTTTGTCGTTGGGGCGTCGCTGACCTGCGCGCCGACGATGAGCATGGTTTCGACCTCAACGGCGGCTTGCGCGTTGTAGCATTGCTCGAAGCTTCCGCCGTCTTTCATGATACGGCTTTCTGGGTCCGTGAAGTTATATTGGTCTTTGGGACGGGGGCCTTCCTCTAGGGCTTTGGGCTTTTTCCCTGGAGCCAACTCAGTTCCGTCCCCGCAAGGTCGTAGATCCGATCCGCGCCGAGAGCGGAGACTCTTCTTGCCTGCTTTTCAGAACCCAGGATGCTCTCGCGGCTAAGGCCACACCAACAAGCGAACTCGGCTTGGGAAATTGGGCTGTAGCGACCTAGTCCCACCGCAAATAGGCCGCGTAGGAGAATGATTGGGTGGGAGAATTCTTTCTCGCCGGCCAACGGAATCCCTGCACCAGGAAGACAAGGCACGCATCAGGCGTGGGTTTCTGAAGTCAGGTCCTTTTTCCCTCTCAGGGTCCCTATGTGACCTGTTGCAAAATATCAGTGCGACGGAACTCGATTGTGCGCTAGGGTCAGCCCATGAGCGAGCCCGCAGCAAAGCCGAAACGCAAGCGAGTCAATATTCGACGCCCCGATGTCATGGAACGAGTCCAGGCCGAGGTGGAGCGTCACTACCGGTCTCCCATCGTCGAGCGGATCCGCGAACAAGGCGGTGAAATCACCATCGGGAACACCACCCTCCGCCTCGCCCAGCAATTTGGGTTCTGCTACGGAGTGGAACGGGCCATTGACCTCGCCTATGCGTCCCGCCGCGTCTTCACCGACCAACGGATCTTCCTGATCGGCGAAATCATCCACAATCCCGAGGTGAACCGACAGCTCGGAGAGATGAATATCATTTCCCTCCCCTGGACCGAAATCAGCGCCCAGTACGACGAACTCACCGAGGACGACGTCGCCATCGTCCCCGCCTTTGGAGCCCCCACCTCGTTCATGGACAAGCTCGAGGAACGCGGCTGCATCGTCGTGGACACCACCTGTGGGGACGTCATGAAGGTCTGGAGACGGGTCCGCAGTTACGCAAGTGACTCCATCACCTCCATCATCCACGGCAAAGCAGGCCACGAAGAGACCCGTGCCACCGCTTCCCGCGCCATGGGCGACTCCGGCTCCGGCCATTACCTCATCATCCTCACCTTGGCCGATACCGACTACGTCTGCGATTACATCCTGAACGGCGGGAACCAGGAGGAGTTTCTCCAACGGTTCGGCGAGGACTCCCATTCCGAAGGATTCGATCCCGATAGCCATTTGCAACAGGTGGGAGTGGCGAACCAAACCACGATGCTCAAGAGTGAGACCGAGGAGATTCAGCGCCGGCTCAGCGCCGCGGTGGAAAAGAGAGATGGAAGCACGGCCGGATTCCAGGTCTTCGACACCATTTGCGGAGCCACCCAGGAACGCCAGGACGCGCTCTTCGAAATGCTCAACCGTAAACCCGACCTACTCTTCGTGGTTGGTGGATACAATAGCTCCAACACCACGCACCTTGTGGAAATCGGCCAAGAAGTCCTACCCACCTTTTTCATCCGGGACGCCTCCTGCCTCGCCTCACTCGACACCATCGCCCACTTCGATCTCGAAACAAAGACGGAGACAGACAGCAACTATCCCGAAAAGCTTCTCAGTGACGAGCCTGTCGTAATAGGCGTGACGGCCGGAGCATCCTGCCCGGCGAACCTCGTCGAAGCGACCATTCTTCGTTGCTTCGAACTAAGAGGAATCTCGCCCGAGCAATTGCAGGACGCCTGACCCACTAGTTTCCGCGAACCAGGTCGATCTGCTTCTGGGTCTTCTCGGCATCCACCTTGCGATCAAGGCCGACGAGAGCCGACTGATAACCCAACAAGGTGGCCAAATCGTTCGACCGACGCAGAAGGGCCCCGGAGGGCGCGGCAACCCGTCGATCCTCCAGCGCCAGTGAAATAGCCCGGTATCGCAATGCCGGAGCCCATTGCATCTACCGCCACAAAACCGGAGTGCAGCTACTTGGATCCCGACACTCATGAACCCCTCGACCTGCTCGGCGAACTTCGAAAAAAGGGTACCCTTGATCGCATCGTCCTGCTCAACGACAAGGCCCGCACTCCCGTGCGATTTGTCAGCGCGCCAGTGGACAAGGAGAACCGAAGTTGGGGCTACACGAGAATACGGGGAGCCTTGGTCAATCTGGGACACGAGATCGGTCGGGGGATCATCGCCGAGATTCTGAAGCAAGCAGGGATGGAACCGGCACCAGAGCGAGAGGAGAAAGGGACGTGGGCCGAGTTCCTGAGAGCTCACTGGGAGGTAATGGGAGGTAGTGTAAAGATTTGTCTGTAAAAGCCCGCACGAAGCAAAGGCCCGCCGCACTGGCAGCCAATGGAGCGTAGCGGAATTGGCTGCCAGTGCGGCGGCGCGCCGACCTCCTCCCGGATCCCCGGGGTTGTAGGCGTCCG
>Ga0209702_10007044_pt1 | contig 13991 bp, 11 predicted proteins | sample FRY01_FD_187210 | JGI IMG/M metagenome (GOLD analysis project Ga0209702, IMG submission 187210) | Freshwater microbial communities from Lake Fryxell liftoff mats and glacier meltwater in Antarctica - FRY-01 (SPAdes) (version 2) | ecosystem: Environmental > Aquatic > Freshwater > Ice > Glacier... | reverse complement strand
CGGAGTCAAACAGAGCGTTTTGTGCGATGTCTTCGACCTCTTTGATGTGACGCATCTGCTCCTAACGCCTTGGTAGTATCAGCTCGTTCAGTGAATGAATGGCCCAGCGACTTTTTGCGGAGGCGTCTCATCACCTTTCCACCGATCTCAGGATGTCTGAAGGTAGTCACCCTCCACCCGCAGATCCAGCTTTGGAAACGGTAGGAAGGGCTTCGCCGTGGCCGGGGCATTCGCCGCGTTCGCCACCGCCGCCGCGGCGATTTGAAGCGATGAGGCGGTCGAGGCGATCTTCGTCATGCCGCGCTCGCGCTGCCACTCCTCCAAAACATGCGCTCGCATCGCCTCGCGGTCCGTCATGGTCAAATCATGGGCAGCCAGGCCAGTCGCCAGCAACAGGTAAACAGGAAGCGTTTTGGATTTCATCATGCCCCATGAAACCCGCGCCACGTCAGAATGGCTTCAGCGAATTTCAGGAGATTTGTCAGGATTGCGTCAAGGCGATGGCCTCCCGTTGAAATGCAGTCATCTTGATGGCCCATGCGCCTGCTCATCATTGACGACGATACCGAGCTTTGCCAGCTCGTGGCGGATTACTTGAAGCCGATGGGCTTCGAGGTGGAGATGGAGCATGATGGTGAGCATGGGGCCGAGCGTGCCACTGCCGAAGCCTGGGCGGCGATCATCCTCGACGTGATGATGCCGGGCTGTGATGGATTCGAAGTACTGCGGCGCATCCGCGCGAAATCGAAGGTGCCGGTGATGATGCTGACCGGACGCGGCGAGGAGGTGGACCGCATCGTGGGACTGGAACTCGGCGCGGATGACTATCTGCCAAAAAACGTTTTCTTCCCGCGAGCTGCTGGCACGACTGCGGGCGATGATGCGGCGGGCGGGCTGGGTGGCGGAATCGGCACCGCAAGCACCGATGAAGGAGATCCTCGTGGGCGAGTTGCGCATCAATCCTGAATCCCATGCGGTGGTGCTCGGTGATGAAGCCTTGCAGCTTACGCCTGCGGAGTTTGGCCTGCTGCTGTCGCTGGCGAAGGCGCACGGTCGCGTGAAAACGCGGGAGCAGCTCATCGAAGAAGTCGCCGACCGCGAGTGGGACGTGTTTGACCGCGCCATCGACATGCACATCTCCACGCTGCGCAAAAAACTGGGCGATGACCCGAAGGAGCCGCGCTTCATCAAGACCGTGCGCGGCTACGGCTATCAACTCGTCACCCCGAACCGCTGAACCCATCATGGCCCGCCTGCGACTGCCTTTGTATGGCAAAATTCTCCTCTGGTTCCTGGTGAACTTGTTGGTGCTGGCGCTGCTCGGCCTGGGTTTCATGCGTGCGCAATTCAACGTGGGGCTCGACTGGATGCTCGCCGGGCCAGGGGGTGAACGTCTTGAACAATTGGGCAAATCCTTGACCGCTGAGCTGCGCAATCTGTCGGAGCCGGAGTGGGTGGAAGCGCTGGCGCGTCACGAAGCCGCCCTCGGCCTCACTGTTGCGCTGTTCGGCAGCGATGGGCTGCAAAAGCTTGGTCCGCCGCTCGTCGTGCCGCCCGATGTTCGTCCCATGCTCAGTGACAAGCGCAGCGCCGCCGACATGCCGCCCCCGCCGCGTCCTGGGCGCATGCGCAACACCAAGGCAGCGGGCAACTCACCGCCGAGGCCGCGCTTCATGCTGCGCACGGCGAATCCCACGACCTACTGGGCCGGCATTCATCTCACGCTCGCGTTTGGCGAAGGCCCAGTACGTCGCCCACTCACACTCGTGATCGTCTCGGACTCCGTCACGGGTCGAGGGTTTTTTTTTGATGCCTGGCCGTGGGTGGGACTTGTCACAGGCGGCTTGCTTATTTCCGCGCTCATCTGGCTGCCCGTCGTCGGCGGCATTACGCGGGCGATTCGCCGCACGAATGACGCCTCCAAACGCATCGCTGCGGGAGGCTTCGACGTGCGCGTGCCGGAGCAGCGTAGCGACGAACTCGGTGAACTGGCCGCTTCCGTAAACACCATGGCCGCGCAGCTCGGTGATTACGTCGCGCAGCAGCGCCGCATCACTGCCGATGTCGCGCATGAGTTGTGCAGCCCGATTGCGCGCATGCAGATGGCGCTCGGCGTGGTGGAGCAACGCAGCACGCCGGGGCAGGCGGTGTATTTGCAGAAGCTCGACGCCGAACTGCAGCACATGGCGAAGCTGGTGGAGGAAGTGCTCGCGTTCTCCAAAGCCGCCACGCTGCCGGAGCGGGAGACGGCAGAAGCGTTCGACCTGCGCGAACTGGTCGAGCAAGTCATCGCCCGCGAGGCTCCCGAGGTGGCGATTCAGCTTCACGTTGACGAGATCAGGCTTCACACGCTCCGCTCCGCCCTGGATCGCGCCTTGGGCAATGTTTTGCGCAATGCAGTGCGCTATGGGGCACACCCCGAAATCCACGCGCAGCGACAAAACGGTCACGTTATCATTCAAATCCGCGATCAAGGCCCCGGGGTGCCCGCAGATGCCCTCACGCGCTTCTTCGATCCCTTCTACCGCCCCGAAGCTGCGCGTGGTCGCAACACCGGCGGCAGCGGTCTCGGCCTCGCCATCGTCAAGCGCTGCATCGAAGCCTGCGGCGGCACGGTGACGGCGCGGAATCGCGATCCACACGGCCTGGAGGTCGAGGTGTGCCTGCCCTCTTGAGCTTCCTCAGTCGTAGCTCAGCACATCGTGCATCTGCCATGACAGGCGGCCACGAGCGCCGCCGCCTTCGCTCCACACCCGTGCTTCCAGTGTCTCAAAGGGTGCCAGCCACTTCAGCGCGGCCTTCAAATCCTCCGCGCCACCATTCTGCGCCCGCGCTGCTACAAACGCTTTCAAAAACTCGCGCAGCTTCGGCACACTCAGTTTCACCTGCGTTCCCGGTGTTCCGGCTGTGGCGCTAGGTCGGCCCAGTGCTTCTGCCACGCGTTGCTGCTGTGTCCGCGAGGTGCCTAGCATGAACAATTTTTCGCTCAACGAGGCACAGGGCATCAGATCGCCCGAACCCAGGGGCAGTTCATAAAAATAACTCGTCAGATCCCCACTCCGCAGTGCCTGCGCCGGTGGCAGCGTGATCGGCTCTGGTGCTGGAATGCCCTGGATCACTTGGCGCAGACCTGCCTCCATGTTTTGCCATGACACCCCGATCAGCGCCCGGGTCTTGACCTCCTGCACGTTCAGCAGTCGTGGCAGCGGCACCGCCTCGCCACCCGCAGGCAGGCCCGGCAGCGGCGGCATCTTGCCACCGACGTCCAGGATGAACGCGCCATCGCTGCCCAGCGCTTTCTGCCAGATCGTCTTCGTGCCGTCATACACGCCCAGGATGCCCGGCAGCACGGCCTGATCTACCTGTTTGAACATGGCCGCCATCGGCGCGCCGCCCACGCCCGCTTTGACCAGTTCCGCCGCCGTCGCGTGCGCCAGTTTCATCCACGCTTCAAAATAGGCCCGGCCTGCGCCTGCCGATGAGCCATGCCCGCTCATGCCAAACACCACCGTCGGTTCATCCAGCAACGCGGTGAACTGCGAGGGCTGTGCCAATGCTGCCACACTGGCTGCACCCAGACCACCGGCGAAGTCCGCCTGTAAACCGCCATCCCACCTCAACACTGCGGCACCATTCGAGTGATCACGCGGATAAAACGCCCGCTCCGCCGCCGCTAGATCCACCACCAGCGGCTCCAGCATGCGCGCCATGCCCGCGAACATTTTTTCCGACTGCAATCCCGCCAGCAATCCGCGCACGATGGGCTGAAACGGCTCCTCCGCTTGCAGCGCATTCAAAAACACGCCGTCCCAACATGCGATCAGTCCCAGGTTTTTCTCAGCCGCATGCGCGTCCGCAAAACGCAGCTCCGGCCGCGCCAGCAGCGAGTCCTCCACGGTGTTCGCCAGCCGGATCTGCTCCTTCGATTTCGCCACCGCCAGGTACGCCCGCTTCTCGCCCAAGCCCAGTGCCAGCACCCACTGCTTCCGTGCCAGCACATCCAACCCGTGGGCGATGCGGCCCTGCATCTCCGGCGTGATCTCTGGCAGCGCTAGCTTCAAAGCCTCCAGCCATTCCCGCCGCCGCTCCACCGTCAGTACCTCGCTCATGGCGATCTCATTCACCGTGAGCTGCTCACCCTGCGTCGTCACGATGCGTGACTGCGGCGTGTCACCCAGCCATGCGGAGAGATGCAGTTGATCGCTGGCCCATTTCAGCACCGCCTGCGGCTCTGGCGAGGCCGCACCGATCATCACCGGCGGCATTTCAAATCGTTCCAGCAGCAGAATCACTGCCTCCAGCACCCGCGCATCGCGCAGCGCCGTCTCCAGCAGCTTCTTCGCATCAAAGCTCTTCCCCAAACCCGCCAGCACGCCGCCGCTCATCATGCCGCGATAGGCCGTCTCGTTGTAGAGATCGTTCAACTGCCGCAGCGTCGTCAGGCTCTTCGCGCTGTCCTTGCCCAAGGTGAGAAACATCTCGTCGATCGGCGGTGCGCTCGCTGTTGCGTTCGTCGCCGGCGTCTTGTCCTCCACCAGCGCCATCATCTGGCTCCACCAGCGTGTTGCCTTCAGCAATTCCGCATGCTGTCGGAGCTGCACGCTGCTCACACAAAACTCCACATCTCCCGGCACCCGACTGGCCAGGCCGAGCCGCGCCGCCTCGGTCAGCAAGGTCGGTTGCACCACCACCGGAGCTGCCACCGTTGCCTTCACGGCGATTTGTTTCTTCCCGCAGCCGCCCAGCAGCGAAAATGACGAAATCAGAATGATAAATGATGAAGGAAGTCGCAAACCCGAAGAGCGAACTGCACGATGCCCGCGCTTCATCTCGACATTCAGGCTGCGGCATTGATTCGTCATTCTGAATTCGTCATTCGTCATTTCAGCGCAGCGTACACCCGATGCACATCATCATGCCCGTCGAGTGTTTGCAGGAAACTCGTCACCTCCTCGCGCTGCTCCTCCGTCAGCTCCGGAAATTCCTTTGGCACATAGCTCATCTCCGAGGTCGTCACCTGCCAGCCAGCCGTCTTCAGCGCTTTGGTCACCGCATCCAGGCTCGTCATTGGGCAGAAAAAGCGCGCGCCGAGGTGTCCCGTCGTCTCTTCATCTTCGATTTCCATCGGCTCCACATTGTCCGCCTCGGCTTCTAGCGCCGCCTCTTCGATGTCCAAGGTTTTGTCCGCATGATGCGCCTCGATCATGCCGCAGTGGTCAAACATCCACGCTACCTTGCCCATGCTGCCCGCGCGGAACAGCACCTTGAGGTCCGAGGACGTGCGGTTGTTGTTGTCCGTCAGGCATTCCACGATCACCGGCACCCGGTGCGGCGTGAAGCCTTCATACGTCGTCGTCTCATACTGCACCGCGTCTGGTCCCGTGCCCGAGCCCTTGGCAATCGCCCGCTCGATGGTGTCACGCGTCACACTCTGCTTCTTCGCGATCGCCACCGCCGCCGCCAGCCGCGCGTTGTATTCGGGGTGCGCTCCGCCCAGCTTCGCTGCCACCTGGATTTCACGCACTAGCTTCCCCGTGATCTTCCCCTTCTGGTCTGCGGCCATTTCCCGCCATTTCTGTTTCCATTGTGCGCCCATGATGTGTGTCTTTCAGTTCAAAGTTTAGCCGCGCATCAAAGGTGGGAGCGCTGGGAATGCAAGCTGCGTGGAGCAGCCCGTCACCATCAGTCAACGGCGAAACCCAGTCGGCAGAAACTCATGACGAACAGACGGATTCCTGCACTGGCTGAAAGTGGGGAGAGGCAGTATCCTCGCCGCTCATGGATGCAGACTCGAATGACCTCCCTTATTTGCACGGCGGCCCGCTGGGGCGGGCACGTTTCAAGGCGCAGCCGGAGGACTTTGTGGTGGAGGAGTTGCTGGGTTTTGAACCTTCCGGCGTGGGCGAACATTGCCTGGTGTGGGTGGAAAAGCGTGATCTGGACAGCAATGCGGCGGCGGCCCGGCTGGCGGATGCCTTGGGGCTGCGGCGGCGTTTGGTCAGCCACTGCGGGTTGAAGGATCGCCATGCCGTCACGCGCCAGTGGTTCAGCCTGCACATGCCCGGACAGGCCGCACCCGAACCGGCAGTGCTGGAGTCCGCGGGGCTGCGTGTGCTGCGCATCACCCACAACACGCGCAAACTGCGGCGCGGCATTCATGCGGGCAATCGTTTCACTATTCGTCTGCGTGAGCCGGATTTCGACGCCGCACTCGCGGCGCAACGCTGGCAGGCGATCGCGGCACAAGGCGTGCCGAATTTCTTCGGCGCACAGCGTTTTGGCAATGACGGGCGCAATGTGGCGAAGGCGGCGGCGATGTTTCGCGGCGAGTTCACGCCGGGGGACCGCCTGCTGCGCGGCCTGCTGCTTTCTGCCGCCCGCAGTCATCTGTTCAATGCGGTGGTTGCAGGTCGCATGTCACGCGGAAACTGGAACCGGCCGCAGCCGGGCGAGGTCTTCGGCTTTGCCGACAACGGCACCATCCTGCTGCCGGAAAAGCAGCGCGGCGATGAAGCGGCGCGTTTTGAACAGGGCGTGGTGGAGCTGACCGCGGCCCTGTGGGGCAATGGCGAATTGCAGAGCGTGGCGGCCGTGCGCGAGCTTGAAACGGCGCTGCTAGCCGGGTTCCCCGAACTCACCGCCGGACTCGAAGCCTGCGGACTGCGGCAGGAACGCCGCGTCATGCGCCTGCGGCCGCTGCAACCGGTGTTGGCCGTGCTGGAGAATGGCGATCTGCAATTTCAGTTCGACCTGCCCAAGGGTACATACGCCACGACCTTGCTGCGCGAGCTGGCAGTGCTGGATACACCGGCATGAGGATGGGCCAACAGTGAGATCACGTAATGCCAGGCATTTTTCGCGATCTGCGCGACTCGCTCGCTACGGAAAAAGCAACGGAAGACTGACCGCGAGCGACTGGGCGGATGTGATCAGGTGAGCCAGTGCCACAATGCGATTCCTCCTGCAAGCAGCAGAACTCCGACGCACACGCCCAACAGGCAGCATCTCAACGAGCCCAATCGTTTGCAAATGCGTCGAACCGTGGACATCAGACTGGCTCTCTTTTTGTCAGCCCAATCCAGCAATCGTGCCATGGTCAGCGATTCAGCGGCGAGTAGGATGAGACCCCCTGCGAGAACAACCGAACCGGGACCGGGCAAAGGCAGAAGAACAAGCCCAATGAGGGCGATGACGATGCCGCTGATCATGAGCAGCTTCCCGGAATGGCCGTTTCCTTTTTGTGAAGTGCGCCGGTCATGAAAATCTTGAAACCGGTGCCCTGGAGGACTGCGGAGAAAAAGCTTCCAGTTCTTCTTTAAAGTTTGGAACATAGGAGTGTCGCGAAGACCTTGTACTTTCGATTTCTACAACTGGGAATGGAAAGGAAGGACGATCCACTCGGTGAACCGTTCCCACAAAGTCCTTCGCTTAAAATCCTCAAGCTTGTATGAGCGCGATAGTTCAAGATCCCTCGCAAAGACGGCATCCATCTCATTGCCAAAAGCCTCGTCAATCACACTGACGTCGATCTCCTCGTTGATGGTGGCCGAACGTGCGTCGAGGTTGGAAGTGCCGAACATAGCAAACATCCCGTCGATCACCATCGTCTTGGAGTGGATCATGGTGGGGGTGTATTCGAATAGCTTGACGCCGCCTTTGAGAAGATCGCCGTAGCTGCCCCGGCCTGCTGCCTTCGTCCATGGCTGGTCATTGTGTTTTCCTGGCAGGAGGATGCGCACCTCTACCCCCCGTTTGACAGCTTCAGTCAACAAATGAACCTGGTCCTGCGTCGGGGTGCAATACGGGTTGGTGATGGAAATGGTCTTTTCCGCGGAGGCAATGGCGACAGCCTGGATCAGTGGGAGTGCGGCCACGGAGAATTCTGTCGAGTTGGTCACTTGAGTCAGCAATGAACCTGCCGGTTCGAGGCGCGGAAAGTGGTCGGGAGCCGCGAGAACTTCGTTCGTTTCAATCAGCCAGTGTTGCTGGAATGCAGCCTGGAGTTTCGCGACCATCGGCCCTTCAAGCTTGGCGTGGACTTCACGCCAGTGGTTCTCCGCATCTGCATTGCCCTGCCACTCATCGGCAAAGCCAATCCCACCAGTGAAGCCGACTCGTCCATCGATCACGAGCACTCGACGGTGGCTGCGGCGGTTCAACCGGTCAAGCCGCAGGGCACGAGTGGGATGATAGTAGGCGAACTTGCACCCGCCATCCTTCAGCCGGGAGACATCTTTGCTGTCCAGCGCACTGCCGGAGCCGACGCCATCGAGCATGACTCTCACCTGAACACCTGCCTTGGCACGTTGAACAAGCGCCTCGATGAACTGGTCGCCAACCTTTCCGGAATGTAGAATATAGGCCTCGAAGTTGATGGTCTTCCGGGCCGCTGCAATCGCCTCCAGCATTGAGGGAAAGGCAGCGTCCCCGTTGTGAAGCAGAGTGATCTTGTTGCCGGCTATCGGGACCGGATCACCTGCAGCATGAGCAGAAGCGAAGAATGCAGGGTCACGCACCGAGAATTCATGCTTGGGACGGTACTCCACGGAATGTCTTCGCACGAAGAGAATGCTATAGACACAAAGGGCGGCAAGAACAAACCCCACAATTTCAAGCCAGCCTCGCACAGACAAGCGTCCCCATTTCTTGGCGAGCAATTCATGACGTTTCGTCTTGGCTACCGTGGGTGTTTTGGATTTGGCTGCTTTCATAAGAGGTGTTTCGCACTACGGCGCGGTTCAGATCTAGCGCGCGACGCCGAGTTGGCCCTGGGCGCGGATCGGGATGGGGTTTGAAGGCGTCTGGGGAGAGCTTCATCGGGTAGATGCCGGTGGCTTCGGTGCGGTGATCATCTCGAAATCGTCGGTGCGGAACGGGGTCACCGCCAGGCCCTCTTTGCTGTAGAGGTTGCACACCGGATTGTCCGCCCAAGCGTAGCGAACCGCGATGGGCTTGCTCACCTGGTCGCTCTGCACGACGACCTTGTCGCCACCATGGAGCACCGTGCCTTTGGCCCAATGCCAGACTTTGTCTTCACCACAGACAGCGAAACCGATGGCCTCGTCCACATCACACCGGCGCAGGGTGCTGCCAAACATCTCCAACGTGATCGTGGCCTTGCTGCCCGTGATCAGCACGCTCTCGTATTCGGGACTGTGGCAGGGCACCTTCACGCCGTAGTCCTTCGCGAGGGCGAGGCGGACCAGGCGGGCGGCGACATCGTGTTTGTTGTTCGGATGGATGTGATTGCCTTCGCCGAGGTCGATAATGACGGCCTGTCCGGTGTTCGGCAGTTTCTCGGTCTGGGTCTGCGACTCACGCAGTTCCGCCCATGCACTATCGCCCGGCTGGGGTTTCTTCGGCAAGTAGTTGGCGAGTTGCACCCAGTAGAACGGGAAGTCCCCCTGTTGCCACTCCTTGCGCCATTGTTCGATCAGGAACGGAAAAAGCTGCCGGTATTCCCAGGCGCGCTCCGCGTTGCTTTCGCCCTGATACCAGATCACGCCCTTCATGCCGTAGCCGAGTGTCGGGTTCAGGACACTGGCGAAGATATTGCCCGGACGTCCAGGTCCCTTGAGCCACTGGTCGGGCGCGGCTGGTTGGGGCGGGTATTTTTGCCCCGGTTTCAGTCCGGCTTGCTTCAGCGCTTCCACCTTCGCCTTCCACTCCGCGAGCTGCACCGCATAGTCGGGCTTCGCCACTTCCGCCTGGATCTGCGCCTCGTGCTGCCTCGTGTCCTCCATGAGCCGGTCGAAGCGCGGATCCTTCTTCAGCGTGTCACGCCGGATCCAAGCCTCCGCAGCGGAGCCAGCCCACGCATTGTTGATCAGGCCGACAGGCACGCCGAGAATGCGGTGCAGGTAACGGCCGAAGAAGAAACCGACCGCGCTGAAGCCCTTGCAAGTCTCCGGCGTGCAGGACTTCCACGCGCCTTTGAAGTCGTCCTGCAATTCCTGCGTACCCGCCGCAGACACGGAGATGAGGCGCAGGTCCGGAATGTCCGCACCGAGCGCTTCGAGGTCGCCGTTCCAGTCGCCGATCTCGCCGTTCCCGAACCAGTTGACCGTCAGGCTGAACTGCATGTTCGACTGGCCGGAGCACATCCACACTTCGCCAATGAGGATGTCGCGTACTTCCTTCGTGCTGGTGCCTTTCACCGTCATCGTCTGCGGCTCCGCATTCGCGGGCAGCGGATCGAGCTTCACCGTCCATTTGCCGTTGGTGCCTGCCTCAGCGGACTTGGTTTGGTCAGCGAAACTCACACTGACGTTCGTGCCCGGCGTGTCCCAGCCCCAGATGGGGTTCGCCTGCTTCTGCTGTAGCACCATTTGATCGCCGATGATGGCTGGCAGTTTCAGTTCAGCGCGGAGATCTTGCGAGAAAGTGAGTGCGAAGGCGATTAGAAATAGGCGCGTGGTCATGGCAGGAGGAACATGGGACCAAGCCAACGCCGCCAGACACGCGTAGTTATCGGCGCACGTGGGGCACATGGGCCAGCTACCCATGTATCCCGCGAGCCGGTGTTCCGCCGTTTTCAGTGCAAAGGAAAGGCCGAGACAGGCCAACGATCCGATACTCTGAAAGGGGTCTGCAACTGAGGCCATTCGGGCCAGACACGAATGGCACTCGGTTAAGGCCATTGATCGCTGGATCTGCTGACAGGTGCAGGCCGGATGTGTTTGGCGCACAGGGTGTCGCCATCTCCTTGGCTCCGTTCGCCAAACTATCCGGCTGGTTTGGAAACGCGGGAGTCCTGTGTGCTATCGGCGCGCAACGCTTTGGCAATGACGGGCGCAATGTGGCGAAGGCGGCGGCGATGTTTCGCGGTGAGTTCACGCCGGGGGACCGCCTGCTGCGCGGCCTGCTGCTTTCTGCCGCCCGCAGTCATCTGTTCAATGCGGTGGTTGCAGGTCGCATGTCACGCGGAAACTGGGACCGGCCGCAGGCAGGCGAGGTCTTCGGCTTTGCCGACAACGGCACGATCCTGCTGCCAGAAAAGCAGCGTGGCGATGAAGCGGCACGTTTTGAACAGGGCGTGGTTGAGCTGACCGCGCCCCTGTGGGGCAATGGCGAATTGCAGAGCGTGGCGGCTGTGAGCGAACTTGAAACGGCGCTGCTGGCCGGGTTTCCCCGAACTCACCGCCGGACTCGCAGCCTGTGGACTGCGGCAAGAGCGCCGTGTCATGCGCCTGCGGCTGCTGCAACCGGTGTTGGCCGTGCTGGAGAATGGCGATCTGCAATTTCAGTTCGACCTGCCCAAGAGCACCTACGCCACGACCTTGCTGCGCGAGCTGGCGGTGCTGGATGCACCGGCATGAGAGGAGGGGCGGCATCCGTGCCGCTGCGGCACGGTGCGCACAGCTGCCCGCCGTTCGCCGTTCGCCGTTCGCCGTTCGCAAAACCTTATCAAGGGACGGACACTTTATTCTACCCCCCCGACTAATCGAGCCTACCACGGCGCATCAGATGTGGAGGTTTTGGCCGGGGCACCTCGCGACGCTGATCCCGTAGCAGCGCGGCTGCAATCGCCGTGCAGCCGCGCTGCAAAACATCCAATTTGCTCAAACCTCTGTCAAAATTGCTCACACCGAATGGCGCTTACCGGGTTGCTTCGCGCCGCCCCTCGGCGCTCACCCTTCCGCTGCCGCTCCAGGGCAGCCCTGCGGGCTGGCTATCTCGCTCCGCTCGATTCTACGGGCACACTACGACTGCTCTGGCCCCTCACCTCGGCTTGCTTCAAAGGCTCGCTCCGGCTTACTGTTGCTGCATCATTGGCTTCGCTCATGCTCGTGGTCGATGCCCCCCGTTCATGCCTGGACGTTCGTCTGCCGGTGTCGTCCCTCGTCCGGCGTTTACTGCAACAGAGGCTACGATTAGAGCTCTCCCAAGTTGATTCGCTCTCGCTCACCCTTCGGGCAGCCTGTGGCTGTCTGTCTCGCTGCTGCTCGGCTCACAGGCTTCCCTTGTCATGCACCTCTGCCCTGGTCTCGGACCCCGGTGGCTCGCCCATCGCTGGCCTTTTGACGCGATGTGCGCACTGGTCCCCGCTATGCCAACGGCGAAGACAGTCCACGAGGAAAAACTTTCGAGGCTCAATTCCACGGCTTTAGTGCTCGCTGTCAACGGTTGCCTCGCTGCGCTCGCCCTGCGGGCAGCCTGTGGCTGGCTGTCTCCGCTACGCTCCGGCTCATGCCAGCCTCACGACTGACGATGCATGACTCGCTTCCGGCTGTCTGGCTCCAGACTTTACCGCGCGGGGTTCTTACCCGCTGGGCTGCGTTATAAGGTTTCGATGTTCTAACTTTCATTTTACTGTTTGTCTGATGTCCTCCTTATCTGTGTTTATCTTGGCGCAATGACCCCGTTTTCCCGATCCGGCAACCATCAAATCAAAGGGGGATTTTTATGTTCCGCTTCGTTAGCATCACTCTGCTCTTGTGCTTCACACTGCCAGTACTAGCCGAGGTCCCGCCAAACGGCTTGGCATACGAGGTGGAACCCTTGCTGCGAGACATTGCACCACTGAGGAACCTCAAGGTAGATCAGCTTTCCAAACTTCCTATTGGCGATCCGCTTTTGAGGTTGGCCTACGCGGACCTCATGGCGAGCGAGTTGATGCTGCAAATTTACTCGAGGAGCCAGAACATCGACTACTCGTTTTATCCTGCCTGGGATGTTGCAGCATTGGAGGATTTGAGAAAGCGTGGTGATGCCGTCACTCCGGTATTGCTGGACATCGCCACCAAGAACCCCAACTCCGGTTTTGAAACGGGAGTTATTGGCAATGCCCCCTACGTCATTAAAGACCTGAATCCCTACTTGGAGTATGCCCGCAACGTCCTTCGAAATCGAACAATGGAGATGAACTCGTCCGTAGCTGGAACTGTGGCCGAGTTGCTGGTCAGGCGCGGAACTCCTGACGACGTTGAACGACTCCGAGGCTTGATCAAAACCCGCCCATACCTCACAGCTACAATCGAAGGACAACTGAGACATGCCGCAGTCTTCCAGGCCGCTAAAGCTGATGCCGACAACTCAAAGCCGAAAGCCACACCCGAGATCATGCCACCAGCACCGAAGAAGGTGCCCGAATCAAAACCCTCATCCTTGACACCCAGCGAAGAACCGACCTCCTCAATGCCGTGGAGTGTGATCGTGATCATGATCGTGGCGGCAAGTGCGCTGCTGTGGTTGCTGCTCAAGGGGCGGAAGTGATGCGGCCTGTAACGCCACTCCCAACCCTGCCAGTGCCTGAGCTTGGCAGTCATCGGCAAGGCCGGTGACTCGTCACGCAGCAGGCAACCGGCCAAGCCAATCTCCAGTGCTTCGCGAAGCTCGCAGCTCCGCACCGTTGCTCACCACCGCACTGCTCCGCCCGCTCCCGCCCTGCCGCGAGGAACAGTGCGGCTTTCCGTATCGCCGCAGCTCCGCACCGGTGATGAACCAGCCCGCATTGAGTGTGGCTCGCACACCTCGCCAGCTCCGCACCAGCCACACGGTAGCCACGATACAATGCGGAGTAGTGTGCAGTTGGCCGCCACCCGGCCAGAGCGCCGGGACCCGGTGGCCTGGTGTGCGCTCGCAGAGCCTCGCCGCTATACTTGCATTGTATGTAGAGCCTGTCCCAAAGGCTGGCGTTTTCAATCGGGGCGTTTTCCGCGAACTTGCGGAGATTTTCGAGCGGCATGATGGCCTTCTCTTGGCTGCTTGACGACCTCTTCGCGGCTCTTTGATGGTCGCGGCGGTCTTTTTTCGCTTTTTCTCTCCTCTCGCGGGCATGGCTCCGCCTCTTGGTTTGCTTCTTTCCTCCAGCGATGGTCTTTTGCAGATGCTCAGGCGGCTGCTCTCGGCTCAGCCTTTCTCTCTTTGCTCCACTGTGCCTTTTCCGGCTTGGTTTTGTTTGGCTTGGCGGCGATGTCTCTTGGCAGGCGCGCCAGCACCCACAGGTTGTGCGTGAGCACGGCCCAGCCGCAGGCGCGTTCACGCGCCTC
>Ga0209702_10007041_pt1 | contig 13994 bp, 16 predicted proteins | sample FRY01_FD_187210 | JGI IMG/M metagenome (GOLD analysis project Ga0209702, IMG submission 187210) | Freshwater microbial communities from Lake Fryxell liftoff mats and glacier meltwater in Antarctica - FRY-01 (SPAdes) (version 2) | ecosystem: Environmental > Aquatic > Freshwater > Ice > Glacier... | reverse complement strand
CGCGAACATCAAAGAGCCGCGAAGAGGTCGTCAAGCAGCCAAGAGAAGGCCATCATGCCGCTCGAAAATCTCCGCAAGCTCGCGAAAAGCGCCCCGATTGAAAAACGCCCGCCTTTGGGACAGGCTCAAGATAGGTCTGCGGAATTGTGCAGCAAGCCCAAAGCCGGGAAAATTACTCGGCCGCCTTGGCGTGCGTTCAAAGCGGCAGATGCGCCGCTGCCATCACGACATCAGCCAGCGCGGCCAACTGCTCGCGCTCGACGATCTTGCGGTTGTTTTCGTCCTGGATGTAGAGGGTGTCGATGGCGACGCCCTTTTCCGTGCTAATGCGGGCATGGGTGATGTTGTGGCCCAGGCTGCCGATGGCCATGAAGATGTCATAGAGCAGGCCGAGCCGATCCACGAGCTGGAGTTCCAACACGGTTTGATCTGGCGACATGTCATTGTTCACATAGACGCGCTGCGGGATTTCATCGATGATCTCGTCGAGCATCGAGACGGACTTGCCGAGTTTCTGCGCGATGGCGGCGCTGAAATCAAACTGCGGGCCGCTGAAGGCCTTGCACACGGCTTCCTCGACACGGTTGCGCACGCTTTTGGCGGTTACGGCGGCAAAGTTGGTGTTGCAGACGCGGAAGACGTCCAACACGAGGTTATCACCGCGCTGGAAGAGGTCGGCGCTGAGAATGTTGATGCTTTCGGCAGCGAGAGCGCCGGAAATACGCGCCAGGAGCAGATGTCGATCCCAGCAGACGACGGTGAGTTCGCTGTAGCCCTGGTCGGCATAATCTTTCCATGCCATGACCGGCAGCAGGCCGGCCACGACCTCTTCTTCGGCGAGCTGGACGAAGAACTCGCGAAACTGCCGCAGATGGGCGACAATGACTTCGGCCTCGCGGAAATTGAAATACGCGGGCGGCATGAAACGGAAGTGCGCGGCCGTCTCCGCTGCGAATTCTGCGCCGAGTTTTTTCTGCACCACGACACGCAGGTCGTCCAACGGGGCCAGGACTTGGCGCATGAAGTCCGCCGGGGCGTTCATGAAGCGCAACGTGCTGTGGTAGAGCTGACGGATGGAGGCCTCCTTGTAGCCGGTCCAGCTCTTGTCACTCGTGCCTTTGGAGTCGGCATAAGTCATGAGCAGCAGCGTGTCGAGATTCTCCTTCGTACGCACGATGCCGGCGAACTCCTCAATCACCTGCGGGTCTTCCAGACTCTTCGTCGTGGCGGTGCGGTACATCAGCAGATGATTGTCTATGAGGAAGAGCAGCAGGCGGCGGCGCTCGCCTTTAACCTGCAATCTGCGACACACGGCGGCGGCCAGGGTGGTGCTTTCATCCGTGTGCGTCTTCTTGTTCGCCGCGCGGCCAGCGTCATGCAGCAGTAGCGCGAGATGCAGGACATACGGCTGCTGCAGGTCATGATACAACTGCTGGTAGAGAGCCACGCCCTGCAGCGTGGGGTCGCTCAACTCGTCGAGTTTTTCGAGTGTGCGAAGGGTGTGCTCGTCCGCCGTATAGAGGTGAAAAAACTCATGCTGCACTAGGTTGGTGAGCGCACCGAACTCCGGCATGAAACGGCCGAGGAAGCCGACCCGGTGCATCTGCCGCAGCGTGCGCGCCGCCTCGCCCTTGCTGGTAAGGATCGCCTCGAAGGTCTCGCGGTTGTCCTTGTTGTAGCGGAAGCTCGTGTCCACCAGACGGAAGCTTTCCTGAATGAGCTGGAACAGATCGGGACTCAGCCGCAGGTGGCGTTTCTGCGTGTGCAGGAAGAGACGCATCAGCCGCTCGGGGTCATCCTTGAAAATGTCGGTCTCCGCAGCGTAGAGGCGCTCGTGCTTGCGCAGGAAGCCGTCGAAGCTTTCCTGCTGCTTCGCCGCCTTACGACGTGCCAGGAAGCCCATAAGGCGGTTTTTTTTCGGCCCACTCTCCAGCACCTGGAGGTGAAAGCGATCCATCACCTCGCTGCTGCGCTGTAAAATGTCGCGAGTGGCGGTGTAGTAGTCCTGCATCAGCGCCTCGATGCGACGCAGCAGCGTTTTGTGGCGGTAGCCCAAGTTCGTGGCCACCGGCCCCTGTAGCCGTAGCGTGAGCAGATCTTCCGCGCGCTTTTCCGTGTAGTGCATCTCATTGCGCACCCGCAGGATGAGCTCATAGGCCTCCTCCACCTCCCGCCAGCCAGTTTTGGAGATCAACTTGAGCTGAACGAGATCCTTCGGCTTCAGCGTGCGAAACTTCGCATACGTCATCCAGATCAGGTTCTGGTAGTCGCGCAGGCCACCGCAGCCGGACTTCACATTCGGCTCCTGCACGAAGGGCGTGCCGCCATATTTTTGGTGCCGCGAGTTCAGATCCTGCTGCCGCAACCGGAGAAACTCCTCCTCGCGGTCATCCATGCACTCCTTGTCAAACCGAGCGCGGAACTCTTCAAACGCCGCTTTTTGGCCGGTGAGAAAGCGTGCTTCCATCAGCGCGGTCTTCGTCTCCATGTTGTCATTCGCCAGAGTGATGCACTCGCCCACGCTGCGCGCCCCCTGGCCGACCTTGAACTTCAAATCATAAAAAAACAGCAGGTAATCGGAGATGAGCTTGGCGACTTCGGTGGACACCCGACTGCTGTTACCTGGAAACATGAAGGTCAGATCCACATCACTGCCCGGACTCATCACGCGGCGGCCATAGCCGCCGTGCGCCACGACGCTCACGTTCAACTGCTCCCGTACCTTCGGCACCAGCGCGGCCACGCTCTCCTCCCACAGCACGCGCACCAGCACATCCGTCATGTCCGAGCGCATGCGGCAGATCTCCGCGCCGCCGAAGCTGCCGCTGCGATGCCGCTGCTTGATGCGCTGCTCTTTGATTTTCAGGAACCGCTTCGCCCGGCGCAGTGTTTCCGCACGGCCGCGCGGCAGTTTATCATCGTCGGGGAAAAATTTGTCCGCGCTCTTCTTCAGGTGGCGCAGGTACTCGCGTTCCGTCATCGCAATGTGTCTCAGTAGGTGATCAGGGAGTGAACCGGGCCGGAACCACTGACTTTTTCACGCCCATTGAGGAACGACAGCTCGATGAAAAACGTACTGCCCAGCACTTTTCCGCCTGCCTGTTCGATCAAATGCAACGCCGCGCCCGCCGTGCCACCCGTGGCCAGCAGATCATCCGCCAGCAGCACCGTTTCACCCGGCGCGATGGCATCCAGGTGCATTTCCACTGCGTTCGTACCGTATTCGAGCGCGTAATCAATCCCGCGTGTCTGCCACGGCAGCTTGCCCTTCTTGCGCACTGGAATGAAGCCCGCGCCGAGCCGTTCCGCGATCAGTGCGCCGAAAATAAACCCACGCGCATCAATGCCCACCACCTTGTCCACCTGCGTGATGCCCGTGGCCTCGATCATGCCATCAATCACCAGCGCCAGCAGCTTCGGGTCCGCCAGCACAGGGGTGATGTCCTTGAACAGAATGCCGGGATTCGGAAAATCAGGCACGTCACGGATCGTGGTGCGGATGCGGTCGAGCAAGTCGGGAGCCATGCCGCGAGCATGGCGGAGATGCGCGGCTGCGCAAGCCTCATGCACCAGCAACCTCGTCCTCCCTGCTCCTACTCGATCCCAGCGCCCGGCATTCAGACAGCACCGGCAAATTTAGCGCAAATCTCCGCATGAGTCTTCACCCTGCTAGTAAAACGACGGCGGCGGGCCAAAGGGCACGGGCATCTGCTGCGGCATCTGCTGCTGGTAGTAGCCCGCGTTGGAATAGCCGGCATTTTGATAGCCCATGTCATACCCCTGCGATGGCTGCTGCTGGCCATAGTCATAGGCACCGCCTCCGTAGCCGCCGGAGGCCGGTGTCTGGTATCCCTGATACCGCGCCGAGAGCACACTGGCGGCGCTTTGACCCAGGGAAGTGATGATTATGGCTGTGGTCTGGTAGCTCGGCCCGGTGCAGGACGACAAGAGTCCGCTCCAGACCAGCAGAAGAAGGAAGAAAAGTGATTTCATGAGGTGGTGCATGGTGAGGTGAGAAATGAAAGGCCACCCATCGTGTGATGGGCGGCCTTGAGGTACTGCTACCAGCGCGGGACCATGTACATCGGCGGGGAGTTCGCCATCGGTCCACGCGGGCCGTTTTGGTAGTATTGCGGACGCGGCATCGGCGCAGGCATCGGGTAGTTGCCCATGCCACGGCTCTCATTGGGAGCGCATTGCTTGAACTGCTCCGTCTGCTGCGGAGCCTGGAAGCCCAAGCTGCCGTTGAAGCCGCCACGACTGGCTCCGGCATTGCCGTTAACTTGCCAACCGCTGCGGTTCACCTGCTCCTGATGGTAGGAGGGCGGGCATGGATCGCCGGGGACTGGAATCGGCGGGCGTCCGCCCCACCAGGCGTTGGCGGATGTGGTGAACACGCCGAAAGCGACGGCGAGGAGGAGTGATGCGGTTTTGGTTTTCATGCGTTGTTTTCCTTTCGTTTGAATTCCTGCGAGGACTTTCGGCCCCGTCATCATCACCACCGTCTGAGTCATTGAACGCGTGACACAAAAAAGAGCGCGGCTTAAAAAAAGCCGCGCTCTTCGTGTTTCCCGAGTCATCGGCACTCGCTCATCGACTGGCGGTCTTGCCGACCTCGGTGCCGGGTTTGGCCGTTTTGTTCACGAGATAGATGGCCGTCCCTCGTTCCAAGTCGGAGACGCCCTCCGCGAGTGCATCGCCGATGCAGATGGTCTTGTCCACTGGCACGCCGAGCTCGGTCAGTGCCGCTTCGCAGACACGCGCACGAAGCTCCGAGAGTTGCTGATTCCGATCTGGAGTCGAACCCTTCAGCCGGTCTGCTCGGCAGATGAGCAGGACGAGAAAATCAAACTGTGACCGCAGTCGTTTGATCTCCCCTGCTTTCAAAATCATCTCCTCCTGGTCGATATGCGCCGAGCCAACCTCATGCGGAATGCTGATAAAAATACTCCGAGCCTTCAGGCACACCGATTGGCTGTGACGAAGCCGGGGGCGTCGCGTTTGTGTCCCGCTGCTTGTCGGCGAGATTGAATACCAGCGTGCTTCTCTGGGGTGGCACCACTGGTGGCGTGGCAGACGGCGCATCCTTGCTCGTTGCGGCCACTTGGGCGGGGTTCTTTTTGGCCTTTTGCATGACTTTGGGAGTGGGCTGTTTGACCAGCTTGGCCTTCACCACAGGCATGGGCACCGATGAGGTCAGCACGAGCAGGTTCTGGGTCTGCTGATCGTTCAGTGCGGTGTTTAGTGATGGAGAGTCCGCCACAAAAGCCGTTGGCTTCTGCTTTTCCTGCGTCCACGGATTCTTGCCGCCACCATTTGCAGCCCAGGCCACGAAGGTCTCGCCTGCATAGAGAGTTTCAGGCACCGCTTTGAGCGTGGTCAGGCTCATGGGCTGGTTGTTGCAGCCGGATTTGAGCGTGGCTTCCAGCGCCGCCAGATGGGCGGTCAGTTTTTCCTCACGCACCGCTGGCGTGTTCGGCCCGAAGAGCTTTTCCATCCAGCTTTTCTCCGTTGGGGCGGGAACTGACTGAGTGGTGCCGTCGGTCAGGACGACTTGCAGTTCCAGGCCGCGTTGTCGGGTCCAGACCTGCTCTTTGAGCATGGGCGTCAGGGAGGAGATCAGCGGCGGGATCGCCTCCGGTTCGTCCGGTTGGCAGACGGCCACTTTCAAAGATGGCGTGGCTGCGCTGGAGCCGCTGCCGCCTTTTTCAGGGCAGGCGGTGAGCAGCAGAAGTGGAAGCAGGAAGAGGATGCGTGTGGCTTTCATGGGATGTGGATGGATGGAGTTAGGTGCGGGGGTGTAGAAAAGCAGTGCTTTCATGCGGTGGCGGTCATGCCGTTGAGTTGCGGTTCTGGAGTCAAAACCGGGGACGTTGCCGCCTGCATGGCCTTCAGGTTGTTCAGGCTCAGTTGCTCGATCTGGACGGCGACGAGCGCTCTGGCGAGCTGCTGCTGCGCTTCGAGGGACTCTTGGAAATGCACGAGTGTCGCTCGGTCGCCATCATCGAAGACCCCTTTGCAGATGAGTACCCACCCGCCTTTGCCATCGTCCTCCAAGCGGTGACCGTCCACGACACCCGTGCGGAGCGGGACACTGCAAGGGATGGGGAAGCGGGCTTCCACCAGATCCCCGAGTTCACGGCCGCCGGTGCTCAGCAGTTCATGGGCATCCGCGCTCAGGCGTTTTGCGCGTTCCCGGGCTGCGATCCGGTGCGCACGGTAGTGGCAGGCTACACGGCTGATGAGACCGTGAAGATGAATCCCCACACCTGCGAAGGCCACGAACCAATTTCCCAGAACAATGATCGCCCCCTGAATGCTGCCATAGTTCACCAACAGGCCAGCCTTAAAGATGAACAATCCCAGCACGATCCCCAGGATGAGCAGATCATTCAGACGCCAGCGCTTGCTCTGGTGCAGATGAGCCGCTTTCGCATGCAGATCCTCCGCCACAAATGCCTTGAGCTGATGAAACCGCGCATCCCGCAGCACGGGATATTTCAGCATGGGGATCACCCAATACTCCACCAGCAGCACCAGTGCCGGAGCCAGCAGCATGAAGCCCCAGTCACCATTCAGCAGCATTCCCGAAAGGATCACCGCCGATGAGGCCAGCTCCCCGGCAAACAGCATGTTGCGGATGGTGATCGCCGTGCGCGGTGGCTCCACGGGGAAACAGGCCGGCATCGGATTCTGCCCCGCCTGCATTGTTGGTGGAGCGCTCGCCAAGCGTTGCAGCCTAGCTTCGATGGATTCGTCAATGGCATGACGCAGTTCGTCTTTGGGTTTGCTTTTCATGGGTGTGTGTTGTGGGATGTGCAAGCAGCATCGCCCGCTGCACGATCACCGTCGAACTGGGGGCCATCGTGACACCTCAGTTGTGCTGTCCCTCACTTTTCCTCTTCCCAGAGCACTGTCAGATCGCTGCATGATTCGTATCCTCTGCTTCGCAGATGCCGCGATCATCGTGTCCATGATTCCCACGGTGTAGCCTGCCCGTTTGATACGGTTCACCATCTCCGCCCAGATCAGGGCGGTCTCCACCGTCCAGTCGAGCGCATGCATTCTGGAACGCAAACTGGCAAACTATTCGGCCAGATCAGTCTTCTTTCGCCCCTCGGGCAATGCGTCCACACCGCGCCAGATTTCGCCCATCACGACGGGTGTCACCACCAGTTCAGACTCATGGTCATTCAGCCAGTCCTCCACTTTTTGGACAGACAGCGGCTTTGTCGGCTCACTGAGCACGTTGGCATCCACCAGATACTTCATTCAAACGCGATTGGCTGAATGTCATCCGTTGTTTCCGTGCGCTCCATCGGCACAAAAAAACCCTTCACCGGGCAGCTCCGCAGCACGTCGATCAGCCGCTCCTTGGGCCGCGCACCGGTCGTCTGCACGCTCACGCGATATTCCCCCTGGCCCAGGCGCTCGATGTCGCAGCGCTGGCCGGGCTTCAGCGCATCCGCCTTGCGGAACACTTCAGGAATTTCGATCAAACCGTTGGCAGAAAGCAGCGTTGTCATGGTCAGAGATTAATTCCGTCGTGGATTGCCGACAAGATGAAACTCGGGCGAGCCGAACCAGCCTCGTTGGACTCTCGCGCTCAACACCCGAAGTCCGCATCCGCACGCGGCCCTTCCTGGCCTCGGCCGAGGACTTCGATGGCCCGTCACTCCACCTCACCTGCCAGCTTCAGGACGGCTTGTTCCACCTGTAGAATGACGAAGAATCCGGCGTCAGAGCGCAATTGGCGAATCTCATCGGCCACCGAGGTCGTCAGGTGGCCCAGACGTTTCGCCACCGCCAGCACGCCGAGCGCTCCTGTCACTGGCACGCCCAGACGCGTGGCGCCCTCATGGCCCTTGCGCTCATCCATCAGCAGGCGGCTAGCACCCTGCTCCAGTGCCAGTGCGATAGCGGCAGACTCACCCGCATCCAATCCCGTCAGTCTCAGCATGGAGGCGATCCGGTGATCGTTGAGTTCGACGACCACGAGCCAGCCATCCGTTTGTGCCTGCCGCCAGTGAGCGGCGGCCCTGCGGATGGGGCAGCGCCAGCATCTCTGCCCATACTTCCGCAGGCACCATCACGGAAGCAAATTGCCGCCGCACCAGATCCAGCCGGCCGATGACCGCCAGATTCGTCAGCGGCGAGGTGTTACTGACGGTCAACACATTCAGCGACATAGGCGGCATCGTTCAGCAGTTCCTGCTCCCCGTAATGACGGGCGATGCCCCGCCGCAGCAAGTCGTGAGAAAAGACAAACGGATGCACCCCGGCCAAAGTCGCGCACTGACCAAACGACAGCAACTCCTGCTGATAAAGTGCGCAGGCCATCTCCAGCCGCAGACGTCCCGCCACCTCGGGCTGCGGCACCGCCAGCCCGGCCAGCGCCGCACCAGGAATGTTAAGTGTCAGAGTCATGACCGTGGGAGCCTGCCTCAGCGAGGGCCGAAAGGCAAGCTCTGACCTCTGGCTTCTCCAATAAGTCGAAGTCCTTCTCAAGGCTGCCGTCGGGCATCCGAAGGCACTGAAGAGGCCGGTGATGATGGTTCGGCACTGGGAGCAGGCGGGCGGTCTTGTTTCTTCGCAAAGGGTCGGACTTTGAGGGATTCGGGGTCTTGATACTCGCCGCTATAATCACTCACATAACTCACAAGGCCAAGTTGGTCACTGATGCCCCATTGCTTCATCAAATCATCAACATCAAATCCACGCTTTCCTGCATTGACTCTGCTTTTGTAACCCCATCCTGTGGAATCAAACCACACTTCAGAGCCATCTTGATAAGAATATTTGGATAAGTATTCACCATCATCAAAGACACTTTCCATGAACTTGTCTTCCTTGCCAACCTCTCGCCTCGAATAGAACTCCGGTAGCAAAATGTAGATCGGAGAGGATTCGAGGCTATAGTCGTTTGGAAAAGCATCCGCATCGATAAATCTCCAGCCACTTTGTTCGTCGTCACTGGCTTGAAAGTAGCCAGTGCCTTTTTGCCTGTGATGAAGCGGGGTGGATGCTGCATTGAGAAAAATATTTTGTCCGGCACTCACAGTTGGCAGCTCGTCCAGCAGCGACTCATGCATTTCTATCAGCTCAAGCTGCTTCAGTTTCGTCAGCGGCTCCAATTTCGCGATCTTGGTCTTTTCGAGGTAGAGCCCTTTCAGCGAAAAAAGCTCCCCCACACCTTCGAGCACAGCCAGAGGAGACTCCAGGATCATCAACTCAGACAGGCTTTGGTTCTCTGATGAAAAGGAGATGCTGGGCATCTTCACCTTGTACAAATTCAGTTCACGCAGTTGGGGGCAGGAAGCCAGCCCTGTGATCTGCTTGAGCGGTGTTCTGCGCACAACAAGCCGTTGCAGGCTCTTCAGCCCCGTGAGGTCCAGCCGTTCGAGTCCCTGGCAGTCTTCGACAACCAAAGACTCAAGGTGATCGGCTTTATCGAAACCAGTCAGTTCAGTGAAACGGGTGTCTTTGAGTGTGAGCCTGCGCAGTGCCGGGAAGGTCTCTCCCACCTTTTCCAGGGGAACTGCATCTTTGCAGTGGGCCAACTCGAGGCTGTGGATGTGATTGCCCTTACGGAAATCCACCTCCTGCATGGACTCGATATGTAGAATCACCTCTTCCAGAAGTGGCAGCTCATCCAGCCCGTTCAGATCAGTCAAACCATCCGCACGCAGAGCCAGGCAGCGCAGGTTTGGACATCTGCCAAGCCATAGGTCATCTCTGTCTTCGGGAAGGTGTGCGATGAGCTTTTCCAGGCTCTGAGAACGGAACCCAGGATAAATTTTTGTGTGAGGAGAATCCAGGACCAAAACCTTTAACAGGTAAAGTTCGTCCAGCCATCGAAGGTCACGAAGCCGCCCACCCGAATTCACAAAGCGCTCCAGATTGTTCAGGTTTTCCGCGCCTTGCAGATCGGTGATCTCACACTGACTCATATAAAGGCTCCGCAGGCCAAGAAGCTCACCAAAACTGCCGAGATGAACCTGATCATCGTCGTGAGGCCGCCGATAATCGCCTCCCAGAACCATCGCGAAGGGCGAGCGCACCTTTTGTAGCGGCCCCCATACACGGGTAACCCAGCTATAATCCGTCGTTTTTGCGAAATTGACGACAAATGAGCAGTCAGTCGGACACCCTTCAGTATAGACGTTCACATCCGATGGAAAGCGTGCCTGCAATTGCGCGGCGGTAGGATGTTTCTCTGTATAAGCCCTCTTTCTTCCCTGATCCCAGAAATAGAGCCAGAGCAGTAGAATTGCCACAACAACAATCGCCACAGCCCACCGCGCCCATTTTACCCACCGCTGCGGTTCGACCGCCTTGATGCCGGGTTCTTCGCTCATCACTGCGGCGACCTTGAGTAAGACTTGGTTCAGATTGGAGCAGGGATGTATCTGGCGCGTGCTGGCTGAGGCCGCAGCATTCTTGCTCTGGTCACGGCTCAGGATCAGGTGACGGATGTGCTTCATGCCTGGGGCAGTCTCCTTGGCGTCTAGTCCTTCCACGGCAACGAGTTCTCCTGCCGCTGTTATCTGTGCACTGGCCGTAAGTAGGTGGAATGGAAAATCCTTCACCGTGTGCATGTGACTGCGATGTCGATGCTGCGCGGGTATCAATCTGGCGCTACGGAACAGCGCGATCAATCCCAGCGCAAAGATGCAGCCTGCGGAGCCGTCCTTGACACCCTCCGCAGGTGGACGTGGAAACCACCAGCGCACAGCCAGGCGGCTGCCTGTCGGCCATAGAGCATGCGTGGCATCCAGCCCGTTCACCGCCGCCCGCGCATTTTCCAATGACTTCTCAAATAAATGATCCACCAGCAAATCTGGCGACGCCACCCATCGGGCTGCAAGCGCAGAGCCATCAGGAGTCTCCCACAGCTCCAAAACAGCATCACTCAGACAGCCCGTTTCGTCCGGGAGCTTGAGGGGCACCTTGATCTGTGTGGTGCTCAATTTATTTGACTGGCTCCAGAGCAGCGCGGTTTGAGCGCTGCTCAATGAAGTCGGTTTTGAAATGGATTGGCTCATGAGGGTGGTGTCTCAAAGGTTCATTGTCCGGCACAGGCGACCTGCGGATGTACGGAGGGGGGCGTTGATGCATCCAGAGACGTCTCAAAACGGAATGAATCGCCCGCCAGGCTTTCAAGATGCACTGTCTTCGCCTCTGCTCCTTCAAACTGATAAGACAAGCGGGTGAATGCTTGATCGTCCGTCAGTAGCGAGAGCACCCAGCCGCGTGTCTCGTCCTTCCACAGGCGGGACATTACGTGATCCTCCAAGTGTGACATATATTCGGGCATCGTGCTGTTATCAGCCCTGGCATAGCCCATGGGAACAAAGGTGTCATCGCCAAGTCCAAACAGCGCTTTTATGCGGGTCCAGAGGCTCGGCTGGTTTAACGTGGCGCGTTTGAAGAATTTTGAGCGAAGGGGCGATGGAGAATGGGCCAAGGTTGGAGGGTCGTCTTCGCAAGGAGTCAGCGGCACGGAACGACCGTTCTTCGTGAGTGGAAGTGAAGAATCGAGCACTCGGTCAAACATTCCATCCAACCATGCTTTTCCATTTTCCGAAGACGCATATTTTTCAGCATCAAGGATGCGCTGATGAATAGCTTGAGCCATCGGGTTCATCTGAATCATGGCAGCGACTTTGGCAGTGTCATCGGCGTTCAGCTCGCCTCGATGGTAGTGAAATACAACATCGCCCAGCAACGACTCATCCATGTCATCGAAGAGAGCGGGGTTTGCCGTCAGTTTTTCGGCAAGTTGAGTTGGAAAGTTAGGATTCATGGTCTGTCGTGTCGGTTGATGATTTGATGTCTGGCGCAATGAAGCGGAGCTTTTCTTTGAGAGATGCCTTGGCCCGTTTGTGCAGTTGGCTGATTGAGACAGGGTTGATGCCGAGAGCCTGCGCGACTTCGAGCAATGTTGGATGGTTTGCTGAATCAAAGTAGAGCAGTTCCAGACAGCGACGCTCTTGTTCCTTCTCCATCTGAGAGAGTGCCAGTGCTAGCTGGTGGTGCAGTTCAGTCTGAATGACTAGATCCGCAGGCGATGGGGTGCTATCAGCGTAGTTGTCGAGAAAGTCATCGCCTCCTTCCCCGAAAGTGTCATTGGCTGATGCTACGGGGGCTTTCTTTTGTCTCCGATACTTGTCCAAGGCCGTCCATCTGATGAGGCTGCAAATCCACGGAAACCATTTGTAGTCATGATATTTTTCATTTCGGCTAAGGCGGCGCCACGCCTTCGCTAGAGCCTCTTGGAGCAAGTCCTTGGATGAATAGTCGGAGAGCGGCCGAGATGCCGCATAAGACAGCAAGGCAGCATACTCACGAAGACAAAAGTCCTGGAATCGTCGTGTTAGGTCAGGTGGGTCACTCATAATTCAGTCGGAGGTATTGGTTCAAATCGGCGAATACCATGAGTCTATCGAATGACTGGGCTGCAGCGTGACAAATCTTTTTCACCTCTAACCCAACAACTCATTCCACCGCCTCTCCCGGCCCTTCCGAAACGGCAGGCTCCAGGCCTGGGCGAGTTCTTTCAAGCCCTGAACCCAGACCAGCCAGCGCGACACCTCGGGCGGCATGAGACGGCGGTGGAGTTCGGCGGCGTTCAGAATGCGGCGGGGATGTCCGGCATCGCAGAACTGACCGCGGCTGAAGAGTATGCCACCCACGAGACTGCCGCCGGTGGTGTAGTGCCTGCTGCTGAAGACCTGCTGCCCAGAGTGACAGAGATGCATCAAGGCGGTGCCGAGGGAGAGGGAGGTGATGTATTGCGCCATGAGGATGAGGTTGGGTTCATTCTCATCACCGGATGGCAGGGATCGGGCGTGACAGGTTTCTTCATTCCGCTTAAAAAGCGTGAACGGTCGTCTTTGACACAGTCCTCCCAATCCCACTCTCGAATGACCGCGAATTTTCACGAATGGGAGCCCGTTTCGTGCCGTTCGTGTTGCGTGGGTCGCCTGAATTGCCTTCACCCTTGCGAAACCGGCGCATGCCCGCGAGTATCCGCACTCTGTTTTCATGCCACTGTCCCAACTGCTTCTGGTCGCCGCCACCTTCACCTTTGCTGGTGCGGTGGTGCAGGCGCTGCTCGCGCTGAAATCTGGCGCGTGGAAAGAACGGCGGGCGCGGGTGGTGCTGATGGGGCTTGGCTTTGCCCTGCAAACCGGTTTCATCTACCTGCGCGGGCAGGAGGTGGGCCAGTGCCCGATGAAAAGTCTGCCGGACATCTTGGTCTTCATCGCCTGGAGCATCGTGCTGCTATATTTTCTCGTCGGCAGGGCGTTTCGGCTTTCACTGCGGCGACCTTGAGTAAGACTTGGTTCAGATTGGAGCAGGGATGTATCTGGCGCGTGCTGGCTGGGTGTTTTGAGCATGAACGGCAGAATCATTAGAGGCCCCAGTCCAATCCGCACAAATGTTCTGTCTAAAGTAATGGGCAAGACGGATCAATCCCCGGTGGCTACTTTCATTTCGCAAACACGACAAACGACCTACGAGCTGTCAAGACGCAGCGTTTTGTTCGTGTGGCAACCGTCTCTCGATCACAACCAATCAACCCTAGAATTGTCAGCGCAAAAAACAATGAGGGGAGAGATGACATAGTGCTCCATTACTTAGAGCCTGTCCCAATGGCCTGGAAAGCCGCAACCACCTGGGATTGAGGGTAAAAATGAGTGAGGCATGAAGACACTAAAAGCGCTTCATGCCCCAAATTCGTGGTCTATGATCGAAGTATCGAGCAACAACCCAGTCACGAATGTCCACCATCATTGCCTTTCAGCCCGCCTTGCGTCCAGCACTTCCTACGGTTTATGGCCCGCTGGATTACCGCGAACAGCGCGATCTCATGGTGCGCATCGACCGCAGCCTGAGCGAATCCAAGCTCGATGACGCCTTCCTCCAGGCAGCCATTCGCGATCAAGGCATCGACATCGCCAAGCGCTCAGCCAAACAGAATGCGCGCT
>Ga0209702_10007039_pt1 | contig 13995 bp, 15 predicted proteins | sample FRY01_FD_187210 | JGI IMG/M metagenome (GOLD analysis project Ga0209702, IMG submission 187210) | Freshwater microbial communities from Lake Fryxell liftoff mats and glacier meltwater in Antarctica - FRY-01 (SPAdes) (version 2) | ecosystem: Environmental > Aquatic > Freshwater > Ice > Glacier... | reverse complement strand
GCGGGTTCGTGCGCAAGGGCATTATGGAAACCAGCGTTGAAGAATTCGAGCGTTGCTGGAAAACTGCCTGTCTCGGTGGTTTCTTGGTCGGACGGGAAGCGGTGCGCGCCATGCTCGCGGCCAAACCTGGCGGCAGGCATCGCGGCACGCTGCTGTTCACCGGCGCCACCGCGTCGCTGCGCGGCGGTGCGATGTTTCATAACCTCGCTGTAGGCAAATTCGGATTGCGGGCGCTGGCGCAGAGCATGGCGCGCGAGTTCCAGCCGCAGGGCATACATGTCGCACATGTCATCATCGACGGCCAGATCGCAAGCGAGCGGACCGGCCGCAGCGTGGCCGAGCGCGGCGAGGATGCGGTGCTCGATCCGGATGCCATCGCGGAAACGTACTATCAGCTTCATCTGCAACCGCCGAGCGCGTGGACGCTCGAACTCGATTTGCGGCCGTATGTCGAGAAGTTCTGAGATGGACTCCTACCGGTCTGGTTTTGCGCAACAACGACGGCAAACGCCGCTAAGGACATACACTTGGCGGACTTTTTCATGTACGCCCAGCATGGGCGCACTCCTACGGGTGCAAGTCCCGTCGCAAGTTGATCACAACGAGCGAAGTGAAGTGCAACTGCATGAGGGCGACCGAGTGTGGGAAGGAAGCGGTTGCCACACAAGCGGCGCACTGGCGGCGTTTGAGCCTCTTTATCCGATGCGCCAAAGCGTTATTGCAACGCGGGCGTGGTCCACTTGCGCTTCGTGCGCCAGTTTCTGAAAACTTGTCCAAGTGTCTAAGGGTAAACACGCATTCTGAGGATGCGATACGGTGAGATTATTGGGCTCATGCGGTTGAATGTCCTATCCGTTAAAACAATTTGCTCTATGGGCTGGCGGCAAGGACACTGACATGGACCGGCCGCCAGGATCCGGCGGCACCGACCTTCTTAGGAGCAAGTCTTGTCGCACCGATATCACAACCCTGTGGCGATCCGCTTCGGCGCCGACACCGTCGAGCAGCTTCCCGAGGTCCTCGCGGGCCGCCGTGCGGTCCTCGTCACCTTCCCGGAAGCCGATTCCCTGGGCCTGGTGGAGCGATTGCGCGGAATCCTCGGTTCGGCCCTGCTCGCCGTGGAAGACCGGATCGAGCCCAATCCCGACGTGAGCTACCTCGCCGGCATGTACGAGCGCTTCTGGCGCGAGCATGCCGATTGCGAAACGGTCGTGGCGGTCGGCGGCGGCAGCGCCATCGACACCGCGAAGGTGCTGATGGTGGGGACGGCGAGCGGCAGGTTCGACGAGCTGATCGCGCTGCTCGCCAGGGGAACCGCGTTCGTGCCGCCCCGGATGAAGGCGCTCATTGCCGTACCGACCACGGCGGGAACAGGAAGCGAGGTGACGCCATGGGCCACGATCTGGGATCGCGCCGAGCACAAAAAGCATTCGCTGCACCTGAAGGAAACGTGGCCCGAGAGTGCGATCGTTGACCCGCAGCTCATGCTCACGCTTCCGGACGCGGTGACCGTGCAAAGCGGGCTCGATGCGCTCTCCCACGCGCTCGAGTCGATCTGGAACGTGAACGCGAATCCCGTCTCCGACACCTTTGCGGTCGCCGCGGCGCGCGAAGTGCTCGCGACCCTGCCGGCCCTGATGCGCAACCCGCGCGACTTGGCGCTGAGGAGCCGCATGGCGCTCGCCGCGCTCAAGGCGGGGCTCGCCTTCTCCAATACCAAGACCGCGCTTGCGCATTCCATCTCCTACGAGATGACGCTGCGCTTCGGCCTGCCGCATGGCATCGCCTGCTCGTTCACGCTGCCGATGGTGCTCGCGCGCGCCGTCGGCATCGACCCGGGGCGCGACGCGGTGCTGGCGAGCATCTTCGACGGCGATTTGACGGGCGCGCCGGCGAAGCTCACGGCATTCCTGCGCAAGCTGGGGGTCGAGACGGAATTCGGCGCCTATGGCGTGAGTGAGAATGATTCCCGCGCGATGGTGCTTCACGCCTTGGACGGCGTGCGGGGGAAAAATTTTATCGGCGCGGCGATAGCCTGACGATCGCGGCCGCAGGAAGTGATCAAGAGCTTAAGCCTGCCCGGCGCATAGCGTTGTCATTCCAACCAGTGCTGGAAGATCTCGATGTCGAGGGTGTCTTCCGGATGGCCACGGTAGTCGGGCCAGACTTCGTGCTACAGGAAGCGCACACGGTACAGCGGCTGGCGCGGCAGGCCATAGGCGAGATCCTCGGGGTTGTTGAAGGCACCGCACAGGCACTCAACCACGCCGCGCTTGCCGCGGATGTATGCGGGCGTGCGGACGTGCCCCGATGAATCGACATCGCGCACCACGACGTGATCGCCCGGCTTGAAGCGCGGCGCCGCCGAATCCGCGGTCATGGCTTCGGCGGCATCGGATCGATGGGCAGCCGCGAGGCAATGCCGAGAACGTCTTCCAACATCCGCGCGGCGCCGAGCAGCCGTGCCTCGCCCCGGGGCGGACCCACAATCTGAAGGCCGACCGGCAGCCCCGCCTTCGTGAACCCGCACGGCAGGCTGATGGCCGGAAGCGACGTGAGCGTGATCGCATAGGCGATCGAGTACCACTCGTAGTAGTTGTCGAGCTTCACGCCTTCGACCTCGTCGAGCGCGCGGATGTCGGCGTCGAAGGGCGCCACGATCGCCGCGGGGGTGACCAGCAGGTCGTAGTCGTCGAAAAACGCTGCCGCGCGCAGGTAAAGCTGCCCGCGCCTGCGCTCGGCATCGGCGAGATCCTCGGCGCTCACTTTCTTGCCGAGATCCATGTTCCAGAGCACCTCGCGCCGCACGCGGTCGCGGTTCGCATCCACGACAGGCGCCAGATCACCCACCAGCTGGTTCGCCCGCAACACCTTGAAGATTGCCCGCGCATCGCGCAGGTCGGGACAATCCTCCTCGACCCGCGCGCCAATCTCGGCAAAGCGCGCCACCGCCGCCGCACAAATCTCCGCGACCTCGTTCGCCACCGGGGTCAGTCCGCCCAAATCACGGCTGTAGGCGACTCGCCGAGGCGCGACCGGACGATCCACGGCGTCGACGAAAGGCATGCACGGCTCCGGAATCGAAATGGGGTCGTCGCGATGGACACCGACCATGGCGTCGAGCATCAGCGCGACATCGCCCACGTTGCGCGCCATCGGCCCCTGCACCCAGAGGTTGTCGAAGGGAAGCCGCAAGCGGCTGCGCGCGACCCGTCCCGGCGAGGGGCGCAATCCCACCACCGAGCAGAACGCGGCCGGCGTGCGCAGGCTGCAGCCGAGGTCAGAGCCGGTCGCGAGCCACACCTGTCCGGTGGCCACCGCCACCGCCGAGCCGCCCGAGGAGCCGCCGCAGGTCATGGCGGTATTCCAGGGATTGCGCGTGGTCCCGAAAACCTCGTTGAACGTATTCGCACCGTGGCCGAACTCGGGCGTGTTGGACTTGCCCACGACGATGGCGCCGTTCGCCTCGAGGGTTTGCACCATAGCGTCGCTGCCACCGGGCACGTGGTCGGCGAACAACGGCGAGCCGTAGGTGGTGCGAACGCCCTCCACATCGTTCAGGTCCTTGATCGCGATCGGCAGGCCGCCGAGCCACGCGTGGCCACGTCCCTCGGCGGGCCGCGCGCCCTGCAACTGGCGCGCGTGCGCCAGCGCCCGCTCGGCGCAGCGCGTGGGAATGGCGTTGAGCATCCCATCGGTCGCCTCGATGCGGGCGAGCGAAGCCTGCACCAGGTCGAGGGGAGAAACCTGGCCCGATCGCAGCAACCGCACCACTTCGCGGGCGGTCAGCCGGAAGAGCTCGCTCATCCGGGCATCCCAAGCTCCTGCGGATCGCGGGCGTGAGCCACGCCGATCATGCTGTCGCGCGTGATGAGGCGCTTCAGCCGATCCTCGGTCCAGTCCTCCGTGCCGAGGGGATGCATCGGCAGCACCAGATAGTGCATGTTGGCGGTGCTGTCGTGCACGCGCACCTTCACCTCGTCTGCGATATCCAATCCGAACTCGGAGAGCACCTGGCGTGGCTCGCGCACCGCGCGCAACTCCCCGGGACGCAGCAAGCCCCGCGCGACCAGCCCCTGGATCATCGCTTCGGAGATGATCTCGTATTCGTCGATCACCGGCTGATCGGCGGGCGTGGGATCGCGGCCAGTGCCGCCGTGATGAGGGGCCCTCTCGCCATGGTGGTGCTCGTGCTTGTGGCCGCCATGGGCGCGATGCTCCGGCAAGCCGCGAGCGGCCTCGATGTCCTTCTCCTTCTCGCGCCGCAACCAGCCGCTCGGCGCCTCGACGCGCTCCACCGGTCCCGCCGGGCGTCCGCCCAGGTCGTGCTGCCGGCTCAAGCGAATTGGCCCGGCATCTCGCCGCGCGTGAGGCGAGGCTGGATGTCGCAGAACACCAGGTCGGCAAGCTCCGCGGATCCCGGCACCAGATAATCGGCCCCCGCCGCATTGAGCGTGTCGTAATCGTGCGCGCCAGTGGCATAGAGTCCGACTGTCCAGGCGCCGGAGTTCGCCCCTTCCTGCACACCCGCGGTGATGTCGTCGGCCTTCACCACCGCCGCGGGCGGATAGGCGTTCGCCTTGTACATGCAGTCGTAAACCAGGAAGGGTGTGGGACGTCCGCGCACGTTCTCGGGATCCGCCACTACGTCGAAGCGGATGCCGTGCTTCCTGTTGAGCGTGTCGTAGATGGCGTTGCAGGCCTCGATGGGATAGCCCGTATCGCAGCCCACCTTGATGCCCGCCGCGCGCAAGCGGTCGACGCAGCGCTTCACCCCCTCGAAAGGCCGGATCAGGTCATCCGTGGTGGCGACCTTGGCCATCTCGGGCCGGAACATGTCGAACATCCCGTTCAGGTCGTCGCGGGTCCAGTCGCGTCCGTGCGCCTGGCGGAACTTCTCGCGCACGTGGGGAAACGCGAGGATGTCCTCGAGGTGCTCCTTCTTGAACTTGCCCATCGGTTTGCGAATGGTCTCCCAGTCCAGGTCCATCCCGAACTTGTTGAACATGCGCTCGAAGACGATCACCGGCCCCTTCACCGCGAGCCCGTCGTCGTTGGGGTAGATGTGCTTCAGGTCCTGCGGGCCGTCGCAGACGGTGCCGGCGATGTCGAGGATGACGAGTTTGATTCTCCCGCGGTAACGCCCCATAGATTCGCTCCTGTTGTCAGATGATCTTGCTGCGCAGGTACAGGCAGAGCCGGTCGATGATCACGATCATGACGACAAGGACGATCATCGCCATCATCGCCTTCTCGAAGTAGTAGGTGCTGATGTTGAAGAAGAGGGTGTAGCCCACGCCGCCCGCTCCCACGAAACCGAGCACCACGGCCGAGCGCGTGTTGTGGTCCCAGTAGTAGAGGCAATAGGAGAGGTACATGGGCATTACCTGAGGCCATGCACCGTAAAGGAATACCTTCCAGCGGCTCGCCCCCGCCGCGGTCATGGCCTCGAGCGGGCCCGGATCCACCGCCTCGATCGCCTCGGCCATCAGCTTGCCGATGACGCCCACGCAGAAGATCACCAGCGCGATCACCCCAGCGAAGGGGCCGAGCCCCACGGCGACCACGAAGAGCAGCGCCCAGATGAGCTCGGAGACGCCGCGGAAGAGCGTCAGCACCATCCGCACCGGATAGTAGATGAGCGGATGCGGCGAGACATTCTTGGCCGCGAGGAACGCGATCGGCAGCGCCAGCAGCGCCGCCAGAATCGTCGCGATGATGCCGATCTGCAGCGTCTCGACTACCGCCTTGCCGAGCGTGAGGCCGTATCTCCAGTCTGGCGGAAACATCTGGCGCAACAGCTCGATGATGGGCGGCACACCATTCACCAGCTCCTCCACGCTCACGTTGGTGTCCTTGAGCGACTTCCAGTACACGAGTGCCAGCACGCCCGCGATGATCATCTGCGTGGCGCTGAGTCGCGGGATCACCGAGGTCGACGGCAATTGCGGGACGGGCTTGGGGGTCGTCGCCATCAGATGATCCTCGAGCGCAGCCATGCGCTCAGCCGGTCGATCACCGCCAGGATCAGCACGATGAGGATGAGGCAGGTGACCGCTTCCTGGTAGCGGAAATCGGACATCGCGTGCGTGAGCGCAAGTCCGATGCCGCCGGCGCCGACGAGCCCCAGCACCGTGGAGGCGCGATTGTTGTACTCCCAGTAGAAGAGCGTGCTCGACATCATGACCGGCAGGACATTGGGAAGGACGCCGAACCAGATGACCTTGAAGCGGCTGGCACCCGTGGCCTGCATCGCCTCGATGAGGCCGGGCGAGCTCGCCTCGATCGCCTCGTAGTAGAACTTGCCCAGTCCGCCGAGGGTGTGCAGCGTGAGCGCGAGCACGCCCGGAAACGGCCCCAGGCCCACGGCGGTGACCAGGATCATGGCCCACACTAGCTCGGGGACCGTGCGCAGGCTGGCGATCAGGATTCGTGCGACGGCGCTCACGACTGGGTGGGGAGACACGTTCACCGCGGCGAGGCAAGCGAGCAGCAACGCGACAGGGATCGGGATCGTCGTGCCAAGGAGCGCCATCTGGAGGGTTTCGAGCAACGGCTTCATTAGGCTTTTCAGCACGGGCAGGTCGGGAGGCATCATCCGACCCAGCAGTTCCCAGAACTTGGGCAGGCCCTCGATGAGCTTCTGGATGTTGAATTCGGAGCCACGCCCAGCCCAGATGGCGAGTCCGAGCAGCACGACGCCGATGACCAAGACCTGGCGCCGCGTTTCCTGCCGACGTGCCATGACGAACCCGAGCGTTCGCTCGAGCGCGGCGGCGCTAGCCATTGCCGTCCGCCATCTTCACGGCCGTCCCATCGTCGTCGGCGGCGCCGGCCTCCACCTTCTTGCGGAAGATGCGCGCTACCACCTCGGCACTCAAATCGGCGGGCGGCCCGTCGAAGGTGATCACGCCCGCGGAAAGCGCGATGATGCGGTCGGCGTACTTACGCGCGGCGTCGAGCTGGTGCAGGCTCATCACCACGGTGATGCCGTCGCGCTTGACGATGCCGGCCATCAGATCCATGATTTGCTCGCGCATGATGACATCGAGGCTCGCGATGGGCTCATCGGCGAGGATGAGCTTCGGCTCCTGCACCAGCGCGCGCGCGATGGCGACGCGCTGGCGCTGCCCACCGCTCAGCATGTCGGCGCGGCGCATGTACATCTCGGGATCATCGAGGCCGGCGCGCTCCAGCGCACGCACCGCGCGCTCTTGGTCCTCGCGCGGGAACGAGTACGTGAGCGCCCGCCAGAATCCGAGCGAGCCCAGGCGCCCACACAGCACGTTGGTCAGAACCGACATGCGATTCACCAGGTTGAATTCCTGGAAGATCATGCCGATGCGCTGGCGCGCCTCGAGCAGCTGCCCGCCCGACATCTTCCCCAGGTCCTGGCCGTCGACCACGACGGTGCCCGACGACGGCCGGACGAGGAAGTTGAGCGTGCGCAGTAACGTCGATTTGCCCACGCCGCTCGGCCCCAGCAAAACTACGAACTCCCCGCGCTTCAGCGTGAGGGAGATGTCGCGGATGGCCGGTGCGTTGCCGCCGTACGACTTGGTGAGGTTGTGAACCTCGACCATGTTTTCCCGGCTATTTGCCACCTTCACCTGCCCTACTTCTTTGCGGCCTGGGCGAAGCGGTCCATCTCGACCAGTTCGACGAAGTCGGAGTGCTGGGCGCGCACGAATCCGGTGCTCGGCCAGACCCGGTAAGCACCCGCCACGTTCTGGGGAAGCGTCTCGAAGGCGCGGCGCAGGTCCTCGATGAACTTGTCGCCGTTGCTCTTGAGCGTGACCATCGGCGTGTTGGGAACCTTAATGCAGCCGATGATGTGCAGCTCGGAGTTGATGAGCTTGTCGTTGGCTTCGTCGTACTTCTCCATCTGCAGGATCTTGCGGTCCGACCAGCGCCAGAAATAGAAGTCGCCAACGGCCGCGGCATCCACCTTCTTGTTCTTGACCGCCAGGAAGGACGCGTCGTGCTTGCCCGAGTAGAGCTTGTTCTTGAAATCCTTGTCGGGATTGATGCCGTTCTTGAGCAGCAGGAACGCGGGTGCCACGCCGCCGGAGGTCGAGGTGGGATTGACGAAGGCGAAGGTCTTGTCCTTCAGGTCGTTCCATGTCTTGATGCCGCTGTCCGAGCGCGAGATGACGCACGACTTGTAATATGTGCGGTTCTCGGTGTCCTTGTTGAGTACCAGCGGCACCACGTCCATCTTGAGATCTAGCATCTTCACGTACTGGCTGCCGCCGACGTATACCACGTCGAGGTGGCCGGCTCGCATCGCCTCGACGAGGGCGTTGTAGCTCTCGGAAACGCGCACCGTGACGGGCAGGCCCATGGTCTTGCCCACGTGATCGGCGATGCCCTGGAACATCACCACCATGTTGCTCGGGTCTTCGGCCGGAAGCAGGCCGAAGCGCAGCTGCTTGGGGGCCTGGGCCATTGCAGCCCCGATGCCGCCGGTCAGTGCGGCGACGGCCAGCAGGCCGGCCACGGCGAGGGCCTTCCAGAGTGAGGTGAGGTGGGTAGTCCGTTGCATAAGAAATCCTTTATAAAAAGCTTGCAATGATGTGACCTGCTCGTTTCAGTGAAATGACACCGCGATGACGCAACCTGTGTTCAGGCCAGATCAACCCAGCTCAACTTCTATTTAACACCGACCCTTTTATCTTGTCAATTGTTTTTTGTAGATTGAGTATTGAATATTGTTGACAATCTTTCGTTTTGTGTTTAAATGTAGGGCATGAGCGCCGCTTTCCACCCCACTATTGCGCTACTCCAAAGCAGCTCGCTCACCACGGTGGTGCAGCGGGAAATCGAGCGCGCCATTCTGGTCGGCGAGTACGAACCCGGCAGCAAGCTGATTGAGGCCGCCCTGGCCGGAAAAATGGGCGTCTCGCGCGGGCCGGTGCGAGAAGCCTTTCGCATGCTCGAAGAAGCAGGGTTGGTACGCAACGAGAAAAACCGCGGTGTTTTCGTGCGCGACATCCCGATTGACGAAGCCGTCGAAATTTTTGACCTGCGCGCGGTGATGGACGAACTCGTCGGTCGCCAGTTGGCTAAAAACATCAGCCCGGCGCAGCTCAAGGAGATCAGGGGCCTGGTCGATGCTATGGAAAAGACCATCAAGGCCGAGGACGCCTACAACTACCACCTGCTCAACCTCAAGTTTCATGACCGCTTGGTCGAGATGGCCGGCAACCGCAAGCTCACGGAGATTTACCGCAAGCTGGTTAAGGAGCTGTCGCTGTTTCGTCGCCTGAATCTGGCGGACGGCTGGCTCATGCCGATCTCGGCCAGCGAGCACCAGCAGATTGTCAAGGCGATTGCCTCGGGCGACGCGGACGCAGCGGGGCGCACCATGTTCGAGCATGTGATTAAAAGCAAAGACCTGACCATTGCAAACGACCTGCGGCGCCGGGCACCCACCAAAGCCGCACACCTTACCAACCCCGCCAACACCGGAAAAAACCCGGACAAAGAAAGACTCCAACGTGGCAATCGCTGAAAAAAATGCTGAACTCAATGTGAACGGACGGTCTTACAAACTGCCGTCCCAGCCCACCGTGGTAGTGTGCGTCGACGGCTGCGAGCCCGACTATCTGGCGCAGGCGGTGGCCACCGGTCACATGCCCTGGCTCAAGCGCACGTTGGCCCTGGGCTCTGGCCTGACCGCTGACTGTGTGGTGCCGAGCTTTACCAACCCGAACAATCTGTCCATCGTGACCGGCGCGCCGCCCAGCGTGCACGGCATCTGCGGCAACTACCTGTTCGACACGGCCAGCGGCACCGAGGTCATGATGAATGACCCGAAGTGGCTGCGCGCACCCACGCTGCTAGCTGCCCTAGCAGATGCTGGAAAATCGGTCGCGGTCATCACCGCCAAGGACAAATTGCGCACCTTGCTCGGTCACAAGATGAAAGGCATCTGCTTTTCGTCCGAGAAGGCCGACCAAGTCACGCTTGCAGAAAATGGTATTGAAGGCGTGCTGGGGCTGGTTGGAAAACCGCTGCCAAGCGTGTACAGCGCCGACCTGTCGGAGTTTGTCTTCGCCGCGGGCGTTAAGCTCATGCAGACGGTTCGGCCCGACGTGATGTACCTCTCGACCACCGACTACGTGCAGCACAAGCACGCACCGGGCACCGAGGGCGCGAATGCGTTTTACCGCATGATGGACGGCTACCTGGACCAGCTCGAAGCACTGGGCTGCGTGATGGTGCTGACGGCCGACCACGGCATGAACGCCAAAGTGGCGCTGGACGGCACCCCCGATGTGATTTACCTGCAGGACTGGTTTGACGAGTGGCTGGGCGCTGCCAAAGCACGCGTGATACTGCCGATTACCGACCCTTATGTGGTGCACCATGGTGCGCTCGGCTCGTTTGCCACGGTCTATCTGCCGGAAGGCTCGAATCTGGCAGCGGCCTGCGCGCGGCTGGGCCAGCTCAAGGGCATGGAAGTGGTGCTGACCCGCGAGCAGGCGGCCCTGCGTTTTGAGCTGCCGGCGGATCGCATTGGCGACATCGTGGTGGTGTCGGAGCGCTTTACCGTGATCGGCACCTCGGCGGCGCGCCATGACCTCTCCGCGCTCGAAGTGCCACTGCGTTCACACGGCGGCATAAGCGAGCAGCGCGTGCCCCTGATCGTGAACCGTAAGCTGCCAGGGCTGGACCGGAGTCGGCGCTGGCGGAACTTCGATGCGTTTGACTTGGCGCTGAACTACGCGCAGTAAAACGCGGCGTCAGACCACCGCTTCGAAAGCCGCAAAATGATTGATCAATACATCCGCGACCACCAGCTCAACGCGATGCGCCTGGCAGGGCGCAAGGTCGGCGCCGACCGGACCGGCGAGCGGGCGATCCAGGTTTTCAACCCCTACACCGAGCAGCTGATCGGGACGGTGCCCAAGGCCACGCTGGAAGAGGTCCGCGATACTTTCGCGAAGGCGCACGCCTACCAGCCCACGCTGACGCGCTATGAGCGAGCGGCGATCCTCAATCGCGCGGCAGCCATCATCAAAACCCGGCTGGATGAAGTAGCCGGGTTGATCACCGCCGAGTCCGGGCTGTGCCTCAAGGACTCGATTTACGAAGCCGGGCGTGTGAGTGACGTGTTGCTGTTCGGCGCCATCGAGGCGCTGAAAGACGATGGCCAGATATTCAGCTGTGACCTGACACCGCACGGCAAGAAGCGCCGGGTGTACACGCATCGCGCGCCGCTGCTCGGCGTCATCAGCGCCATCACGCCCTTCAACCACCCGATGAACCAGGTGGCGCACAAGGTGGTACCCAGCATCGCGACGAACAACCGTATGGTGCTTAAGCCCTCGGAAAAAGTTCCGTTCTCGGCCATCCTGTTTGCCGACATCCTCTACGAAGCCGGGCTGCCGCCCGAGATGCTGAGCGTGCTGACGGGCGACCCGCGCGAGATTGCCGATGAACTCATCACCCACCCGCTGGTGGATCTGGTCACGTTTACCGGCGGCGTGGCGATCGGCAAGTACATTGCGTCAAAAGCGGGCTACCGCCGTGTGGTGCTGGAGCTGGGCGGCAACGACCCTATCATCGTGATGGAAGACGCGGATATTGACGAAGCCTCCACGCTGGCGGTCCAGGGCTCGTACAAAAATTCCGGCCAGCGCTGCACCGCCATCAAGCGCTTGCTGGTGCATGAGGCGGTGGCGGATGTTTTTGTCGAGCAGGTGCTGGTCAAAACCCTGGCCTGGACCTACGGCGACCCGGCGGACAAGAGCAACGACATGGGCACGGTGATCGACGCTCAAGCGGCCAGGCTGTTTGAGTCGCGTGTCAACGAAGCGGTGGGCCAGGGTGCTAGGCTGCTCGCCGGCAACCAGCGGCGCGGCGCGCTGTACGCGCCCACCCTGCTTGACCACGTAGTGCCGCAGATGACGGTGGCGCGCGAAGAAACCTTCGGCCCGGTGTCGCCGGTGATCCGTTTCAGGAACATCGAAGAGGCCATCCGGATATCCAACGGCACGGCTTACGGCCTGTCTAGCGCAGTGTGCACCAACCGCATGGACTACATCAACCGCTTTGTCAGCGAGCTGCACGTCGGCACCGTCAACATCCGCGAAGTGCCTGGCTACCGGCTGGAGCTCACGCCTTTTGGCGGCATCAAGGACTCCGGCCTCGGTTACAAGGAAGGGGTGCAGGAAGCGATCAAGAGTTTCACCAACCTTAAAACCTATTCGATGCCATGGCTTTGACCTTGTCCGATATCGCCCGGCTCTTTGAAGAGCGCGGCGTCCTGTCCCCACCAGGGCCGGCGCTTGCCACCTGAGATCCTTGCCCTGACCTGGCCGGTGCTGGGCGCCGTGCTGGTGGGTGCCTTGCTGCACGCCGGCTGGAATGCCTTGGTCAAGTCCAGCACCGACAAGTCGCTGGACATGGCGGTTATCCACCTGATTGCTTCTGTGCTGGCCATCCCGTTGGTCGCACTGGCGGGCTGGCCGCGTGTGGAAGCCTGGCCTTTTATCGGCGCCTCCGTGCTGATTCACATCGGCTACTACATTGCAACGACCCAGGCCTACAAGCATGGGGATCTGGGCCTGACTTATCCCCTGATGCGCGGCGTGGCACCTTTGCTGGTGGCCCTGTCCGCCACGTTCACCCTGGGCGAAACCTTGACGCCACTGGCCTGGGCCGGCATTCTGGGGATTTGCTGCGGCGTGCTGGTGCTGGGCCTGAGCCGCCAGGCCTTGCACGCGCCCAAGGCCGTCGGCTTTGCACTGGCCAACGCCGTCATCATTGCGATCTACACCGTGGTCGATGCGCTGGGCGTGCGTGCCTCGGGCGATGCCTTGCAATACGTTGCCACCTTGTTTTTACTCGACGGCTTGCCGTTTGGCCTTTTGATGATGGCGCGGCGTGGCCGGGCCATGGGGCACTACGCGCGGCGGCGCTGGCCGTTGGCCACGGCAGGCGCGCTGGCTTCAATCGGCTCTTACGGGATTGCACTGTGGGCCATGACGCGCGCGCCTGTGGCTACGGTGGCGGCCTTGCGCGAAACGTCGGTGCTGTTTGCCGTGTTACTCGGCACCTGGTTGCTGAAAGAACCGTTTACGCTGCGCCGCCTGCTGGGCACTTGTGCCATCGTGGGCGGGGTCATGAGCATGCGGCTCGCGTAGTTCCGGACTTAAGGTTTGAAAAACTCACCATGACTCTTCCTACCCACGCAGAAATTGTGATTGTGGACGGCGGCATCGTCGGCTGCTCGGTAGCCTACCACCTGGCCAAAATGGGCAGGACGAATGTATTGCTGCTCGAGCAAGGCAAGCTCACCAGCGGCACCACCTGGAACGCGGCCGGGCTGGTGGGCCAGATGCGGCCGAACCCGCAACATGACGCAGATGAGCCGCTACGACATCGAGCTTTACGCCGCGCTGGAGCTGGAGACCGGCCTGGCGACGGGCTGGAAACAATGCGGCAGTGTCAATGTGGCGCGCACGCCCGAATGCCTGTAGGTGCTGCGCAAACAGGTGGCCATGGCGAACAGCTTCGGGGTGGAATACCACGAGATTTCGCTGCAGGAAGCCGGCGTCAACGTGGTGGACCGCATGTTGCACGGCTATGTGGCGGATTTTCTGGACTTTCATTACGCTGGTTGGTATTTCCCGGCCTTCAACATTGCCGACAGCACCATCACCATCGGCGCGAGCAGCCCGATCCTGGACGAGCTGCTGCGAGTGCGAAAAGCGAAATAGCGCACTCACTGCGCGCGGTGAGTGCGTCTTGTCGGCAAAAGCAGTCTTTTTCTTCTGTCTCACTTCGGCGGAATGTTTTTCGCAAGGTCCTGGGCGGCACGCTCCGTGCGTCGAACGGGCGTTATAGTGATCTTCATCGTTTATGAAGCATTTGTTGGATTTACTGGCAGCTATCGCGTTGCTGGTCTGGGGCACCCATCTGGTTCGAACCGGCATCTTGCGCGTGTTCGGGGCCAATTTACGCCACATCTTGTCGCGCAGCATC
>Ga0209702_10007028_pt1 | contig 14010 bp, 13 predicted proteins | sample FRY01_FD_187210 | JGI IMG/M metagenome (GOLD analysis project Ga0209702, IMG submission 187210) | Freshwater microbial communities from Lake Fryxell liftoff mats and glacier meltwater in Antarctica - FRY-01 (SPAdes) (version 2) | ecosystem: Environmental > Aquatic > Freshwater > Ice > Glacier... | reverse complement strand
TAGTTGCATGGCTGTATAATCCCGCCATTCCATATATCTTGCAAATTCAGACACCCTCCAAAGTTGGTATTCAGCATCCTTCTTTTCAACCCTGGGGGGGGAGTGAACGATTACAATCGCGTTGCCATACCTTTCCCTGTTGCTCTCAACAAGTTCTCTGACAATATCAGCGCCGATATATTTGTCCACTCCCAAATCTACATCATTGATCCAGTACAAATCGCCGCATGGTACATCGAGCAGTGACTTGGCTTCCAGTTTTCTCAGTAAACCTGGCAATTCTGCTCGAACCCTCGCCGTATTTTGCATATTCGAGCCTGGCCCAGAAGACGATTCAGAATCCCGCCAGCTATTCCGGGAATATATCCTGGTGAAGAGGTTCTCTGTAGAATACAAGCGAAGCCGTATTTTGTTTAGGGTCTTTTTGATTCTAGTAATCAACTAATTCCTCACTGGTTTTGACATTCGGGTCAACTATATACATTAGGAAAATGCACCAGACAATCCCGGCATAACACTACATCCACCTTGGTTATCTCATTCCTAATCAAATCCAGATGAACAAATACTCTGATCATGCTGCCAAAACGTTTCTCGTGGCGCTCAACCAGTTCTCTCACAATATAGGAGCCAACCAACTATCCAGACTCCGACACAGACGGGTCGATTCTCCCAAGGAGTTGGCGAAACCGCTGCTCCATCGTATGCTCGCTCAGCGTGCGTTCATATCCCCGTTGGGCGATTGCCTCCCGCTCGTCCTCATGTTTTAAGTAGTAGCATACCTTTTCCACCAACTCTTCCGGCGATGCATACAATGCAATTTCATCCCCGATCTGGTAATGGCGTTCCAGACCCTCAACGTAGTACGAGAGTTGAAAGCTGCCGCAAGCGTTGATCTCAAAATGTCGTCCCTTGACCTGCTCCCGAACCTTGGAATCGGGCCGACGGAGGGAGCGGAAAGTGTCTCGCCAAGCACGCAACGTCTCCTTGACCGGGCGATCGAGTGTGGACAAGTAGCGCACATCCCAAGAGACACTGTTAGACAGATTTAGATTGATTCGGCTTTGGTTAAACACATTTACCATATGATCCTGGCTCAACCGCTCTGTTTTCCAGCCATTCCCCCATACCTGCACAGCCATTCCAGCCCGTTTGAGCTCTCTCAAATACCAAGCACGATACGGATGATATTGCCCTACAAAACTAACATCATACTTCTTGGGAAGGTCTTTCTTTTCAAAAATGCGGTGGTTGCACGCAAACGGAGAATAGATCGCGTTGTCATGGCCAGCCTCGTGAAAGTTTTGGAGACCATTCGCATCTGATGTGGTAATAAACGTAAAGTGATTGGCCCAGAAGTGCGCATACTCGATTCGCCACATATCATCAAAGAAATATCCAACGGTGATGGTGTGGTGGTTGATCTCATCCATTATCTCCGGAATCAATTGGTCGGTATAGGGGACGATAATCACCACATCTGGACGTTCGTCCTTGACAGTTTCCAGCAGAGTCTGGTTCATCTGCTCCCGTCCCTGCTGTTGAAGAATCTCCATAAAGTCAAAAACAATAACAGGGTTGGCTACCCATTCTAGACTTTGGAACAAGTTATAGTACTCGTACGAAAATCCGTGGGATTTGAGGCCCTCGTTATATAGTGTAGCCACAAGAAGTACTTTCATTCAGTTTCCCTGTATAATTGCGTTTGCCAGTACAGCCAGTTCTTCGGCCTATTTACGTGTGTTTACGAATAAACCGCTCGAAAATCTCAGCCAGGCGGTCCAAAGTTTGCTTCATATCAAAAGGATGAAGTCCTAAATAAAACCCGCGGTCATGCACAATGTTAGCACCGGGTAGACTGTCGCTCTGCAACTCCGGGTAAAATTGACAGACGGGCTGAAGCGCCAAGTTACCAGCCACTATCGGCCGCGTCTCAACGCCCTGCGCTTCTAAATAACTCAAAAACTCATCTTTCGTAAACGGACACTCCTGAGTCAGGATAATCGGCAGGGCAAACCAAGAACACTCAGCTTGAGGATGCACTTCCATCAAACGCATCAGATCAGGGTGACGACACAGATACTTCTGAAAATACTCAACATTTTTCAAACGTTGCCGTTGAAACCCAGGCTGCCGTTTCAGTTGCTCCAAGCCGAACCCTGCCTGTAGTTCGGTAGGACGCACGTTAAAGCCCCAGTTCAGAAACATATAGCGTGGATCCAGCCCGGCTTGTGGCTCAACTTGCAGGTACTTCGTGTTGCGCGCCCATCCATGAGCGCGCAGCAAGCGGAACAAATCCGACAGACCTTGATCCTGGCAACCGATCATGCCGCCTTCCATCGTAGTGATATGGTGTGAAAAAAAGAAAGAAAAACTACTGGCAAACCCAAACGTCCCCACGTCTTGCCCCTTGAATTTCGCATCCAGTGCTTCACAGCAGTCCTCAATCAACACCAAATCATGCTTCTGACAAAGGGCTGTGATACGATCCATATCACACGGATTGCCCATTAAATGCACTAGCGAGATGGCCCGTGTGTCTGAAGTGATCTTAGCTTCCAAATCCTTCATATCCATATTGAGTGTAACCGGATCAGTATCCACAAATCTAACCTTCAAACCGGCCATCATCGCCGACCAAATCTGAGTAGGCCAAGTCACCGAGGGAACCAATATCTCATCGCCCGGGGCTAGCAGTTTTATTTGTGGATTGACTAAAGCAAAAGCAATTAGCAGATCGGCAGATGAGCCACTATTGACCATAATTGTTTCAGCATGTCCAAACTGGTCGCCAAATTGGCGCTCAAATTGGATTGTTTTTTCCCACATCGTCGTGCGAAAGGAACACAACGAATCAACTGCAGCTAGAATTTCTTCTACATCGTAAGTTGCCAGACTCAAGGGATACCAGTACTTCTGCGGTTTGTAGCTATTGACCCTAGTAGCTTCATTCAGCAGGGCTTGTAATGGCTCGCGAAGTTGGTCAGTGTATTCTAGATTCATACATAATCTCCTTGGCGCAAATTTTGCCCGTGATGAAAATCAGCTATGACCATTTTTAGCCCGTCCTCCAATTCGATTTTGTGTCGCCAACCCAGTGCCTGTATCTTGGTAACATCCAGAAGTTTGCGAGGCATGCCATCGGGCTTTGTTGTATCCCACTCTACCTGCCCCGTGTACCCTACTACTCTCGCCACGGTCTCAGCCACTTCACGAATTGTAAAATCAACACCGGATCCAACGTTGATGATTTCTGGCGAATCAAAATGCTGCAATAAGAATAAACAAGCGTCAGCCAGATCGTTAACGTGGAGGAACTCGCGGCGCGCATTACCTGTCCCCCACAACGTCACCATCGGGACGTTCTGTTGCTTCGCTTCCACAAAGCGGCGGACCAATGCCGAGATGACATGTGAACGCTCAAATTCAAAATGATCGCCCGGCCCATATACATTGCACGGCATGGGACAGATTATATTAAGCCCATATTGCTCATGCAACGCTTGCGCTAAACGAATGCCTGCGATTTTAGCTACTGCATAGGACTCGTTCGTCGGTTCTAGTGGACCATGCATAAAACAGTCTTCGCTCATGGGCTGGGGCGCTTCACGCGGATAAATGCATGAACTTCCCAAAAATGTTGTCTTTTCTACTTGAAATTTTTGACATGCTTCCAATAGGTTATTCTGGATTTTTAGATTTTCTAGCAAAAAATCAACCGGGGCGGCCATATTGGCGGCAATGCCACCCACCTTGGCTGCCGCGATGATCACATACTCTGGCGTCGTTTCCTGAAAGAGCCGAAAAACAGCTTCGCGAGCAGTCAGATCAACTTCCGCCCGAGTGCGTAGGATAAAATTACTGAAACCGGCTTGCTGAAAGTGACGCACCAAAGCCGCCCCGACCAATCCCCGGTGACCTGCAATAAAAATACGTGCATTTGGATTTAACTCATTCATCGTGATTGTCACCTCGTTTATTTCTGGTTGAGTTCATAAACTGGGACTGTTAGCGTCCGGCACGTTCGCCATTATGATCCAGTTCTGATATTGAAAGTTCTCCAATCGTTGATCGTACCGGAGTACCGGTCGCAATCCTTTTGGAAAAATCTTGTAAAATGTGTAGTCAAATCCTTGGAAGAAACCAAAGATGTCTTTGAGCAACACACCCGCGTCTATGTTGCACCCACCATACTCAAACTGAATAACCTTGATATGCTTGACCTCCAGCATTTCCGACATGCCTTTGAAGACTTCCAGTTCGTGCCCTTCCACATCCACCTTGCAAAAATCTACTTCCCTTAATCCCTGTGACTTGCAGTAACGATCCACCGTTTCAAGGCGGATAGTTTCTTCCAATTGCTGAGTGGCCAGTCCAAACCCATCTTCCAGTCCCTGCCGCCGGTACAGAGAGTTAATGCCCGAACCTTCTTCAAACACCAGCAGTTTGGCTTCGCCTGGAGCGGAACTCAGTCCCAGATTGTTGCAGACCACGTTAGGCGGGAAATGGTTGGCGAGCAATTGTTGATAGGTGGCGCGGCTCGGCTCAAAACAGTGCAGATTGATCCGGGGGTTAACTGTCAGCGCCAGGGCTGCCCAATGGCCCACGTTCGCCCCAATGTCAAATACGGTACGGCACTGCGGTAAGACACTCCGCATGAAGTGGAGTTCACCATTTGTCTTGATGTCGTCGTCGTTCTCGCCGTTATACAAGTCCACATATTGTTTGCACACGCGATGCAACATGCGGTTGTTGGCAGGCACGAGGGAAAGCAGTTTCTTTTTCATAGAAGCGCGGTTAGATGTCATACCAGTATTATTCACCCGATCATAGTTTACTTACACTGTAATTTGATGTCGCATTCAGAAAAATTTAGTGCCTAACGAAAGGCATAATAATTACCAGGCAGAAAATCTATTTCCTCGATAAACGCCCCACTTACGTCAGCAAGAGTCCCTACTCTGTCTGAATCCGGCAAATAATCAGCGATGCTCTTCTGATATGCAATCAGAAGATGCCTTGATTTGAACCATTCATGTGCTACTACGTAGTCCTGTGAGAACTGTGAACTCTCGCTTAATGCCCATGTCGATATAAAGAGATCTGCGCTAATCTGGTGGTGATCCACAAAGCAAATGGGTATCAAATTGATTTTTCCTAGATGAACAATGTCTTCAGGATTTTGTAACAGATTAACGTTTTCTTCTCCTAGTGTAGCTGTCAGATAAAGCCATTGGATAGAAGTAAATAGTGGCGTATCTATAATAATGTATGTGTGAGTTGCGGACTTTAAGCGCCTGAAGATCTTTGCTAAGTTGCCATACCCACCACCCCACTCGACAACCGTACTTATTTCGTCCAAGTTAGACTTCGTTTTCTCTAGAAACTTTATGAGGTGATACAAGTGATGAATACTGTTGTGAGATGTGAGATATGTCGAATTAATAATAAGAGGATTGCCAACATAATCCTCTTCTAAAAGAATCTTTAGTCTATCCTCGGAAAATCCTTTTTCGAGCATAGTAAGCTCCTGTTTAAGAACTCATCCAAAGTCAGTAATTACCATCGTTTCCCGAATGCGTGGGTTCCTCAAGAAAGAAAAGGCCGGGTAAGGCAATAAGGCACTTTCGATTTCTGCGTTAAGTTGCTCCCATACAGGCGTTGTGAATTCACCAATATCATACTTTTTGAGCTTACCATATATTTTAGGAAAATCACCGCACAAAGCATGAAAAACAGTTTTTTGGTCGCGCTTGATGCGGGCCAACCTAGCTTGAGATGGTATCATTCTCAGCAGGTACAATTGCTTTCTGACGTAAGAAAGAACCTTAAGCATGATTTGACCCAATGTTGTCATTTCTTCTCCCTATGGTTATAGAATGTGGTACAAAAATGGTGCGCGTCAATGGTCGTGATGCGCGTGCGGTCGTGTAGTTGGGGATAGGTGTCTATCCGCCGGATCTGCTCCGCTTGCGGCATCCGCGCATAGCACCACCAGTCGGTGAAGAACCACAGGTAACCAGATAACCCTTTGAGGGCACAGAGCGGATCCACGACTGGCACCAGCCAGTTCCAAATCCAGCGATAAGCATTAGAAACGCGAACAGAGCGCTTGGCTCGGGCTTTTAGAGCTTTGTACATCTTAGCCTGCTTTCAAGGAGATGGATTGAAGATGATTGGACAGAACTAACATCCATACTAGCGACACTAAAGAAAAAGCGACGCTGGCAAAAACCACCCCACATAAACCTAGCCAGTACGCACCCGCAATATTCAGCAAAATGCCGAGTATTGCCGTGCCAATCTTAGGCGCAATCAAAATCCGTGTAGTTACACCGCTCATGAGCAGTAGAGCCGTCACTTCGCCCGAAGCAAACAAACCACCCGACAACACCATCCAGGGCATAAACGGTGAAATACCACGATACTCAGGTGCGACGAGCATAGCAAAAACCTGCTCATGAAAAACAAACGCCAACCCTGTCCCCAACGCGGTCATGACCACAAACGCAATAATCACCAAAAGATTTAACTGGCGGGCGCGCTTCACGCGAAATAGGTCAGACCCATCACCAGCCTGGGCGAACAAAATGGGCTGCAAAAACTGCACCATGATTCCCGTAAGTAATATAATGGGCATGTAGCCTAGCTGAGACAAGACCGCATAATAGCCGACATCCTGAGTCTGGTTGAAGGCTTGCAAGGCCCACCGGTCAGAAGATTGTTGCACCCAAAGAAACAATCCCCAGGTCATAAATGGCCAAGCATAATTTTGAATACGCTGAGACCATTTCCTCGTCTCGACAAACTGTTCGCGTGATTCAGAAGAGATGATCGTCCAAAATTTACGTCGAAAAAACATGAATTGTGAAACCAGCACGATAACGGTTGCCAGAAGATACCCCAGCATCGCTATGCTAATCAATGCTCCCAACCAAGCAATCAACCCAACCGCCAATAAAAAACGCAACCATTGCGCCAGCGCTTGATGCCAGGCCGTCACCGCTCGCTGGCGCGCTGCGCTTTGCATGGCATCTAGCGCTCTTTCATAACCGGAAATCAGGGCCAACAGAAACGCCGTTGCCGCCAAGCCAATCCAAGCAGCGTGCCCGGAAATCCATAGCCCTATCACCACTAGCCCAGCGATCCCCAAAATAAAAATACTAGCCCACGCAAGCAAATCCCTTACACCGATCAAGATGGCCCGCAGTTCGTTGGCTTCTTGGGCCGGCCCAAAAAACCGCAGGACACCTTGTTGGAGTGGCCCGAAAGCCAATTGAGTTACCAACCCGCCCACAGTTAACCCAAGCGCCAACTCGCCATAACGGGTGGGATCGAGCGCTTGCGTGAGCAAACGCACGCCGACCATTCCACCCAACACAGTTAAGGCTTGACCTAGTCCAATCCAAAAGAACTCCCTTCCCAACCGCTGGAAGCGCGGAGAGAATATCTTTCCCACTGTGAGTGACTTTATCATTTGTCAATCACGCAATCTGTTTTCGTAGGCGGGAGAATAGAATCCGTTTTACTTTACCAGGATATTCAGTCATTCGACAAATGATGAGAGAAGCTGGAATCTCAAGGCGTAAAGAAACCCATTGAAAAAAAACGAATGGATTACGAAGATAACTAATATGAAAAGGAAGTTTCTTGCACTTTTCTCGGAACACTTGATTATCAGTGCTTTGAACACCACCTGCTAGCACAGCATAGATTATCTGGACCATATAGCTGTAGTGTCTATATCGGTATCTCTGTGCATACTCGGGACAATTTACCTTCACAATTTCATGATCCAGCAAGAGAAGGTAATCTTCCCAGAATTGTGGGGTCAAACCTTCTGTAATTTGTGCATAATCTTGATCACAACTTGCAAGAAAATCATGATCAATAACGATTTTGGGCGAAGACGCAAGCCAAATAACCTCTAGAATCACGAGTAGCCAGCCGTAACCGGTGTCTCTCGAATAAAACACATTTTGCAGTGCCGCCTCAAGTTGTTTGGCGCTAAAAACCTGCTTGGTCAATTTTCCCAGAACCAAGACCTGCGGGATTGCCTCGTGCAAATCCGTCAAATCTTCAATTCCAGTCCTCTCTCCATGCCTTTCCGGCGCAGCACCAGGCGGCTGCTCGAACTCAAAAGTCAACACAGTCGGCTTGTAACGCACCAAGGTGTCTACTATCTTTTGAAGCGAGCCTGGCTTGGGGATATCGTCATCGCCGATGATCCAGACATAGTCTGCACGCACGGTCTCGTAAAGTCCCCAGATATTTCGCAATGCGCCAACATTTTCAGGATTAGCACGAACCATAATTTTGTCCCGAATCGCATGTTGCTGCAACATCGTTTGTGTCTCATCTGTGGAGTGATTGTCGGATACGGTGATGCGGATCTTGATGTCCGCAGAGACTGTCACCGTTTCTTGTTCAAGGATGGTGAGCAACCGACTCAGTTTGCGACTACGGTTGTACGTTGGAATCCCGATCTCGAGAAAACACCATTCATCACTCGTAACAACCATCGTTGCCATGTCTACTTACGTACCTTCCATATCAAGCGGTTTAGCAAATGACCCCATTTCCGTTATGGGTATAAGCCAATTGCGATCTAATAACGATCTCAAGACCAAATCAACCAAACCACTGGCATTTAACCCATTTCCAGGTAGCGCATAATTAGAAAATTAGGCATGGTTCATTTTCGACAAATTCTCCTTTACAAATTCCAGCGCACATGCTATCGGCCCACAGGAGTGAATTGGCGAAACCATCCGCCATTGGCGCACCGGAATTGTAAAGATGATTCGGGCGTTTTTGAACCATGCCGGAAATTAGCAATCGAGTAGATAAAAACGATCTTGTCACATAACGCTAACCCCACAGCGACCCCCGTCATGTTCTGCTCGACCATCCCAACATTGACATTCCTCTGCAGAATCTGCTGCACAAAGCCTTCATGTGCTCTCCATCGCAATGGGCTTGACATTAGGTTCCATTTCAGTCAATGGATAACCGAAAGCTATCTTTGGATAGGCATTCGCCAAGGTGTTAATGACAACTTCCAACAGAAATGGCGCATCTGGATTACTCCACATACGCTCCAATCCGACGGACACATCACTAGGACTTTCAACTGAACACGCATCAATCCCATACGCATTTGCGACGTTCGTAAAGTCGGGAGCAGAGTAACCCCAATAGGTTGATTGATATCTTTCTTCAAAATAGCTCTGCTGGAACTGGCGCACCATTCCATGGCAATGATTGTTGAGGATCACCATTTTGATGGGCAACTGATTTCTAGCAACAGTCTGCAATTCCTGAATATTGAGTTGAAAACCGCCATCCCCCGCCACAACCAAGACCGGGTTTTTCGCATCTGCCAGTACAGCACCCATTGCTGCTGGTAGAGCGAAGCCCATGGCCCCCATTCCCCCAGATGTAAGGAGACGCTGATTGCCACATAACTGGAGGGATTGACAAGCCCACATCTGATGTTGCCCTACATCAATAATATATGTAGATGCCTTGGTTGATACGGCGGAAAGTTGGTGCATAAAATGATTCGGGTTAATACCAGGAACACCTTGAAGTTCCATAGTGTCCGGCCACTCATCCCGTTTTTCAGCAATCTCCATCATCCATTCGCCGTATAGAGAAAATGTTCTACCTGTTACGGATTCTAAAACCGCGGGTACGAATGACTGCAGATCAGTGATTATCTCATGGCACCCGATCACACGATTGTTCACTTCGCCCGATTCACAATCCACATGATATATCGTACGGCCAGCCTTGAATGCGTCGGTGTCCGCACCCGTTTGACGTATGTCAAGACGGCTGCCAAGTACAAGCAAGAAATCACTAAGTCCAACAGCATAGTTCGACCAACGATTGCCGTACGAGCCGAGAAGTCCAACGCGCAAAGGATGTGCAGCAGGCAATACATCCACTGCCATCAGGGAGTTAACAACCGGCACACCAAGAATCTGCACCAGATTGCGGAACTGTTCAACAACTCTTGCCGTGCGAAGGCCTCCGCCAGCCACAATGAGTGGGCGACGAGCTGCCTGTAAATCGGTGAGCATCTGCTCAATCAACTGATGTTTGGTCTCCTGAACACGAATTTGAGAGATTTTGGCAGGCACAGGAACTGAAATCTGCGTTTTCTGTAAATCCATTGGAATATCGAGTAAGACTGGACCAGGCCGACCTGATAGAGCGAGAGAGAAGGCTTTTTCTAGTAGGGATGGGACTTCAATAGCGCTTTCTGCACGCCACGCAGCCTTCGTGATCGATTTAGCCATACTCACAATATCGGTTTCCTGAAATCCTAACTGCCGAACCTGACGATCACCCTTCAGTTCAAAAGTATTGACCTGCCCGGTTATGAAAACCGCAGGCGTGGAATCGAAATAGCAACTCCCTATACCCGTCAACAAATTTACTGCCCCAGGACCGCTAGTAGCCATGGCCACCCCAGGCACACCGCTAATACGCGCAAATCCCTCGGCAGCAAATGCAGCGGCTTGCTCATGGTGAACGCTCACAAGTCGAATTTTCCCCCGAGTGTGCAAGGAGTCAATCATGAGTGTAATCATCCCACCGATGAGTTCAAATACACACTCAACACCCTGTGCATCCAAGAAGTCGGCGATATAGTCAGATACGGTGATCATTTGTCACTTCACCCCTGATCCAAAGCTGTGGTTTCCAGAAAACCATACAATACTCTTTTGGATCGATTGTACGATATCGATCTCGCACCGAAGTTCCAAGTCAAGCATCGCACGTTCTACATTAGGCACATACCGACTGGCGGAAAGACTCTCCACTGTACCTTCCCTGACCAGTATATCAGACGCAAATCCGAACGCTTCCGACACAAGATGTGCTAGACTACGAATAGCGATCCCCTTTTCTGAACCGACATTATATGGATAATTAGATTTACCCCTAAGCAGAATAGTCCAAAGCCAGATGACCAAATCGGCTGCATACAAATAGGAACGTTCCGAGGTACCTTCCCCACAGATTCGTATTGGTCCACCTTGCAATCCATCTCGCACAAAATTGCCGATAGCGAAGTGGGCATTCAAAGGCATATACGGACCAACAAACGAAAAACAGCGAGCCACTTTCACCTCAAATCCATAAATACCGCCATAGATCGTAGATAGTAGTTCAGCTACACGTTTACCTTCCCCGTAGGCGGATCTGGGATCCATCACATCTGGCGCACAAAAATATGCTTCAGAAACATGAGACAGTTCTGCCGATTGTCGACCATAGACAGCTCCCGAACTAACCAAAAGCAGTTTTTCAGCCTGACAATACCCGGCAAACTCTAATGTCCGCCGCGTACCGCCGACAATCGTATCCAATATTCGGGCAGCATCGCCTTGGCTCGCCGCCCCTACTTCGGCTGCGGCATGAATCACATGGGAAAAATGCCCGGCAGGAAATGCAAAATCTTGAACATCGCCCAAGTACAAATCAATCGCGGGATGAGAAACCAGATGCGGTGCTTTACGTTGAAATTCTCCGGGATTACGCGTCAAGACCACGGCATTCGCATCCAATCCTAACCTATCATTGGCCCAGGCGAAACTTTCTAATAACCAGCAGCCAAAGAAACCCGTACCTCCAGTAATGAAAAGACGCTGGCCGCGAAGGTCATCCCACAAAGGCTCAGTATGAGCAAGAATATAATCCAAGTCTTCAGCTAATCGGTTCATGGCACAAGTTTCAATACAAAAATCACAAGTTGATTCGACAATTGCACGCTCACGAAATGGGCTTACTATGAACGCTGCATATGCGGAACTTTGTGAAGAATATCCAGCACATAGTCCAATTGTACGGAATCAAGTCCCGGATAGATTCCAATCCAGAAAACCTGATTCATTACATAATCGGAGTTTTCTAAACTGCCTACCACTCGGTGGGGAACATTTTGATAGGCAGGCTGACGCAGGAGGTTGCCGCCAAATAAAAGCCGAGTACCAATTCGATGTTGAGTAAGATGCCATATTACGTCATCACGACTAAAGGGTGCATCTGGACGAACCGCCAATGGGAAGCCAAACCAACTTGGTTCTGAATTTGGCGTAGCCTGTGGGAGCAGAAAAAACTCTTCAAGATCAGAGAGGCCATTGAGCAAATAGGCAAAATTCTGTCGTCGCTTCTCAATAAAACCTGGGAGCTTCTGTAGTTGTGCTACTCCCACGGCTGCCTGCATATCAGTCAATTTAAGGTTATAACCAATGTGAGAATAGGTGTATTTGTGGTCATATCCATAGGGCAAATCGCCCAGTTGCCATTCGAATCGTTTTCCGCAAGTATTATCTTTACCGGGGGCACACCAGCAATCCCGACCCCAGTCCCGAAACGACTCGATCGATTTCTTCAGCTTGGCGCTATTGGTGAGAACACATCCGCCTTCACCCATTGTAATATGGTGGGCAGGATAGAAACTTGCAGTCGCCACATCGCCGAAAGTGCCGACATGTCGCCCTTGATACGTTGCGCCAACAGCATCACAACAATCCTCAATGAACCAAAGATCGTGTTTCTTAGCAAACGCCGTCACGGATTCGAGATCGAAAGGATTCCCCAGAGTATGAGCCAACATAATCGCTTTTGTGCGCTCACTGTACGCTGCCTCAAGTTGGCTGACGTCAATATCGTATGTGGATAAATTCACGTCCACAAAGACAGGTGTCAACTGATTCTGGATGATTGGATTCACGGTAGTGGGAAACCCAGCAGCAACCGTAATCACTTCATCCCCGGCGCGTAGTTGGCGTTCTCCCAAAGCGGGCGAAGTAAGACAAGAAAGCGCTACAAGGTTGGCAGATGATCCGGAATTGACCAACATTGCGTGACGTAAGCCAAAGATTTGAGCAAATTCTCGCTCAAATTGTTCTGCAAACCGGCCAGTTGTCAGCCAAAAATCCAAAGAAGCATCCACAAGGTACTGTAGTTCGGTCGCGTCGAATACCTTTCCAGATACGGGTACTGGGGTCTCGCCTGGAACAAAATCCTGCTGAGAAAAAGCTTCTGTATGATATTCGGTTACCAGAGCCGAAATTTGAGCACGAATAGCGTCCGCTTTAGACGTCATGGGTAAAGAAATCCTCATACCATCGAATCGTATTCTGTAAACCGCCATCCAGTGTAAACAGTGGTGCCCATCCCAACTGCTGACGAGCCTTTGCGGCACTTAGATATTGATGACGAATCTCGTTGCTGGCTTCATTGCGCACATCTGGGGTAATGTTCGATCCCATAATAGACAGGACACGATTGACCAACTCCAGGACAGTCACCTGCAACTCATTTGAGAAATTGAATGCCTCTCCATACAAATTAGCATCGGAAGCAAGACGTTCAGCCAATAGCATATAGGCTGCTGCGCCATCTTCCACATAGAAATAGTCACGCACCGACTGGCCATCCGAACGAATAACAGGTCGCTCACCCCGTAGAACCGAACGGATCGTTCCTGGAACGATTCGATTCCAGTTGAGATCACCGCCGCCATAGAAATTACCACAGCGGGTGATGACGACTGGCAGACCATAGGTCACAGCATAGGAATGGGCAATCAAGTCAGTGCAGGACTTGCTTACATCGTACGGATGTTGTCCTTGCAGCGGACATTCCTCATCGTAGGGCAGGCTTTCCTGGTCGCCATACGCTTTGTCCGAGGAGGCGACAACGATCTGTTTGACACACGGTGTTCGGCGACAGGCTTCCAGGAGTGCCCATGTCCCGCGTATATTCGTTTCAAAGGTTGAGACAGGATTGCGGTTGGCGATACCAACAATGGTCTGCGCCGCCAGGTGAATCACCGTATCGATTTCGTATTCGCCTATCGCTCGTTCCAGGCATGCCTGGTCGCGGACATCGCCACGCACCACTTTAACTTGGTCAATCCAGCTAGACCGTAATCGTTCACTCCCCCCTTGAAAACTCAGGAAACACTTATCCAACCGGCTGCGGGAT
>Ga0209702_10007025_pt1 | contig 14017 bp, 14 predicted proteins | sample FRY01_FD_187210 | JGI IMG/M metagenome (GOLD analysis project Ga0209702, IMG submission 187210) | Freshwater microbial communities from Lake Fryxell liftoff mats and glacier meltwater in Antarctica - FRY-01 (SPAdes) (version 2) | ecosystem: Environmental > Aquatic > Freshwater > Ice > Glacier... | reverse complement strand
ATTTTAAAATACGCTTAATGAGTTTATAACGGGTTTTAAAGGAACTTCCGCTGCCTCCCTTTGCTTCTCCGGCCACTCTTTTTGCAAAGAATACAGGAAAACTTTCTATTTTGCCAATTTTCTTGACACGATACAATAAATACAAATCAAGTGAAAAATCCATCGGTGCTTGTTCTTCTATTGTATCAAAAAACGACTTACTAAACAACTTTGGCTGGGCATTTACTTCCGTTAATCTTTCGCCTAAAACAATGGAAGAAAACAGCGCCATGCCATAAGAGAAAAAAGCTTCGCCAAGCCTTCTGTTCTTTCTGTAACCTTTCACTAACAAATAGCTCTCATTGTGCTTTTCGTAAATATTTAGTGCTTTTAGCACATCCATTGGGTCGGTTTGTCTGTCTGCATGTGTTATGGCAAGAACATCGCCTTTAGCGGCACGCAGCCCACATAATATGCCATGTCCGTATCCTAAATTAGTATCTACTGTTACAAGTTTGAAAATATTAGTATTTCGTTGTTTTATTTCCTCTTCAAATATTGCTTTAGAACCATCAGTTGAACCATTGTCAACCAAAATGATTTCAATATTTATATTTTGCAAAACCAATGGGTCTATCGATTTGAATAGAAAATTCAAATTGTCTTTTTCGTTGTAGCAAGGGAGAACAATGGAAAGCATTCTAGTCGTTTTGTTTCAATATTTTATAATACGACTCCCAATATTCAAATGTTTTATAATCATTTGGAGTGCCCCAACAAATATAATGGTCCACTTCAAAAACTTTGGCATTATATCCCATTTGGATTAAATTATTGATACATTCATCTACATAAAACTCATTATTAATGCGTGTATTATTCGCAATCATCTCTTCTGCACCACTTACAAAATATTCGCCTTTCTTAAACCAAAATGCACCCACATAAGCATGCTTCTTTAATGGGTCTGGCATATCAAACTTTACTTTAGCTTCAAGGATTGTTTTATCATCTTCTGCTACTTCAACCCAACCGTAGGCTTTTGGATTGGGCAAAACCGTAGGATTGTTTCTGAAAGAAAATACTAAAACATCAGCCTCTAATTTTGCTAAGTTAAATTTTTCTTCATCGTATATCATGCCATTATCGCTAGCGCCAATAAAAAGTTCGCTATCATTATTAATTAAATCTTTTGCCATTAGACAAGTTGATGCTTGCCCTTCTGTTAGTTGATCAATTATAATAATTTTTGCATCAGGGAAATGTGATAAAAGCACTTTATCGATGCCATAATCTTTTATATGAAAATCTCTCAACACAAAAATCATATTTTCATCAGTTCCTGGCAATGCTTTTGCAGCACTGACAACCATCGGCAACCCTAAAATTGGTAGCAGTGGTTTTGGATCAATATAACCTTTTTCAGAAAATCGGCTACCTGCCCCAGCCATAGGGATTAGTTTTATAATTTTATCACTCATTATTTAAGGCTTTAAATATTTTTTCCCAATTCAAAAATTCTTCCATATCCTCAGGCGTCCCCCATTGACAAAAATGCGGAACTTTATCATAAACACTTACGGTCAATCCATCTCTAACCATAAAATTATAAGGCAAACTGATAAAAAATTCATCAAATGTTGTGACTTTTTTATCCATTAATTCCTCGAAATACTTTTTAATATATGCACCTTTTTTGAAATAATAAGTCCCACCAGAGTAATACCCTTTTTCTCTATCTATTTCAAAATCATACTTTTCTTTAATTTCTATTAAATGTTTAAATTCATCCACTCTACAAGTTGCGTATAAATTATTAGGGTGCATCAAATGAGGGTGAAAACCCGTGTAACAGACGATTGATCCATCAACTTTAGATTGCGCCATTTCTTTTTTGAAATTGTTATAATCCCAAATCATACTAAAATCACAATAATTGCAGATAATTGGCTCATCATCATCAATTAAATGGTATATTTGAGAAACAGTAAACACTGGACCCAACTTATGTGAATCTATACCCACAATATTTGCGGACGGCTTAATACTTAACAACAATTCTCTTAAATTAGTTTCTTGCAACATATCATTTCTACAAATAAAAATAAAATCTGATTCATTTGGAAACAACTCTACAACATGCTGAATAACAGGCTTATTGTGAATTTCGATAAGTGCTTTATAGGTATCGTAGCCCGCTTTTTTAAAACGGCTGCCTTGACCTGTCATTGCAATAATTATTTTCATATATTTTCTAAAAATTCTTTGGGATAATCCGTATAAAAATGAGTAGCACCGGCATTCCTATATTCTTTAAAGCGAATTAAATCATTTACCACACAAACCCCAACATTTATACCTTCGTACTTAACTGCTATTATTTTCTCTCTTGTAATGGCCTCATTCAAATACATTAAGGTGTCAAATTTATATTGTTTGGCTATAGCAATATCTGTATTCAAATTAGAATTTTTTAATCTATCCCAACAAACGGGAATTTTAATGTCCTCTAATTTAGCTTCTATCAAATATTCACAATTAATATCATTAAATCCTATTTGCTCGTAAACACCACATTTTTTTGCCAAATTAATTACATCATGTATTAAACCATTTTCTTTTGGCTGTATTGAAACTTTTGTGGTTTTATTTTTAATTAAATAAAACACTTGCTCTAAAGTAGGCAGTAAATAAAGTTGATTATTGTTGTGATAATCGCCAAAATTCAGCTCCAATAATTCCGAATAGTTGGTTTCTGCAACAAGTCTGTTTTTATTAGTTACTCTTAATGTGTTTTCGTCATGTGTTACAACTAAAACACCATCTTTTGACCTTCTAATATCCAATTCTAACCAAGGACACCCTATTTTAACTGCATCTTTAAAAGATTCCATTGTGTTTTCTGGAAACTGCGACATATTGCCTCTGTGGGCATAAATAGTTATCATAAATTATTGACTTCCATTTTTCTAAAAACTAAAAAAACTACAAACAATTGCACAATACCATCAAAGTCTTTTTGCCATTCTGCATTATAAACACCTATTTCTTCTAATTGTGGCAAAAGCCTGTAGGCTAAATTATCAATTTCAAGCTTCGAGACATTACCAAAAAATGTTATATTTTGAATATTGTCTTCATATTCATGACTTATTTTCAAAGTTTCTATTTTTTTCAACCTTTCTAAAACTTCATCAATGTTCATCGAATTGGAAATTGAAATTTTTAGACCCAAATCAGGTTTACTGTCTAAATCAAGTGGATTTAACTCCTTTTTTGAAAAGAAATGTGCCTTTAAATCTGCTTGATTGGCTTGTGATCTGATATATTTTATTGAATCTTCTTGTCTTTTTTTAATTTGTTCTAAAACTTGGCTTGGTGCATACCCTCTTTTATCAACATCTCTTTTTACCTTCCACCATGTTCTTAGTTCCTCGGATGGCTCCATGAAAATTTTAAAATCATAAATATCTGATTGATTTTTTAAATAAAAAGAGTGTAATCCTTCAAATAATATAAGTTTATTCGGTTTAATAAATTTAGGAAGTGCAAATTCCCCTGTATCATGGTCATAAAAACTACGCTTTACTTTATTACCAGTTTTTAAACTCAATGCATGTAAATAGTCCTCATGCAGTTTATTTGCCTTTGGGTCTAAATGGGTAAAACTGTTCCAATTTTCATTGCCTCTTTCCCATTTATGCATATCATCGCCCCTAATAACTTCCGTATTATGTGATTCAAAAATGGACACAAGTGCTGATGTTAAAGTTGATTTTCCTGAAGCAGAATCCCCCCCAATTCCGATCATATAGGGTTGTGAAAGAAATTTTGCTTGCATATTGGTTGAAATCCCTTTTCTGAAAATCAAAAACCCTGTTAAAATCAATGTCGTTTGAAACAAAGAGAAAGCAACATTTAAAATAAGTGGATTGTCATTAATTATATAATCGCTGTTACTAAAATTAAAGGATGATAAAAAATCTGAATGAGGGATTAATGCAAAATATAAGAAATATAAAACGGTTAACATTACAAAAACCATTTTCACTTTTGGTCCTTGTTTAATTATAAAAAACACCAAAAAAGGAACCACCCAATAATACCAACCTTGCATTGGTGCTATCATTAATGTTAATATTAAAAATGTAAAGGCAAGAAATAGTATAAGCTGATCTCTGTTGACAAACTTAAAACTGGCATAATAGAGCACTAAAACAAAATAAACGGATGGAATGAAAAAAAACTTCAAATGTTCATCAAATTGATAATACAAATTAAATACTTGTTGTTGAACTGGATTATTATACACCATATTCATAAACCCATCTGACCCAATATAAGGCAAATTAACTAGGAATATTACAGAACATAAAACGAAAATTGCACCCAAAGCACTTTTCAATGTAAAGTTTGGGATTTTAAACAGATAAATGGCAAAGAAAGGAAGAACAAGCAACATGTTGGTTTTGCATCCAATAGCAAAAGCCAAAAAAACAACAGAAGAGAGCCACTTATTTTTAAACAAAAAATACATGGAACCGAACAAGAAAGCCATTGGAATGACATCCAATTGTCCATGAAAATAGTTGATATAAATTAGGATTGGCGACAACCAATACCAAACTAACACCTCACGGGTATATGTTTTCAGCCATCTTAATAAAACAAACAAAATGGCTAAATCTGCAAAAAACAGCGGCAGTCTATAAAGCAAGGAATCCACAGCGCTAAAACCAGACAAATGACCAAAGAACGGATAAAGCAGTGTGCTAAAACTACTAAAAACCCACAACATGAGTGGAGGGTATGGAAATTCTGTGCCAGTTCCATTGCTATAAAAATGGGCATAAGGATTTTCAAAGCCAGAGGAAATGAAATAATTAGCAAAAGGAGCAAATAAATCCCTTAGATAGTTGGACGCAAAGCATATTGCTAATAGCAATTTTATTGCGACACCGGCCCAAAATAACTTTGACCTAAGAATTGGCAATTTGCTATTACCCTGCCTATCTACTAAAAAAAACTTCATTTATTTTTTATTATTGTGAAATATGAAAAGCTGTTATCCCTAACTTTTCTGCACCTTTAATATCTTTTTCAAGATTGTCTCCAATCATTGCTACCTCTGAAATATTCAAATTTAATTTCATAAGTGCCACCTCAAACATTTTACTATTTGGCTTTTCTACTCCTACTTCTTCGGAGGTAATTAAAAAATTCATAAACCTTCCTAAATCAAGTTTTATCCATTTTTGCGTTTGAATTTGTGTTGTTAAATCAGTTAAAATACATGTTTTTATTCCATGATTTCTTATTTTCTCCAGAAGTGATTCTGCACCTTCAAAAAACACCATATTATCAATAAAACTAGACCAATACGCATTTTCCATTTCTAAACTAAAGTCTGCATTGGTTTTCCCAAAAACATCTTCCGACATGGTTTGAAAATACAAGATTCTGCTATGTGATGCAGCCATTCCATTTAATGTAGTATTTATTTTTTTTCTAGCAACATAATAACATTTATCAAAATCATCTTTTGAAATGCTATACTTTTCTAATGCTATTTCACTGCAATAAAGCAAGCTACTCGAGTGACAAGCATCATAATCATACAGTGTGTTATCCAAATCAAAGATAATTCCTTTAAAATTCTTCAATAAATCAAAATTGATCATAAATAATGTTTTAATTAGATTTATTAAAAAAGCTAAATATAAATTTTGCAATTTTAGAAACATTTTGTACTTCTAATTCATAATACATTGGTAATCGGATCAGAGTATCAGAATAAATATCTGAATGTATTAAATCCCTTTGGTCGTGTTTATCGATATAGTAGGGGCTTTTATGCAAACTTAAATAATGAAAAACTGCATTTATTTTTTGCTGCTTTAAATGCTCGATTAGTGCCGTTCTCTCTTCAACCGTATTGCATTGAACATAAAACATGTGCGCATTATTTGAAGCATAATTAGGCAACTGGGGCAATTTAATAAACCCTTGATTTTCTAATGGTAAAAGTTCATCATAATATTGTTGCCAAATTTGCTTTCTTTTTGTTTGTATTTTATCCAAACATTCCAGCTGTGCAAATAAAAATGCTGCAATAATATCAGAAGGCAAGAAAGACGAACCAATATCTACCCAACCATACTTATCCACCTCGCCTCTGAAAAAAGCAGAACGATTGGTGCCTTTTTCCCAAATAATTTCAGACCTTGTAATAAATTGCGAGTCATTTACAACTAACATCCCTCCCTCACCAGAAATAATATTTTTGGTTTCATGAAAACTAAATGCAGCCAAGTGTCCGATACTTCCCAATGGCTTTTTAGTGCCATTTTTACTGGTGTAAAAACTATCAATGGCTTGGGCAGCATCTTCTATTACAAAAAGATTGTGTTTTTCAGCAATTTCCATCACACAATCCATATCACAAGCCATGCCAGCATAGTGCACAACTACAATAGCCTTGGTTTTTTGGGTTATCAAAGATTCAATTGTCTCCGCATCCATATTGGGATTGTTAGACATAGAATCGGCAAACACAATTTTTGCCCCACGCAAAACAAAAGCATTGGCTGTACTAACAAAAGTATATGATGGCATGATGACCTCATCTCCCTGCTTTATGTTAATGAGGATGGCTGACATTTCTAAAGCGTCCGTGCAAGAACTGGTTAGCAAACATTTAAGAAAGCCATATTTTTCTTGAAAAAACTTATGGCACAACTGTGTATATTTCCCATTGCCTGAAATTTTACCTGATGCAACGGCATCCTTAATGTAAAGCGTTTCTTTACCTGTTAAATAAGGTTTATTAAAACCAATGCTATTATTCATTATCTAAAATTGCTAAACCAAACCCAGTTTTGCCATAACCATTTCCATTATACAACATATATCTATTATTTTCAAAATCAAAAACATAAGGATAGCATATCATTTCACTGTCCCATGAATTTTCACTTGTGCTTAAACCCACTAAATCATCTTTTCTCTGCCAATCAATGGCATTCGCTGATTCGGCATACCCTACTCTGTAGTTTTCGGAAATTTTTCCGCCTCTGTAAGAATACCACATTTTGTATATGCCATCCTCATAAATAACCCTTGGAACTGAGATAGCATATTCATCATCATAAAAAAAATCAATAGCAATTTTCCCTGTTGGAGTCCATTTAAGTCCATCATTTGAATCCGCAATTTTTAAATGATAATAATGCCTAAATTCATTATTTACTTTCTCCCATTTCACACAAGACAAATAATACATTAAATACTTTTCTCCAATTTTGATGACATGATTGCTTGCGACAAAACAAGGGTCATAAATACTCCTGTCTAAAACAGGCCCATCAAAAATCCTTTGAAATTCATTGCCACATAGTTTTGCAATTCCAATGGCATTCCTAAAAGGCACAGAAACACCTAAGTTCCACCCTAAATAAGTTAAATACTTTTCTTGGTTTAAGTCTATTAATTGACAACCCATTACACCATCATAATCAAAAGACCCTAAATTTCCGGGCTTTAAAAACGAATGCCCATAAATAGTTTTAACCTCAAGTGTTGAAATTTCTAAGTCAATAGCTCCAATATTTGATTGGTTTTCCTTATTTCTTGCAGAAAAATAAACCCTTAAAACACCATTGTTTATTTCTCCAATGAACGGAACGGCTGCATGACTAAACAAATCAGCGTTTGATCCATCGGGACAATAATTAAAATCCAATTTCCTCCAATTTTGCATCTTTTTATATTTTTATTTCCGTGCTTTTTTTATGAAATACGGAGGATTGAGCAGGCAAATACACCTGTTCTTTTTCTGTGCTTTTCATAATAATTGCTCCAGCAGCAATCAGTGTTTTATCTTCAATTATTATGTCGTCTCTCAATGTTGCATTTACGCCAATAAAAACATTATTTTTAATTTGGGTAAACCCAGAAATCACAACATGTGAAGTGATGAAATTATGGTTTCCAATAAAAACATCATGTCCAATATGATTTCCAGACCATAATACATTGTTTGACCCAATTTTAGCAAATGGTTGAATCGTATTATCCTCCAATATGAAATTATTGTCGCCTATTGGGTTATTAGTTAAAAAATTGCATTTTGGGCTAATATAGTTTGGCATCAAATAGCCATAAGATTTCACTCTATTGTATAACTGCTCCCTAATCCCATTCATCTTACTGTAACCCACTGCAACAAAAGCATCATAATTAGAGATTGGATGCGTATTAATCAATTCTTCTAAAATAAAAACAGGCAAATTATAGAACTCGGGGTCTATTATAAAAGCTTTATCTATAGCAAAGCCAACAACCTCATATTCTGTGTCCTTTTGAAAGTAAAATGCAGCCAATTTGGCATTATTTGACAAGCCAACTATCACTATTTTCTTTGTTTTAATCATAAATTAATTTTTTTATCAACGATATAAAGGGGTCTGTTTTTAACTTGTTCAAAAGCTTTGCCTATATATAATCCTAAGATTCCATTGCTTAATAAAATTAATCCAGCAGCAAAAGAAATTGCTACAAATATACTTGGCCAACCAGGAGAAAACCCATTCATAAAATAAAGTAAAATAATAGCAAAACCTATTAAGAAAGACAGTAAAGAGATAATGAAACCAAAGTAGATACTTAGTTTAAGTAATTTATTAGAATGAGAGGTTAAACCTTGCAAGGCTAATGAAATCATTTTATATAAAGTATAACTTGATTTCCCTTCAAATCGCTTGTCATGTTGAACAAAAATATGTGTTTGTGAGAACCCAACCCATTTAAGCAACTGCACATAAAGCCTATCTCTTTCATTTAACTGCAAAAATGCTTGTGCAACTTTTTTATTAAACGCCACCATTGACCCCCCATTTATATCGAATCTTTTATCAGCCAAAATAGAAATTAGCTTGTTATAAAGAAAGCCAGTAATTTTCTTAAATAGTCCATGTTCTCTTGCTATTCTTTTTGTAAAAACAATGTCATACCCGTCTTTTAGCTTTGCTACTAAATCAACAATAGCGTTTGGGTTATCTTGTAAATCGCAATCCATAATGATTATATAATCCCCAGAACAAAATTGCAAACCAGCCGTGATTGCATAATGCTGCCCAAAATTTCTACTTAATTTAATCCCTTTAACTTTATTCGTTATTTTTGCATTTTCTAAAATCCTTTCCCAGCTATCATCCCCACCCCCATCTTCTACTAAAACAATCTCGTAATCATCTGTAATTTTATCCGCTGCCGCTCCAATTCTTTTTACAAGTTCATCAACTATCGTTGCAGCTTTATATACAGGACTAATAATGCTTAATTTTATTTGTTCCATTTCAAAAAATCATTGGATTGTTGTCCTTCATTAAATATTAAATCTAAAATACTAACACCGTGCTCAAATGGCTGATGTAATTGAGAGTATTCTTCATAGTTTGCATAGTCCCAATAACGCACATCAATACCTTCTTTATTAAAAAGAGATTCGTCCATATAAACTTTAGCCGCTGGCCCTGAATAATATGCTTGTGCTTCTAAAGCCTTGCATATATCCACCAATCTTTGTGTTTTTTCTTCTGCCAAAATGAACTCTGAGGAAAGCTTAATTTCTGTTTTAATACCAAGAAAACTATTAATATTATTAATAAAATGTAAGTTAACCTCGGTCAGATAGTCAAAATTACAAGTTTTATATAAGCTTTCAACCCATTCTGACATTTCTTTGAAACATGGCGCATCTTTATAGTTTTGTTTCAATACATCCCAATGTGAATTGGCCCATTTTTTATCGGCAATTTTGGTATCACAAATTTTCTGAAAATACTTCCCGCTAACTTCTACAGGAATGCTTAGCCATTTCAACCCTTGATTTGTTTTTATAAGGTTTCTATTTCGCCAATCTCTTTTGGTATATTGCATGTCGTCAAAAACCACAAAAACATCTACCATTCCAATGCTGTCGAAGTATCCCTTCCATGGAATATAATTAGACTGCGTAATCAATACTTTTTTCATATTTTTTTGTTTTTCAAAACATGACATCTGGCGTTTTTTTTAAAAAAACTGCTGGATTGCCTGCCCACACTTCATTATCTGGAATATCTTTAACAACTACTGCACCCATTCCCGTTATCACTCTATTGCCAATAACACATTTTTGTCTAATTTGGGTATTCCCCCCAATAAAACAATCATTTAATATCTTTAACCCACCCGCCATCACTGTCCCACAAACAAGCACGGAATTTTCTCCAACTGAAGCATTGTGTCCTATATGGACATGGTGGTCAATCGCAGACCCTTTACCGACTTTCGTTGCACCCAATGTTCCTTGGTCTATATTTACAAAAGGATAAATATGGACATTGTCATCAATCACAACTTTCCCTAAATGAGGAATATGTTCTAATTCACCATTTTTGCCTTTATAGTATCCCAATCCTTTGCCACCTATTGTTGATGACTCTCTAATTTCACAATTTTTACCTATAATTACACAATCAAAAATCTTTACAAACTCACCAATTTCTGTATCATCTCCAATTTGACAGGCTCCAATAATTGAGTATGCACCAATTCGTACATTTTCACCTAATTGACAAGCGTCATCTACAATAGCGGTTGAATGTATAAATGACCCTTTTTGCTTTGCTGTTGTAATATCTAAAATATATTTATTAACATATAAATATAATATTTTCGCATCTTCGTAAACCACAAAAAGCTTGTCTTCTATACTACCTTTAAACAATAAGTAGGATGATGGAGTGCATAGAATACAAGTAGCTTTGGTAACATTTATTAGAGTTACTTCATCTTTCACACCTGGCTTTATCCAAGTGATCTCACCTTCTTTGCATTCATAAACCGATTGTATGCCTGAGAATGTTAAATTTTTGTTCCCGTAAAATAAACAATCTTCAGAAAAAAGGACTTGCAAATCTTTATAAGTGATATTTAATTTCATTAGTACAAAATTCTTTTTATTTCAAATGCTTCTGCATAATTTGTTTGCACTTGTGTTCCTCTGGTAATTGACAGCGACCTAATAAAAGTTTCGTTGGCATATGGTCTATGCGCTTGTGACTTGTATTTTTTCAATGCATTTATTTTTGCTTCTACATTTTTTTCATCCAATTTTATGAACATACTTGTATTCATACTAAAATTATTCCAAGGTAATTCGTAGCATAAAATCGAACAAAATTTAAAGGCTCTAATACCTTCTTTATATATTGTTTCATGGTCTTGATGCACATCATTTGAACAAGGCATAAACACTAAATCAGGCTGAATTAGATCTCTATAATAAATCATTTCATTTAAAATGTCCTGTCTTCTAAAATTAAATGTTCGGACTTCATATTTCAATAAAATTAAATTTTCAGGTTTGATTCCTAAAATTTTTGTCGCTTCTTTAACCTCTGTTATTAATATATCGCTTGGAAACTGCTTTAAAACAGACTGTTCGCAGGCAGAGAAAGCTATTTAATAAACCTCCACCCCCTCTTCCAAAAAACGGTTGATTGCTCCTCTACATCCTAATTCACCATCATCTGTATGTGTTGCTAATATTACAACTCTTTTATATTTCATTTGTCATTGTTTAACTCTTTGTTATCTTTCAATAGGAAAATGCTTTATATTTAATCATAATAAAATAATGATTCGAGGAACAGCCTTCTTATCAAATTCTATAATTTATTTAATTCTAATAATAATCTTTTCATCTTCACTTCATAATCCAAATGTTCTTCAGCATACTTCCTCATTTTTTGAGGATGATCTGTGTCCAATATATTTTTTTTTGCAAAGTCTATTACTTTTTGCATATCAATTGCACTGTCGTCATTTGGGAATTGCAGCGCAAATTCTTTGCTATCACCATTTAAGTCTGGATCTATATGTCCATATATATGGTAGACCAAGGGCAATATATTCTCTAGCTTTAATTGTAGAATTTTCTAACAATCCTTTTTTATACATTCCCATCTGCGAAATACCTATATGCATTCTAGTTAAAAAATCATATAAATCTTCACCAACTTTAAATCCTTCTAAAACAATTTCATTATTGTTTAATTCTTTACTTTTAATTAATAATTTTTCATATCGCAAATTTCTACCAAGAAGGAAAAGTTTAATTGAAATTTTACCGGTATATAATTTTAACCCTTCCAATATTCGTTCTAAACCATTGTATTCTGCTGATGTGCTTGCACCTTTTAAAAAAACAAGATTTAATTCTTTATCAAATTCAAGTCTTTTTAATAGTGGGAAGTTGCTAACTTCAACTGCATCACCCCCAATAATGGTATTGTATTTTCTTCCTGATTTTTTAAACTGAAAATTGGCTATTTCTTGCGAATTACAAATTCCTAACTTTGCATTTTTTCGGACGGCTTTTCCATACAACCTTTCTCTCCACAATGGTAATGCTGAATATTCCAACCAACTTAAAAAACAACTAGGAGTAATTCCAAATGGATTCTCTTTTGCATGTAATTTTAATTCTAATTCTTCGATACTTAAATGCTCAAAAGCTGTTTTATTTCCAAATTTATTAGTGAAATCTAACAAAAGGCTTCCTGCGTCAGGGTAACGAAAGTAAAACAAATCATATCTTGTATATTGAATTTTTGCATAATTAATAACGGCTTGCATTATTTTCCGTTTATGCCCCGATGCTTTAAAATATTTCCAATTAGATTCCCTGACTGGAACAAAATCTACATATTCATTTAAAGGTGTCACTTCATTTACCTCCGTACTAAAAAATGCACCTCCGCAATCTGCACCTGCCTTATTTAGATACTTGATTTGGTTTAGCAACTTGGTTTGAACAGAAGAACCCTTTATAGAGGGAGAAGTGAAGATGTAAAGGATTTTCATAGAGAACCGTTTATTTGAGTTGCTAAAACCAGACTTTTTTTTAATATTTCACTTAAACTCACTAAGTGTAGACTTTTCTGTATAAATTATTTTCAAACAATACTAATTAAATTAAAAAGAAGTCTTTAGTAAGGTTCTATAATTTATTTAATTCTAATAACAATCGTTTCATCTTTACCTCATAATCCAAATGTTCTTCAGCATATTTTCTCATTTTTTGAGGATGACTTGGGTCTAAAAGAACTTTGTTTGCAAAGTCAACAACTTTTTGCATATCAATTGCACTGTCGTCATTTGGAAATTCTAAAGAAAATGCTTTGGCCTCTTCATTCAAATCAGGGTCAGTGTATGCATAAATAAAAGGAAGACCAAGTGCCATATATTCTCTTATTTTAATTGTTGTTGTTTGATTTAATCCTTTTTTATACAATCCTAATGTTGCTACCCCAAGGTGCATATTATTTAAAAAATCAAACAACTCATTTTCTAGTAATGGAAAGTGAAAATAGACACCTTTAATTTCATTATCCTCAACAAACTGTTTTTCCCGTTTTAATTGATTTCCTAATATATGAAAGTTAATTATATAATCTCCTTTATAATATTTCAGAGCAATCACAAGCCTTTCTAAGCCATTGAATTCGGCTGAAGTGCTTGCACCTTTTAAAAAAACAAGATTTAATTGTTTATTAAATTCAGGTCTTTTTAATAGTGGGAAGATGCTAACTTCAACTGCATCACCCCCAATAATGGTATCGTATTTTCTTCCTGATTTTTTAAACTGAAAATTGGCTATTTCTTGCGAATTACAAATTCCTAACTTTGCATTTTTTCGGACGGCTTTTCCATACAACCTTTCTCTCCACAATGGTAATGCTGAATATTCCAACCAACTTAAAAAACAACTAGGAGTAATTCCAAATGGATTCTCTTTTGCATGTAATTTTAATTCTAATTCTTCGATACTTAAATGCTCAAAAGCTGTTTTATTTCCAAATTTATTAGTGAAATCTAACAAAAGGCTTCCTGCGTCAGGGTAACGAAAGTAAAACAAATCATATCTTGTATATTGAATTTTTGCATAATTAATAACGGCTTGCATTATTTTCCGTTTATGCCCCAATAG
>Ga0209702_10007021_pt1 | contig 14027 bp, 10 predicted proteins | sample FRY01_FD_187210 | JGI IMG/M metagenome (GOLD analysis project Ga0209702, IMG submission 187210) | Freshwater microbial communities from Lake Fryxell liftoff mats and glacier meltwater in Antarctica - FRY-01 (SPAdes) (version 2) | ecosystem: Environmental > Aquatic > Freshwater > Ice > Glacier... | reverse complement strand
GACGCCATTCTTGCGTTCATGCGAGAAACCATCCCGCAGGAATGGAAGAAATTCCGCGACAAGGTGTCAGACAACTTCCGCGTCATAACCCACGAGAACTTTCGGGTTTTGGAGTAGAGGCGGTATACCGCTTCAAGGCAAGTTCCGAAACGGCGAAAAAAACCGGCAAGGAGACAACACCATTGACCACATCATGACGCCGCAAACATAATAACCGGGCGGGTCAGCTCGCGGTGGCAATTAACCGGCCTTACTTATGACGCCAGATGAGGGGACAATAGCGCCCAGCAAGTGGCCCGAGCGGCAGCTTCGGACAAAAGTTCGGGTTCGACGCAGCGCTGGACGCCAAGACCGTCAACCAGACAGATGAAGGCCGAGGCAACCTTTTCTACGTCAATGTCCGAGCCGCCAGGGGCCGCCTCGCGCAGGGCGGCCGCGATGTTCTCGCGGTATTCGCTGTAGCGCGCCCGGTGTTCGGCGCGCAGGACGGGGTTGTTTGCGATCTCGCCCCAAAGCGTCAGCCAGACGTTCATCACTTCGCGGCTGAACAGCGCGGGCGAGACCAGCGCGTCGATAATGGCTTCCAGCCTCGTCAGGCCAGGGCGAGGCGCGGAAATGGAGGCGATCCACTCGCCGTACATCCGGCAGTAAACCGCGACCAGAAGCCCGTCCATTGACCCGAAATGATGTGAGATCAGGCCGCGCGACACACCCGCCTCGGTGACGATCTTGTCGACCGTGAACTCACGGATACCGCCGCGCGCCATGCAGGCGCGGGCGGCATCTTCCAGGAGGGCCCGCCTGTCCCCTGCGGAGAGGCGGGCCTTTTTAGGTGCAGCAGCGGTCAAGTTGTTCAGTCCTTTGGCGGCGTTCAGGTCAGGCGGAAGGCGACCGGATCGGGATGGCCGTCTGCAAGGATCACCGGCACCAGATTGGCGTCGTGGATTGCAAGATAGGGCTCGAAGCAGATAAAAACGAATCCTCCCGATTGCTCCATCAGGTCTTCCATCCGGTTGAACATGGAGCGTCGCTTGTCGGGGTCCTGTTCCGTCATCGATGTCTGATAGAGACTTTCGTATTCGGCGCTGTCGAAGAAGGACCAGTTGTAAACGCCAATCTGGTCGGGGCGGAACCAAACCAGGTTTTCCGTCGGGTCGATGCCACCGGCAAAGTTCATCAGCACCAGCTCGATCGACTTGTAGCCCTCGCCCGTCGTCATGTCGCCAAGCACCCAGTAGGCGGCATCCTCGACGGGCTGGATGTTGATCGTGATCCCCGCCTCGGCCAGATTGGCCTGGATGATCTGCGCGATGGTCTGGCTGGTACTGTCGGTCAGCGCGTAAAGGTTCAGCTCCAACCCTTCGGCCTCGGCTTCGGCCAGCAGCGCCCGGGCCTTGTCAACGTCGCGCATGGCCATCAGGTTTTCGGGGCGCGCAAAGCCCGAGGTCGGGGGCACGACGCCGGTCGAGCGCTGCACCAAACCGTCATAAGCTCCTTCCAGCACCGCCTCGCCGTCATAGGCAAGCTGGATCGCTTGGCGCACGCGGAGGTCCTTCAGGGGCGCGGCGTTCATGTTGATCGTCATCCAGGCATAGCGGGTGGACGCGGCCTCGATCAGGGTGGCCCCGGCAGGCATCGCACCCTGCAGCTGCGCCGCCGCCCCTACGGCCACGCGGGTGAAATCATAGGCATCCGCCTCATAGGCCAGAAGTGCGGCCTGATCGTCGGTGACAATGTAGAACTCCACGCGGTCGAAGTCCGGTTTCTCGCCGGTCCATTCGGGGTTGGCCACCAAGGTGACCTTCTGGTTTTGCTGCCAGCTGTCGAAAAGATAAGGCCCGCATTGCGCCGGGATATCGGTGGTATAGCTGCCCCCCACCGCCTCGACCGCCTTCTGACAGACAATGTGGCCACCATAGTAAGGCAAGGCGATGACGATGAAGGGGGCGAAAGGTTCGGTCAGGTGGATGATCCCGTTGCGGTCGTCGATCACCTCGACTTCCTTCAGCTTTTCAAACTGATAGGCCCAGGCACTGTCCGACTCCGCGATCCGCTCGAACGAGAATTTCACATCCGCCGCCGTGACCGGGCCGAAACCGCCTGTCCAGTTCAGCCCCTCGCGCAGCGTGAAGGCCAGGCGCGTGCCATCAAGCCATTCGATCTTTTCTGCCGCCCACGGTCGCCATTCATTGCCCTCGCGCATGTCGCCAAGCCGCACGAGGGTGACATTGGTGCAGCGCGGGATGATGTCATCCAGCTCGCCAATGATGCCGTAAGGGTCAAGCACCTGAAAATCCGCGCCAACACGCAGACGCAGCGTGCCCCCTTCGGCGGCCCAGGCAAAGCGTGGCAAGGTGCTGGCGGCGGCAATGCCTGCGCCCGCAGCCCTTAGAAATCCGCGTCTGTCAGTTCTCCACTGCATGGTTTTCTCCCTGTTGCTGATATTGGTCGGCGAAATGGCAGCTTGCCCGGCGACCCGGGACAATTTGTTTCAGATCAGGGGCCACCCGGCGGCAGATCTCGCGCGCAAAGGTGCAGCGGGTGTGAAACTCGCACCCCGTGGGGCGGCGCAGGATGGATGGCACCTCGCCCCGGATCGCCAAATCGGCGCGGCGACGGCGGGGATCGGGCTTCGGTTCGGCGGCAATCAGGCTGGCGGTGTAGGGATGCGCGGGGGCGGCAAAGACCTGCGCGGTCGGGCCTTCCTCGACCACGCGGCCAAGATACAGGACGGCGATCCGGTCGGCGACGTGGCGGACCAGCGCGAGGTTGTGGGTGATGATCAGATAGGCCAGCCCCATGTCGCGGCGCAAATCGGCCATCAGGTTCAACACCTCGGCCTGGACCGACACATCAAGCCCCGCCGTAGGTTCATCGGCAATCACCAGACGCGGGCTGAGTGCCAGCGCCCGTGCGACACCGACCCGCCGCGCCTGCCCGCCCGACAGCTCGTGCGGGTAGCGCCGGGCGATGGCGGCAGGCAGACCCACGGTCGCCAGCAGGTCGCGCGCCATGAGGTCGGGGTCCGGCAGTGGCCGGCGGTGGATACGGAAGGGTTCGGTCACCAGATATCCCACGGTCAGCCGCGGTGACAGCGAGGCGGTCGCGTCTTGAAACATCATCGCCGCATCGCGCCGCAGGCGGGCAAGTTCGGCCTTTCCGGCCACGGGCTGCCCGTCAAAGCGGACCTCACCTGCGCAGACCGCTTGCAGCCCCATCACCGCCCGCGCCAGCGTGGTCTTGCCTGACCCGCTTTCCCCGACCAGCGCCACGCTTTCCCCCTTTGACACCTTCAGGCTCACGTCCGACAAGATCGGCAGCCGCGCGCGGGACAGGAAACCGCCAAGCGGCAGATCGACGGACAGGTTCTGCAACTCCAACACCGGCGTCATATTTGCACCCTGTGGCACAGCACGGACCGGCCTTCGGTCAGGCGAACACGCGGCGGCGGCTGATGGCAGACGGGCAGCGCCACGGTGCAGCGCGGCAGGAATGCGCAGCCTGGGGGCAAGGCGGTCAGGTCGGGGATGCGGCCCGCGATGGTGGGCAGGCGACCGGACGAGGGATAGACAACCGCCGGGTCGCAGGCCAGCAGCGCGCGGGTATAGGGATGCTGCGGATCATGGAAGATCGCATCGACTGTGCCTTCTTCCACCACCTCGCCCGCATACATCACCGCCACCCGGTCACAAAGCTCGGCGATCACGCCCAGATGGTGGGTCACGATCACGATGGCACCGTCAAAGCTGGTCCTGAGGTCGCGCAGAAGGTGGATGATCTGCGCCTCCATCGTCACATCAAGCGCAGTGGTCGGCTCATCGGCGATCAGCACGTCTGGCTGAGTCAAAAGGGCTGCCGCGATGGCCACACGCTGGCGCATGCCACCCGACAGCTCATGCGGGTAGCGGCCAAGGCAGCGGGCGGCGTCCGGGATGCCGACACGGGCCAGCATCGCGGCGAGACGGTCGGGCGTAGCGCGGGCGGGGTCATGGGCACCCACGAAATCGGCCAGTTGCCGACCTATGGTCAGGACCGGGTTGAACGCAGTCATCGGGTCCTGAAACACCATAGCAACCGACCGCCCGCGCAGGGCGCGCTGCGCGGCCGGGGGCAGTTGCAGCAGGTCGGCGCCGTTCAGCCGCACCGCGCCCTGCCGAATCTGCGCCCCCGCCGGAAGCAGGTTGATCATCGCTGCCGCCAGCGTGGACTTGCCGCAGCCGCTTTCCCCCATGATGCCGAGAACCTCGCCCCGCTGGACCGACAGCGACACGTCCCGCACAGCCTGCAAACTGCCGCCCGCCACGCGATAGACGACAGATAGGTTTTCCACGGACAGAGGCGCGCTCATGTCCACCTCCGCCCTGCCCCGCGCGGATCAAGGACATCGCGCAGGCTCTCGCCCAGAAAGGTGAAGCCCAGCGTCGCCAGCACCAGCGGCACCCCCGCCACAATCACGATATGCGGCGCCTGGCGCAGCGCGTTGTAGCCCTCGGCCAGTATGTTGCCCCAGGAGGGTGAGGGTGGCTTGACCCCAAGGTTCAGGTAGCTCAGCCCCGCCTCCAGCATGATGACCACCGGAACATCCATGCAAATCAGGATGACCAGCGGCCCCACGACGTTTGGCAACAGATGCCGAAAGATGATCCGGACCGGGCCTGCGCCCATCGCCCGCTCGGCCAGGATATAGTCGGCCCCGGACAGCGACAGGGTCTGGGTGCGGATTAGCCGGGCGTAGGAGGGGAAAGACACCAGCACGATCACCAGGATAAGCGTTGTCGTGCCCGGGCCAAGAACGGTGATCACCGCCAGCGCGAAGAAGATCATCGGCAAGGAGGACATACTGTCGAAGATCAGAACCAGCGCGGAATCGAGCCAGCGCGGCCCATAGCCCGCCACCAAACCCAAGACCAGCCCGATCGCCCCCGCAATGCCGACCGAGGTGATAGAGATGCCAAGGGCCAGCCGTGCCCCCCAGATGATCCGGGACAGAAGGTCCCGCCCCAGATGATCGGTCCCCACCCAATGCGCGGCTGACGGGGGCTGGAACTTGCCCTTCACATTCAGCGCAATCGGGTCATAGGGTGAAATCCAGGGGGCCAGCAGCGCCATGACCAGAAAACTCACCACCAGAACCAGCCCGGCCAGCCCCATCGGGTCGCCCAGCAGCGCCCGGCCAATGCCGCGCCGGGCCGGAAGCGTGATGTCTTCAGCCGCGGAGGACATCGCGCACCCTCGGGTCAAGCCGCGCTATCAAGAGATCGGCGGCAGTGATGACGGCCAGATAGAAGGCCGTCATGAATACGACCGTGCCCATGACCACGGGATAATTGCGTTTCTCGACCGCCGCCGTGATCAGCGTGCCGATGCCGGGCCGGGAAAACACGCTTTCCACGAAAACCGCGCTCGACAGGATGGAGCCGAACCCCACCGCAAGGATCGAGATCGTCGGCACAATGGCCACCCGCAGCGCATGGCGAAAGACGATGTTGCGCTCTGACATGCCAAAGGCGCGGGCGGTGCGAATATGCGGGGCCTCCATAACCTCCAGCATCGAGGCGCGGATCAGCCGGGCCAGATAGCCGACCCAGCCGATGCCCACCGCAAAGGCCGGCAGGATCAGCGCGCGGGCCTGACTGGCGATATCGCCCTTCTCTCCCGCGCCGATCGCGGGCAGCCAGTTCAGCCAGACCGCGAAGATGATCAGCGCATAAATCGCAACCACGAAGGACGGGATCGAGATGACACTGACCGACAGCACCCCAAGCAGCCGGTCGGCCAACGTGTCGCGCCAGATCACCGCCGCGCAGCCCAGCAGGATGCCGAGGAAAAGCGCCCAGCCTAGTGCCACAAGGCCGAGGATCAGCGTGTTCGGAAACACCTCCAGAATCTGCTCGAGGACCGGGCGCTTCGACCAGACATCAGTGCCAAGATCGCCCTGCAGCACATTGCCGAAGAAATACAGGATCTGTGTCAGGATCGGCTGATCGAGCCCCATCCGTTCGCGCAGGGCCTCTTTCAGCTCAGGTGTCGCACGCGGGCCAAGGGCCAGCGACGCCGGATCGCCCGGCACCAGAAACACCATCGTATACATGACGGTCATCACAACGATCAGGATCAGAAGCGAAAGCCCCAGCCGCCGGATCGCATAGGCCAGCATCAGCGCCGCCCTGTGTGTTGGTCAAAGATGATCACGCGGGATCCTTTCGTGCCAGTCTCGGGCAAAGACCTCTGCCCCGTTTTCCGTGATGCGCAGCCGCATCTCGACAATGAAATGCGTGGCGTCACAGGACAGCGACCCCTCGCTTTCATGGCTGAAGGTGCCATCCGCGCGGTCGATCTGCACGGTATAGCGGGTTTCGCAGCGCGCGCTAAGCGGGTCGCCGTCGGTGATCCGGTAGCGGGCAAGGCCGGTGCCGCGATGGGTCTGGCCGATGGCGGGCATCTCTGTCGCATAGGTCCCGCGCGGGAAGTCCACCACCATTTCACTCGTCAGCAGATTGCGGTGAACCGTGCGGAGGATGATGGGGGCAGCGGGATCTGGCGGCAGGTCATGCTGCGGGTCGGCCTCGGCTGCCTCGGGCGCCTCAAAGGGGCGCAAGGCGGCATCCTCGGGCCGGGGTGGGCGGACGGGAAGCTCCAGCGCGCTGTCGCCGAGGTGAACGGTCAGCGTCGCCAATTCCGGCGAAGGCCACGCAATCGGCCAGTAAACGGTGGAGATCGACACCGCGATCCGGTGATCGGCAGGAAAGCTGTGGGCAATGTCGTCCAGGTCCACCACCGCCGTCTCGACCTGCCCCGGGATCAGCGCCTGCGGGGTGCCGTGCCCGTGGCGCTGGCACAGGTTCAAGTGCCCGATAGCCACACGGGTGGAGGCGCCCGAGGGGGCCACGTCATTGACCCGGACCGACACCAGCGCCCAAGGCTTGTCGCTGGAAAAGCGCAGGTGCAGTTGTGGGGCGCCAAGGATCTCAAGGGGCGCAGCCAGCGGTTCGCTGACAAAGACCAGCGACCCGCCGTCATCCTCGCGCTGGTCGGTGGCCCATTCCGCCGCGTCGCCATAGCGCCCCACTTCGCCCGCCGTAAGCCCAACCCAAAGCGGCGAGCAGATGCTTGCGGTTCCTGTCGCCGCGAGGCCCAGCACACCGTGCAGTCCCAAAGCCATGCGCTGCGGGATGATGCGGGCAGAAGGCCAGACCTCCTCGCCTACCCAGCGGCCTGGGCGCGCGCGATAGCAGGTGCGTGGCGGCACATGGTCCTGCATCCAGACCCGCAGCATCGGTTCGGCCATGATCCCCGTGTCACGCCCCTTCAGCCAGTGGTCGCACCAACGCAGTACCTCTTGCAGCCAGCCAATCGCGGGTTCCACCGTCACATCATGCGGAAAGGAATGCGCCCAAGGTCCGATCAGCCCAAGGCGCGGGCCCTTGAGGCCAGCAAGCAGCCGCGGCACGCTTTCCGAATAGTTGTCGGCCCAGCCGGACACGGCATAGACCGGGATGATGATCTTCGAAAAATCCTCGCAGACCGAGCCTTGCTGCCAATAGCCGTCGCGCGATTGATGGGCGAGCCAGGTCAAGATCCACGGCGCGTTCGCATCCATCCGCGCGGCCCACATCGCGCGCCACGCCTCACCGACGATGGCCGGGTCCGGCGGCAGATCCTGCATCGCGAACATGGTCGAGGACCAGTCAAAATTGTCCTTGGACAGGCAGCCGCCGACCCAGTGGATATCGGTGGCAAAACGGTCGTCGGTCGAGCCGACGGTGATGATCGTCTTTAGCGCTGGCGGCTGGCGGGACGCGATCTGAAGCCCGTTGAAACCGCCCCAGCTGATGCCGTACATCGCTACTTGCCCGTCGCACCAGTCCTGACGCGACAACCAATCGATGGCCTCCAGCCCGTCCAACTGTTCCTGTACCGAGTATTCGTCATGCAGCACGCCCTCGCTGTCGCCGGTGCCGCGAATGTCCAGCCGCAGACAGGCATAGCCGTGCCGGGCAAGGTAACGGTGCATCTTCTCATCCCGCGCCCGTGTGCCGTCGCGCTTGCGGTAGGGCAGGTATTCGAGGATCGCCGGCACCCGCACCGCGCCCTCAGGTCGCCAGAGCCGACCCGCCAGCCGGGTGCCGTCGGGCAAGGGAACCCAGACATTCTCCTCCTCGATCAGGTCGTAGGGATAGTCGATGCGGGTATCCACGCGCTTGTCCATCAGTTCATCGGTGCTCCGCCTTCAGCCTTGCGGCGGGTGACATAGGCGGTCAACGCCTCGTCGATGGCGGGGTCCAGCGCGGGGTCCTCGGCGACTGCAAGCAACTCTTTCCATACGATGTTGGCACGGGTGCGGGCATCGACACTGCCCTTCAAAAGCCAGTTCGGGTGGTTGTCCCAGTTCGACAGCATCGGCGAGTGAAAAGCATTTTCATAGCGAGCCATCGTATGTGCCGTGCCAAAGAAATGCCCGCCCGCCCCGGCCTCGAGGATCGCGTCCAGCGCCAGCGCGCCGGGGTCGGTCGCCATCGGCTCGAAATAGGCATCCATCATCTGCAACATCTCGGCATCCAGGATCAGCTTTTCGAAACTCGCCGTCAGCCCGCCGTGCAGCCAGCCCGCCGCGTGATTAAGAAGATGCGCGCCCCCCGTCAGTGCACCCCAGAGCGCCATTTGGGACTCGTAAGCCGCCTGCGCGTCCACCTCGTTCGCTGCCGTCACGTTGGATGATCGGAATGGCACGCCGATGTGCCGCGCCAACTGGCCCGAGGCTTGCGCAGCCTTGGCATATTCGGGCGTCCCGAAGGCAGGCGCGCCCGAGCGCATGTCGACGTTGGAGGTGAAGCCGCCATACATCACCGGCACCCCCGGTCGCACGATCTGGGTCAGGACGATCCCTGCCATCGCTTCGGCATGCTGCAGCACCAGCGCCCCGGCCAGCGTGACCGGAGCCATTGCCCCCGCCAGCGTAAAAGGCGTGATGACGTTGACCTGCCCATGCGCGGCCATAGCGATCAGCCCCTCGGCCATCGGCACGTCCAGCTGCAGGGGGGAGTTGGTGTTGATGATGCCCAGCAACACCGGCCGCCCCGTCAGCCCCTCGGGCGTGGTGCCCAGCATCAGCGCGGCCATCTCGATCCCGTCCATCGTGCGAGCATGGCCCAGTGTCTGGGTCTGCCAGCTTTTGTCCACCAGCCGGATTTGCGCGTGGTAGATATCCAGATGCCGGGTATTCGCGGGCAAATCCAACGGCTCGAACGGCCCACCGCCTTCCTGATGGATGACATTCAGCGCCTGGATCAGCCGCATGTAGTCGCACATCTCGGCAAAGCTGCCATCACGGCGGCCCTTGTCGTTGCACATCACATAGGCTGGGCCACCCACTGCACCATAGACACAGTAACCGCCGCCGACCTTCAGATTGCGCGCGGGGTTGCGCGCTTCCAGCGTGAAATGCGCAGGCACTGTCCCCAGCCGTTCGGTCAGCAGACCAGCGTCAACCCGGACCGTTTCGCCCCGCACCTCGGCCCCTGCTCCGGCAAAGAGGTCTCGCGCAGGTCCGTGCAGCACCCGCAACCCCTGCTCGGCCAGCACCCGCAGTGCGGCGGCATGAATGGCCGCGACCTGATCGTCGCTGATCACCCGCACCGGCGGCATCTGCCGTTCGACCTGCCCGAAGGGCCGCTGCGGCACCCCGCCGAGGGCGCGTCCGGCATGCCGCCTGCGCCCTTCGGCCCGGGTCATTCGGCGGCCTCCGGCAGTTGGAAATCGCGCGGGGCAAAAGGCGCGTCCCGCCGCACCATGACGTTTGCGACCCCCAGTTCCCGCGCCGTCTTGTGGCCCTGATAGATCGCATGGACAATCGCCCCCGGCGCATTGGCATCGCCCGTCAGGTGCAGATGGCCGGGCTTTGCATCAACGGCCAGCGCTTCAAAAAGCGCGCTCCCCCCCTCGCGGTAGCCCACGATCACGAGCGAGCGCACAGCGATCCGCCGCTCCTCGCCGCTGTAGATCTGGGCCAGGCGCAGATCCGCGCCGTCAAAGCTGGTGACGACCTCAAGCGTGCGCAGTGCGATGCCCTTTGCCGCGAAGGACTGATGCACCAGCGGCTGCTCGTTGGTCATCACGCCCCAGGCGGCAGCGGCCCCGGCAGTGGTGATATAGGTGACGGCAAGTCCCTGCCCGGCAAGCTGCTCGGCAATCGCAGACCCAAGATAATAGCTGTCATAGTCGAAGACTGCGACCGGCCCCTCAGGCACCACCCCCGCCGCCAGATCATCCGGCGTATAGACGCGCGGGGCGTCCAGCGGTCCCGAGGGCAACTCGTTCGCGCCGCACAGATGCGGCAGCCAGCGCGCGCCGGTGGCGATCACCACATGATCGGCGCCAAACTCCCGCACGTCCGGCGCGGTCATGTCGCTTTCGGGGTAAAGCGATACATTGGGCAGCTTCCGCAACTGGCCCATCCGGTAATCCACCACCCGGTGCCATTGCCCCAACCCCGGCAACCGGCTTTCCCAGCGCAGGCGCCCCCCGAACTCCCGCGCGCGGTCGGCCAGCGCCACATCATGCCCGCGCCGTGCCAGCGTAAGCGCGGCCTCCAGCCCGGCGGGACCACCGCCGACCACCAGCACCTGACCCGCCCCGTCGGGCCGCACAATCTCGGGGTGCCAACCGCGCCGCCATTCCTCGCCCGCCGTGGGGTTCTGCGTGCAGCGGACCCACACGCCATCATGCCAGCTGGCAATGCAGAGGTTGCAGCCGATGCATTCGCGGATGTCCTCGATGCGGCCTTCCTCGATCTTCTTCGGCAGGAACGGATCGGCGATGGAGGGGCGCGCGCCGCCGATGAAATCTAGCACGCCGCGCTTTATCATCGACACCATCGTGTCGGGGCTGGTGAAGCGCCCTACGCCCACCACGGGCTTGTCGGTCACGGATTTCAGGAAATCCATCACAGCCTCATGACTGCCTTCCGGCGTGTAGCGGCTGGCCGCGCAATCAAAGGCGGAATAGTCCATCTTCACGTCAAAGAGGTCTGGCGCGTCCTTGAGATAACCGATCACCTCATGCGCCTCGGTCGGGGCCACCTCTGACGGGCGGCTGCGCAACTCTTGCATCGAGATCCGCAGGGCAACCGCACAGCGGCCATGCGTCGCCTCCCGCACGGCGTCGATCAGCTGTTCCACCAGCCGCACCCGGTTGCGCACCGACCCACCGTAATCGTCGGTGCGGTGGTTATAGTCCGACAGCAGGAACTGATAGGGCAGATAGCCCATGCCTGCGTAGACATAAAGGATATCGAACCCCGCCTGCTCGGCCTTGATCGCCGCGTCGGCATGCCAGCGGATCAGGTCGCGAATATCGGCGGCGTCCATCACCCTTGGCCGGGCAGAGGACATGAAGGGCACATGCGTCGCCATCCACGGGATGCCGGATGGCGACAGGGGCGCATGCCGGCTGGTGCGGTTCACTGCCGCAGCACCACCGTGCCACAACTCCACCGCCGCCAAGGACCCGTGGCGATGCGCGGCCTCTGTCATCAAAGCATGGCTGCGCACATCGGCCTGATCCCAAATCGTGGCAAAGGGAAACGGGCTGTCGTCCGACGAAGGGTGCACCGAACAGGCCCCGGTCGAGACCACAGCCCAGCCGCCTTCCGCTTTCGCTTCCCGGAATGCGGCCCGGACATGCGGCGCGGCATTGGTCATGCCCGAGGCATGCGGCACCTGAAAAAACCGGTTGCGTGCAAGCTTCGGCCCAATCCTTACGGGTTCGAATAGTATGTCAAAGCTTGGGTCACGCAACAGTCATTCTCCTCAAGCGATTCCTTGCTGAACGATTGTATAGTATCAGTGTCGCACCTTATCGCAACTTATCTCTTGTGCTTCGGAACCGGTGATTGTGAAGGCGAGATCAAGACGGTCGCAGATGGGGTGATCGCAGATCATGACGAACGTCTGACACTTCGCCAAAGCGGTCTTTCTCCAAAACCGCAGCGAACGGCAGCTCATCTGAAAGTTTTTCGACGGAGGCCGCGTGGGGACGCTCGACACTGAGCGATGTGGTCCACGTTGACAAACCTCGGAAGGACGAAGCCGCGGGGGGCAAGGCGCTGCTTATGGGAAAAGAGCACTGCCGGTGGCGGCTGATGCCGCTGTCGGCGACCGCCTCTGGTGGAGCGGTTGCAAGAAAGGATGACTTCAGCCGCCGCTGACCGGTGCATCCGGGCGCAGAAAGCACCTGAGTTCATCAGTTTCCAGTGGCTTTCGCCGCGCCGGGCACGCCTCTGCTATCCGTGGCCCGAACAGAAACCGGCGGCAGGTCAGTGCGAGTGAAGGGCATGTCATCATACCGCCTGCTCCTGTGGTGGAGCCCGTGACTGCGGATTTTGCCCCCAGCGGAAGATCTTGACGATCCGCATCGGGCCGCCACAGCAGGGGCACGGTCCGCGCAAGGTAAGCGGGTTGACTTCGGCGGTGGGCAAAGGTGCGACGTCTGGTTGCGCCACCCTCAGCAAGGTGCGGATCTTCGCGATATTGAATTTGCGGGCGGCATTGGCGATTAGGTCATAATGGCGGAGACGGTGACCGCCATGATCGTGGTGCTATCTGTCGCCACCTGTCGCACAAGCATTTGTTTACATTAGGAATTAAGAGATCCGGCACCTTTCCCCTTTCAATCCGTCGCAACCAAGTGCATCTTTTTAGGGGGGTAAGAAGAGGGGCGGGATTTGCCAAGGGTTGCCGAAGAGCTGTCTGCGTTGAAGGTGAAGAGGCTGCGCCATACAGGCACGGGAGGCAACGCAAGTGTTGCCGTAGGCGGCGTTGCGGGTCTCTTGATGCAGATTACCCCGAAGGGTGGGCGCACTTGGCTGCTTCGGGTCGCTGTCGGTGGCAAACGTCGTGAAATCGGGTTGGGCGGGTTTCCGGACGTGACGCTCGCCCTAGCCAGAGAACGCGCACGTGAAGCCAAAGACAAGATACGGCGGGGCATTGATCCAGTCGAGGAACGCAAAGCTGCCAAGGCCGCCCTGACAGCCGCAAAGCGCCGTGGCCTAACCTTTGCCGATGCAACCGACCGATACCTTGCCGCCAAGCTGGACGCCTTTAAGAACGCCAAGCATCGCCAGCAATGGGCGAACACGCTGGAAACCGATGCCAAGCCTGAGCTTGGCCCAATGCTGGTGCAACAGGTCACAGTACAGGACGTCCTGCGCGTGTTGCATCCCCTTTGGGCGGACAAGACCGAAACCGCGTCCCGGTTGCGGGGCCGGATTGAGGCCGTGCTGTCGTGGGCAACCGTGGCGGGGCATCGGACCGGCGACAACCCGGCGCGATGGGCGGGCAATCTCAAGGAACTGCTGCCCGCGCCGTCCAAGGTTGCGAAGGAAGGCAACCAACCCGCGCTGACAATCGACGAAGCGCCGCGCTGGTTCAAGGCAGTGCGGGGCCGTGATGGGTTCGACGCGCGGGCGTTGGAGTTTCTGACCCTGACTGCAACCCGGTCGCAAGAGATACGGGGCGCGGCTTGGGACGAAATCGATCTTGAGAAGGCGCTGTGGATCATCCCGGCGTCGCGGATGAAGATGGACCGCGAACACCGTATTCCGCTGTCGGGCATTGCTCTGGCGCTGTTGCGGGCCCTGCCACGTCTGCAAGGTAACCCGCTGGTGTTCCCGGCGGTGCGCGGCGGACAATTGTCGGACATGACGCTGTCGGCTGCCATGAAGCGTATACACGAGGCCGATATTTCGGCGGGAGGCGCGGGCTTTTTGGATCGGGCATCCAAACGTCCTGGCGTGCCGCATGGATTGCGCAGCACCTTTCGGGACTGGGTCAGTGAAAGCACGAATTACCCGGGTGACATGGCCGAAGTGGCGCTAGGGTCAGGACCCATTGAACTTGCTTTGCGGGTGTGATTCAGGCTCCGCAAGGAGACCTACCCATGAGCAATCTTTTCTGGCTGACGGACGCGCAAATGGCGCGCCTGCAACCCTTCTTCCCCAAGAGCCACGGCAAACCGCGCGTTGATGATCG
>Ga0209702_10007019_pt1 | contig 14035 bp, 8 predicted proteins | sample FRY01_FD_187210 | JGI IMG/M metagenome (GOLD analysis project Ga0209702, IMG submission 187210) | Freshwater microbial communities from Lake Fryxell liftoff mats and glacier meltwater in Antarctica - FRY-01 (SPAdes) (version 2) | ecosystem: Environmental > Aquatic > Freshwater > Ice > Glacier... | reverse complement strand
CAATAGAAAACTATTTTTGGTTCAAGATTACGATTCAATTATTCAAGAGTTTCAGAGACTTAATTTAAATACATCCGAAAAAATGTATATTGCAATAGATGAGATTCAATTTTTGCCAGAACTACCAAGTATAGTTAAATACCTATATGATCATTATAATATTAAGTTCTTGATTACAGGCTCTAGTTCATATTATTTGAAAAATTTATTTAACGAATCTATGGCAGGAAGAAAAATGATTTACGAGCTTTTCCCACTTTCTTTTAATGAATTTCTCAGATTTAAAGGTGTAGATTATACTTTGCAGGATTTTAATTTTCAGATCAAATACTCTCAATTTTCTTACGATAAATTAAAGTTTTTTTATGACGAGTACATTGAGTTTGGGGGATTACCAAAGGTAGTGTTAACTTTGGATCAAAAAGAGAAAAAAGAACAGTTACAGATGATTTTTAGCTCTTATATAAATCTAGATGTTAAAGCATTATCAGATTTTAAATCTATAAAAGAGTTTGCACGAATGGTTGAGTTATTAGCAGGGCGTATTGGGAACAAAGTCAATACAAGTCAGCTATCAAAAATACTTGGAATAAGTAGGCAAACAGTAGATTCTTACTTGTCATTTATGGAGCAAACATATCTTATACGGTTGATACAAACATATAGTAAATCTGCAAATGTTAAATTAAGAAAATCGCCAAAGTTGTATTTTGTAGATACGGGGATAGCTAATATTAATTATGATTTATCTGTTGGTGTAAAATATGAAAATACAGTTTGCCATCAACTTTTTTTAAAGGCTGATCAAAATGTGTTTAGTAGAGAGTTAGCATATTTTTCAGACAAAGATTCAGAAATTGACTTTATTTTAAATAACGAGTATGCATTTGAAGTAAAAGACACTCCACTTAATACAGATCTTGTAAAGTTATCAAATAACGCGAGTAAAATTGATATATCAAAATATAGGCTGATTGGAAATAACAAAGCAAAATCATTTGATGATTTTATCTGGGGGGGAATGATAAGTTAATCATAAATTGACACATACTTAAAAATATAAAATCTTACCTTTAATTGGCGGGGGTATTGAAATGCAGAACCATTGTTTGTAATAACCTATAGTCTGGAATCGTTTTCAAATCGGATAGTTCCCTGCCTGCCGGCAGGCTCGAACAATAATGACCTTGAAATAGAGGGAATGTTTTCGTTTGATAGATTCGTTTCCAATTTTGATTGGAAGATTTTCGATATCGGATCGGCATTGAGACGACAACAAGTTCTGGATTTTGAAAGTTTGTAGTGATATATTATGATTGTGAATAAGAAAACTTGTATTATTTTAATTGATGGAAGCAATTTTTATTTTAAATTAAAGGATCTTAAGTTTCATAACTTACTAGATTTTCACTTTAAACAATTCTCAAAATATCTTGCAAAGCAATATGATATTGTGCAATCAAATTATTATGTTGGTAAAATCCGAACTGACGGAACACCCAAGACACAAAGACTCTTTAATAATCAAAGAAAACTTCTATCATATTTAAAAAAGAATAATTATACATATAAATTAGGGTATTTAATGAAATCCAACAAAACTTTTCATGAAAAAGGTGTGGATATTCAGATTGCAGTTGACATTTTGGTTGCAACTTATGAAAAACAATGTGATAAAATAATTTTAGTTTCTTCGGATACTGACTTACTTCCAGCTATCTATAAAGCGAGAGAAAAAGGCGTGTTTGTTGAATACATTGGGTTTTCACATAAACCAAGTGTTGCAATGAAAGCTAGGTGTAATAATACAGAATTGTTGGATAAAAATATTATATCAACTTTTATAACCTAATAGATAAAAAAATCCTGTGAAGACCTTGCAGTGTCACAGGAGGTTTTAGTAGTTAAATAGTAGCAAAAATCTAGTTTTTGTCAAGGATATTTTTCATTGGGCAGTTTCTTTAATCTAGTACTGCCCCTTATTTTATCCTTTTCCTTTTATATCAACAATATCCACCCTCTTTATCTGTTTTGGAATATGTTCCTTGTATTGAAATGCAGAACCCAAAAAAGAACCCTTTTCAATTTTCAAAAATTTTGGCAAGTTTTTGGTTAGAATTGGGATGAGTAAACTAGGGACGTATTCAATATCGGATAGTTCTCGACAGGCTCGAACAATAATCTCGGCTTGCCCGCAGGCAGGTGCGGAGCGGGACGATGGACAAGGCTCCGCACTCAAAAGGGCGGGCAACGTCGGGAGCGGGGATGATGGGACGTCTAAAAGTCGGTTTTTCAATGTCGGCACTGGGACGATGGAATATGTATACAAATAAAATTATCTGTATATTAAGTAGCTTTCGCAGATTGACTTCGTATTTTAAGACATAGGTTTATAGTCAATCGAGAGTGCAGATAGTGAGCAACACTTAATTTTATGATTATCACTTTCTCTCAACTATCGGTACTTAATTACAGATAATTTGTTTGGTAATCGAGGTAAAGTGCTGGTGCATTTGGGACAGGGTTCTGCGCCCATAAGGGCGGGCAACGTCGGGAGCGGGATGATGGGACGTATTCAACATCGGTTTCAATGTCGGCACAGGGACGGACATGGGGTATTTTTATTATCTCGTATTTAAAATTGACATAACTTGTTTTTTAAGTGGAGGAAGGTTTTGTTTTATTGCCATTAATATATCTTGAAAGAAGAACTTAATTCTAGCAAGTTCAAATAAAGTTTTAGTGTTATCAAAGTTAATTAAAAGATCAACATCACTATCATGGGTAGCATCTTCACGAGCAAAAGAACCAAATAACCCAAGGTAATTTATACCTTGTTCTTTATACATTCTTTGAAACTCTTTTTGTTGAAGGTTTTTAGTCATTGCATTCATAAATATATTTTACAGCAAATCAGAGTTTTTAGCCAAACATAATTTAGTCATAGCTGGTTTTGAATAAGGTTCAACCTCGGTAGAGGTTGAACCTTGAAATTGGGTTGTTTTCATAAATTTAGGCAGGTGTTATAATTAGTTTTATGAATATCAAAGGTTTAGATCTACAGCAACAACAGGAACTAGGGGAAATTGCAAAAGAGAATGATATAGAATTTATTGGTCTTTTTGGATCTTATGCTAGGGGAGAGCAAAATGAACAGAGTGATATTGATTTATTAGTAAAGTTTGATTTTTCCAGTAAACGAATTGGTTTGTTTGGTCTACATAAAATTCAAACCCAGATGGAGCAACTTTTGAATAACAAGGTAGATATAATTTCAAGACCTAACAAATTTATTAATCCCTATATCCAAAAGGATTTAATTACAATTTATGAAAGATGACAAAGTTACTTTATATCAGATTTTAAGATTTATAGAAAGAATTGAGGAATATACTAAGAATATGAGATTTGACGAATTCTTAGAGGACTATAAATCACAAGATGCTGTCATTAGAAATATAGAAATAATTGGAGAAGCAAGTAATAGGTTAAGTTCTAACTTTATATTAAAACACCCTAGCTTTCCTTTGAATGAAACAAGATCGATGAGAAATAAGTTAATTCACGGATACGATGATGTGGATTTATCAATAGTTTGGGTAACCGCCACTACAGATATTCAAACATTAAAATTAGAAATCCTTAAAATAATTTAGTCATAGCTGGTTTTGAATAAGAATAAGGTTCAACCTCGGTAGAGGTTGAACCTTGAAATTGTTTTCAAATCGGATAGTTCTCGACAGGCTCGAACAATAATGTCGGCAGCGGGGCGGACTATAGGCTTGATATTTTATTAAATTTGTGTATAATTATTTATAAGAAGTTTTCAACAAATTTTTTGCAAACTTTGCAAAATTTTTCAAAGTCACGGAGGTGACAAATGAACAGCAAAATTTTTCACATTTTTTTAATCGCTTTTGCAGTGATCATCATCACATCGAGGGTACCTGTAATGGCGGGGACAACTCCGACTCCCCCGATCGAACGACCGTCCTTGAATCCGAATTTGACTTGGATTCGAGAGGGGGACAGTTTTTGTCACAACTACCTTGGAGGGGTTTCGGTTGCAAGTCGCAACTTAAAAACTGCTCAGATTGTTTATGGCAACTTGGCAGATGTGCCTATTTTTTTTGGTGTATCCGCCGCCACTGCTTGTTTTACACCGTTCCCTCCCCCCAGCGGACAAGGTGGTCCACCTGCTTGGGGATGGGCGGTTTGGTACTTTTTTTAGGCCGTTGTCTTTCTTCTCCACCCCTTAGCTTATTAGTATAAAGCAAAAGGGGTGGTGTTTTTTTATCCATTTGTCATACTGAGTTACTGCGAAGTATCCAGTATTTTTTCCCTTTTATTCTTCTTAAAAAACATATACAATAAAACAGATTATGAAAAAGTACCTGCCTATAATTATCCTTATACTTTTTGGAGTGTTTTTTATTTTTCCTGAAAGGGTTTTGGCTGGAAGTGGAATAACTAATATTTATGGGAACGGTACTAATTTTAGTGACTACAGTAATAGCTCCTATGTGTATTCACAAAATGCCCATGCATCAACATTGTGTTGGAGCCAAAATTTCGGTACAAATGGTGGTTGTCGCTCAGCCTATTACACCTCGGCTTACAATGTGTACATAGAGGTTTATACTTGTACATCTGACACTGGAGCAGGGGGTACTTTTGACAGGGTAAAATGCGATGGGGGTAATGGGGGAAACAGGCCAGTCAATTATCAATTAAAACCCTCCGATGGTACTAGAGATTTTTTACTTAGTAATGAGCTTCCTAATTATAAGGATTTTTGTAAAGTGCAGATGGATATGTATTTTAATGGGGATGTTCGGAATTGGGTTGTTTATAGGAATGATGATAAATGTGGCGCTCCCCCTCCACCGCAGACTCAGACCCTTACGGTTTCTAGAAGTGGGGGTTCTAATCCGCGCGTTGATTCAGATCAGTATAATTTCGGAATTTCTTGCGGTAGTGATTGTTATGAGGTTTATCCAAAAGATCATTGGTTGTGGCTTTGGGCAACCCCAGATACCGGAGGGTCTGTTAGTTGGTCTGGTTGTAATGAAGTTCCTGCTGGCTATAATGGATTAGCTTGTACAGTACAAATGACTTCTGACAAGTCAATTATTGCTACGTTTACACAAGGGACTAAAACATTAGAAATACAAAAGAACGGTAGCGGTTCTGGTAGGATTTATGATAATTCGAATCCAGGCAATTTAGACTGTGGTAGTGATTGTTTTGGTATATATACAGTTGGTAGCTGGGCATATGTAGATGCTACTGTTACATCCGGCAGTGTTTTTGATGGATGGACAAATTGTGATTTTATTACGACAAGCGTATTAGGAAATGCAGGACATAGATGTGGCGTGAAAATGGATAACGATAGAACGTTAATAGCAAGTTTTAGCAATTCTGATGTTACCCCTCCCGTCTGTGGCACTATATCTACCAATCCAGTATCTCCTTTAAATAGTAGTAGTGTTACTATTTCTGCTATAGCTTCGGACAACACAGGAATTGCAAGAGGTGGGTTATACGTGTTACAGCCTAATGGAGTTAATGTTGAGTTATACTCAAACAATAATCGAAATTCAGGCAATTTAAGTAAAGTATGGACAACTCCTTCAGCAAGTGGGACGTATAAGATTCAGGCTAACTGGTGGGACGGGGCAAGTAACTTTAAGCAATGTATTCAAGATTTTGTAATAGATAAAACCCCTCCTATAACATCTTTTACGGGGCCAACTCAGGTTTGTTTTGGGTCAACTCAAACCTATAGTATTAGTGCAGGTGATAATAATAAATTACAAAGAGTTTATTTAGCTTATGCTCCGACTACTCTTCCACAGACTTGGAACGCGTATAAACCTTACGACAATACGGCTGTAAATCAGGCAACATTATCTCCTAATGGTATTGCTTTGTTAACTTTTTCAACTGCTAATGGCTTTTCTAAGGGTGTTAGTTATTATTTAGCATCAGGGGCTTTTGATAAAGCAGGGAACAAGTGTTCAGGAAATCCTTTTTATTTCCCAACTCCTGGGCTTGCGGGGTGGTCGGATTGTGGAACTAATTCTAGAAAAACAGTAAGCGTTGTAGGGGCATCAACCGCGCCAACTCTTAATAGTGTTAGTACAGGAGTGCTAAATCGAATCAATTTAGCTTGGACTGATAGGTCTAATGATGAAAATTCTTTTTTAATTTATAGGAATGGAGCATTTTTAACAACGGTGGGGATTAATTCTACCTCTTTTTCTGATACGACTGCCGTTTGTAGTGGTACAAATTTTAGTTATTATGTTGTTGCTAACAATAGTTATAATTCTTGCGGGGGGAATGTTTCTGTAGTTAAAGCTGGTAATTGTAAAACAAATAGACCTACTACATGTGGAGCGTGGAGTTTTAACCCATCTTCACCTTCTGCAACAAATAGCTTGGCAGTAACAGCAAGGGCAAGTGATCCTGATGGGTTGGAAACACTTCATATAAAAGGGTATCGAGGAGGCGGTTCTTCTAATACTATTTATGCAGGGGCTTCTACAGGTGTGTCTACAGGGACTTGGAATACAAGTGGGTTAACTACAGGTGTGTACCAATTAGATGCTGATTGGTGGGATGCTTACAACTTTAAGAAGACATGTTCCACAACATATAGTATTGACAAAACAGCTCCTTCAACACCTGGGGCGATTACAGCAAATGCAACTTGTGCAGGAGTTTCTGGTATTTCGTGGGGGGCATCTACTGATAGTGGTGCAGTAGCAACTGGATTGAAAAATTATCAGTTTAAAATTGATGAGGGAAATAATGGTGGGGCTTGTAGCACTTCTGGAAGCTCTGGTGATTTATGTTTTAACACAACTTCTACCTCGTTTAACACATATAACTTTAAGAAAGGTACAACATACAAAATTACTGTAACTGCAACTGATAATGCAGGTAATGTAAGTAGTGCAACTTCAAAAATTGTAACAACAACTAGTGACCCTACAGCACCAGCTGTTACAGCTACGGTAAGCCTAGCAAACAACAGAAACATTACATTAAGCTGGCTAAAAGGAATATATAACGCAAGTAACTATACTGTAAATTCTTCTGATACCGTTGGGGCAGTTACTTGTTCTGGTTCAGCTTGTTCTGCAGTTGTTACCCAAGCAGCTTGTGGAACAAGGAGTTATTCTGTAACAGTTAGAAATAGTTGTGGATATTCAAGCACTTCTGCCCCTGCCACTGCAACTTCTGGCAGCTTTATTGCAAAACCTGTTGTTACTGCAACATTAACAGGTGATACAGTACTTGCAAATAATACAAAAGCAAAGGTAATTTTATCTTGGGCAAATGATTCTAAGGCTAGTTCATTTACAGTAAATGGTAGTGGAACAAAATCTGCTCCAAGCTGTTCAGGCGCAACCTGTACTTCTACAGTTACAAATTTAACATGTACAACAACTTATGCTTACTCAGTAACTGCAAATAATAATTGTGGAACAAATACCTCTAACAATATTTCTGTCAAACCAAACTGTAAGCCAAGTTGTAGTATAACAGGTGGAAATTCTAGCCCTTATGGTACAGGGATTATTGTTCCGTTAGGCTCTTCTGTTACTGACGAAGGAGGAGCAATTACTTATGATTGGACTGATACAGGGGGGAGTGTCTCTTCTCCAAGAAATCTCAGCACTAATAATTATACAACGTCACTAGCAAATGGTGTTGCGCCAAGGGTAGATTTAAATATAAGTGATAAGTACGGAGCAAGTAATGTTTGTTCAAAAATAATATCCACAATTGCGGGAGTGATTGGGACTCATAGCCTTGCAAGTGGTTCTATTAATAGAGTAAGTACAAGTTTTGTAATAGTTGCCTACAGTATATCTAGTTATAGGAATCAAGATTCTGCTGGTAGTAGTATAAATGCTACCGCAACAATTAATACGGGGGCAGGATCAATTTGTAATACAATAGCAACTTGTAATTTTATAAACGCAGGCGGTACTTCGATTGGTCAGACTGTAAGTGTAGCACAAGGTAATACTTCTTTAAGAATAAAAGTGACTTTAAACAGTCCTAATAACTTAGCATCTGGTGCTTACACTATGCCAGTTAATTTTACCTCAAGCGTTGGAAATATTACTCCAATTTCTACAATTACAGTAACAAATAGACCTCCAACTTGTACAATAACTGGGATAAATTCTGCAACTTTGTACAACAGAAGCCAGGTAATTCCAATAACATTAAATTCATCAGATGCCGATGGTGATACGATAACCTCACAAACTGTTAGTGCAAGTTGCGGATCGGTGTCGGGGTTAACAAGTTATACAACATCTTCTGTTAACAATGCTACCTGTGTACTTACAGGAACGGTTAGTGATGGAACGGTCAGCAGTAACTGTTATGCAACTGCTAAAACCAAAGCGCCTACTATTACTTTTAGTTTTACTGCAGTCCCAAACATCAATAGAACAGCAAAGGTTACAGTTGTCATGCCATTTACGGTAACAATGGAAAACGATCAAAATGGAACGCTAGCTGTTGCAACTGACCCAACGGTGGCAGTCCCTGGTGGTGGATTTACTAATATATGTAAAATTTCTGGGGTGACTTGTACACTAAGTAACAATACTATTATTCCAAATAATCCAAATTCTAAATCAGTTTCTGTCACAATTCCAAAAGCAGTGTTAATGGCTCTTGACCCAACTTCAACCAAATACTATGCAGTAAGGGTAAATGCTAGCGCTCCTACTAATGCAGTGGGGGTTACATCTCCATTAACTGGTAGTGGTGGGGTTTCATTTCAGTTTAACAATGCAAGCCCGGTTTGTAATGCTCCAAGTATTACCCCATCAGCGATGAAGGTTTATGGGAGCAGGTATAAGTTGGGGGAATCCATTACACTTACAGCAAATGCAACTGACCCAGATAATGCAGTTGCAAGCCTTACTTACACATGGGCGCCATCATCAGTAAATGGTGTGTTTTCAAATATATCAACCAATAAAATCGATTATGCAACAGATAACGAGTTTAATAAGGTAGATAGTTACTCATATATAGCAACAGACGCTTATGGCGCTACTTGTATACCTTTTGCATCTTCTGTTGGGACAGAAGATAGCACTGTAGTTTCAGGTCGAGTTTTTGAGGTTCAGGTAGATCCATCACAAAGTATGTGTGATGTAGTTTCTGGTAATAGTTATCAAAATGATTCAAGTACATTTAAAGGGGTTTCTAATATTAAGTTAATTGATAATAAATACAGCTCAATTTCTAGTTTAGAAAAAATTACAAATGGTGCAGGAAAAATGAAGGACCTTGAGTTAAGTGTTGATTCATCAGGTAATTCTACAGTTTGTTTAAGTAATGTACCCGATGGCTTTGTTTTAGCAGATGCAACCTGTATTGGTACTTTAAGTGGGCTTAGTGTTACAAATATAACTAAATATTGTTTTAAGATTTCTGGAATGACCCGAGGTGGTACAAGTAGTATGTTTATACCATTGCAGTTTTCCCCAAATCCATACATAGTTTCGCAGGAAGGAGATATTTATTCTCGGTCAAATTCTTCACCTATACTAAACAGACCTGTAATAACTACTGTTGATAGACTAATTTCTAATATAGCGGGCACAAGTACTTATGGAATGTTATTAAGCGGAGCAACTAATCATGATGGTATAAATTGGGATAATAGTAAGGTTGACTTTACTGTGCAAAAAGGTGTGTCTGGACAAGCTAATATTGCAAATGATTCTGCTGGTAGGTTTACAAGGCCAGGTACAGGTGTTTTTGATGTTATTAAAGCTTTAGATAATAAGGGACAGCTGGGAAGTGCTATTGTATATAAGGATAGTGGAGTTAATATTAATTCTAATACTGAATATTTAAAGTATAAAGAAAAGATATTGGTTGTTAATGGTGGTGATGTAATTATAGATGCAGAAGCCATTGGATCTAATAATCTTTCATTATTTATTATTGCAACAGGAAAGATAACTTTAACTCAGTTTACAAATTGTACTCCAATTACAAATTGTCAGAAAACCATTAATATTACAGGCGCTTTATACTCAGGAGTAGGTAGCCCCTCAGGTGGATCAGGAAGCCTAGATTTACAGTATGGAATTAAGGTTAACAATTCGGCTGATAATGCGTACAAAAACCCATCTATTAAGATGATATTTGATCCATCAATTTATTTAAATAGTAACGTAAATGGACTTAAGGTGTTAAATTACACAGTTAGAGAGCTGTCTGATTAAGTATATGAAAAAACTAGATGTTGAGTGGTTAATTGGAGCAAGACAATATATATTGCGTATATCTGAAAAGGTAAATACAATAAATGCCCTGTATTTTTCAGCAGGTATATCTGCAATCTTTATAGGCGTGTTGTTTACATCAAGCTATTTTATAGATCAGGACTTTCAAAGTAGGGCGTTAGGCTCAGATCAAAAGTCATCACAACTTTTAGAAATATATAGTCTAGATACAGAAGAGATTGTTTTGCCAGACCAGTACAAAGATAATGAAAAACAATTAGTAATACATATTATAGATATAAAGTCAGAATCAATAACACCATCTTTAGTTTATGTTAAGGTGGGTGAGACAGTGCAATTTAATAATCTAACAAGTTTTGATATATCAATTGAGAGTGTAATAGGACAAGATTTAAAACTATCAATACCACAGGGGACTAGTATATCAACAGCGTTGTACGACACAGGGATTTTTTATTACAAATTATCAGACGATAGAATTGGAAAGATTTTTGTAGAGTAGCCGTCCCGGTGCCGAAGTTGCCCGCCCTTATGGGCGCAGAATCTTGTCCCGAGTACACAATTACACCTCGGGGGTGTGCTTGTGTGGGAATATTAGATTGAATTCTTGTTTCTTCAATTCAATTTGATAAAATTAAATTGTGAAAAACCTGCCGAAACTATTAATAATTATTTTAAGTTTTTTTTTAATATTTCCTTTTTTTTATTCTGGAGTTTATGCGCAGGCAACAGTTGTTTGTGATTTAAATAGTCATACGGAGGCTCCTTGTAAAGATGTGAATGGGAATATAATTGGCTATGAAACTGCTGAATGTAAGGGGCCAATTGGAATAACATACGCTGTAGTGACAAAATCTTGTAGCGGTGGTGGCGGTGGCGGTGGCGGTGGTTCAGTTGACGAGCGAATCGTTGGTCGTGTACACAAAGATGATTGGGGGAATATTATAAAAGATGTCCAAATTAAATCTGATGATGGAAAAACTGCTAATTGGAGTGGTGATGCACAGGATGCGTTTTACGAAATTGGTAGATGGCCTAAAAACACAGAGACTACGATTTCTGTTGTACCAGAGGCTGGATATACCTGCGAATGGAGTTTTAACACAAATCCAGGAGGAGCAGGTGGAGTTTCTACAGGTAATGGTTGTAGTGCAAAAGTTATTTTGGTTAATGGTTCTCAATCTCCTGATTGGCAAAATCACTTACATTTTAGACTTTTTATAACAGCTCCTCTGATTTCTCCAACTCCTGTTTATACCTGTTCTGATGACGGAAAAACAGCCACTGTAAATTGGAACAAGATAAGCGAAGCAAGCTTTTATTCGGTTCGACTAGACGGTGAAAACAATGGTGGAGTTTACTACGGTGCACCATCTTGTTCAGCAGGAGCTAGCGGTTTAAATGGCGATTATTGTTTTGATACACCAAATAAAGATACTCTAAGTGCAGTAGTAGGAATAAAGCCATCAACTGATAATAGGTTTTGGATACACTCGAAACGATATAATAATGGCGTAGATGGCGACTCTGAATGGTCAGCATCAAAAGAGGTTGTTATTAATTGCCAAGCCTCAATTTCTAATGATCCTCCAGTTTGTCAACCCCCTGTTTTAACTCCTCCCGGACTAGTTAGTTTGTTTTTAGAAGCAAAGGGCACAGCATTTGATGACAAAGGGATTGCTCGAACTGGTGTTTATATTTATTCAAGAAACCCAAGCACACATATTAGAGAGGTGCTAAGTAATAATACTCCAAATACTAAAACAACATTTACTTCGAGTTGGGATTTAAAAGATGATAACGGTGTAGTAGTGCCAGATGGAAACTATGAAATTCATTATAACTGGTATGATGCAGAGGGTGAAATGGTGCAATGTAGATCGCCGTTTACTAAAACAATACAGGTTTCTGATGCAGTTTATTCATGCTCAGCTGGTATAACACCAACCTCTTTTGAATTTGTTCCAAATACTAATCAACCACTTAACATCAACTTAAATTCAACAAAAAATGGAAGTGCTAAAGTTTTATGGTCAGATAGCTGTGCGCTTGGGACTTTTGATTTATCTAATCTGTCAGGCGTACAAAAAACATATACATTAACCACTGGCAATAATACATTAAGCGCAAATTGGAAGGGAAAATCAACAAATCCTATTGATATTTCAGGTTGCAAAGTACAAGCTAAAATAACTGATATAACACCTGCTCCAACTTCTGGTAATTTACCAGTTTGTACCGATACAAACATTACACAAGCTTTAGCAAATCAGGTGGTCTGGAGTGGGAAAGCTATATGGTCAGATAATGCTTGCCCTGTTGACACTGGGTCTTCAGACTGGAATACCAGTCCAGCTTTACCTGGAACTAAGATTAGTATAGGTGGAAAAGTAGCAATTACAGATGCAGATGGTTTGTTTACAATTAGTAAGGATTTTTATGGCACTTCGGTTGATGAAAGAGTTAATGCAAGTAAGAGTGGGGATTATGAGTTTATATGTTTTAAGAATGATTCTTCGGTAATTTTAAAATCTACTACAAACATTAACTGGAACTTAACAACATTTTTACCAGGGGATTACAATATAACACCATATTTCAGATTTTCTCCTCCTGCATTTATCGTGGCAAATAACGGCGAGGTGTATAGCAGGCACTCGGTAAATTTAAATAAGCCAAACGATATAAACCCAACATATTTTCAAACTAGTAGTTCAGACACTTTAGGGGGGTTAGTGTTATCTAAAGGGGAAATATTGAGTGATTGGAATGATAAAACCACACAGAATTATTCAGAAGTTGGATTAAAAAATTATAATTTAGATTTAGGTATCTATTTAGATAAATTAATAACTGCTCTAAACAAAGGAGATTATGATATTACGGGTCAAGATATAGTATATGTAGATTCTAGCTCTACGAAATTAGTAAATGGTAAGTTTAATGTCTCAATAGCAGATTTAATTAGTTTATACGAAAATAAGGTTTTAATAGTTGATGCCGATATTGAGATAACCGATTCAGATAATTTTGGTTCAAGTAAGGTAAAAACATATATTATGGCTACAGGGAATGTTTCTATTGTTTCTACAATTAACAAACCTGAAAACACTCTTAAAGTACTAGGTGGTATTTTTTCTAAGCAGGCGATTTTATTAAACAGAGACAAATCTCCATTTAATGATGGGTATAAAGATCCTACAATTGAGTTTAATGCAGATTCTGAGATGTATGTTCGAGATAATTTAGATGTATTAAAAGTAGTAAATATTAAGTGGAGGGAGATATTTTGAAGGTAAAGTTACATAGAAACTACAGATACTATATTCCGTTTGTGTTTGCGGTACTTCTATTTATTGTAGTTCTATACTTTATAGATGCAACTACTTCGAAAGTAGCAACTGACACAGAAAAGGTTTTAAGATCGGTTAAGAGTGGTGATAGATTAATTACAGATAAAAGTTTTGCAGAAACCTCGACTAAGATACCATTAGTTTTGGGAGATGAAATTGAGGCTATAGATGTGCCAAGAAGTATGGAATCTATTCAGGTAAAAAAGGTATTAATTGAGAGTGACAAAGCTAATATTATACAAATTGTAGATATAAATACGATAATATCTTTTACAAACAATACAGCTACAGAGGTGGTGTTAAGTGGCAGAGATGGTATATGGGGGTCAACAATAAAGGCAGGGGAGTCTTTTAGCCAGATGTTTGAAAAACCAGGAAAGT
>Ga0209702_10007017_pt1 | contig 14035 bp, 12 predicted proteins | sample FRY01_FD_187210 | JGI IMG/M metagenome (GOLD analysis project Ga0209702, IMG submission 187210) | Freshwater microbial communities from Lake Fryxell liftoff mats and glacier meltwater in Antarctica - FRY-01 (SPAdes) (version 2) | ecosystem: Environmental > Aquatic > Freshwater > Ice > Glacier... | reverse complement strand
TGCAAGTGACCAGCCCACCAAGCGAGGAGTAAGGAGCAGCCCAGGAAAAGGCACTGGGATGGCCAAAATTGGGGGATTTGCACTTGCCGGTCCAGTCACCCGAAATGAGGTCAATTACTGAGGTCTGTCATTGCTGCCTGCCCAGCGCCCTCAGGTTGGGTGATTTCCCACCGATTCTTCCAATCGGCGGTGGCTCTGAATCGGTGGGACCATTCATCCCGAACGCCGCTTTAGAAAGCGCCGCATCCTTCGCACGGAGCGCGAGTGTGTCGCAGACCACTCGCCACTTTTCCGTCCCGGCGCACACGCAGCCGCCGACAAGTGGCGAGTAGGCTACGCCATGCTCGCGCTCCTGCTGACAGGCTGCCTCAGTCATCCAGCACTGCGGCCCACTCCGCCATGTGCCGTTCCCAGGTGAGTGCGCGCACGGTGTCATGCGCGGCGGCGGATAGGGCCTGCCATTGGGTGGGGCTGAGACGGATGGCTTCCTGGAGGCGTTTTGCCAGCTCCTGCGGCTGCTGCGGGTGGTAGAGCATGAAGCCGTTCTCCCCATTGCAGATGATATCCACGGCACCGTCCATCACGGAGATGATGCCGGGCAGGCCGCAGGCCATGCTCTGCAGCACGGTGTTGGAAAAGGCGTCGTACTGCGTGGGATGCACGAACCAGTCGGCGGACTGGTAGATCTCCACCAGATTGCTCGTGACCGGCACTTCCCGCACGCGGGCGGCGAGGCCGAGACGGCTGATCTTGTCACGCAGCACGAGATTGAGGCTTTTGCCGACGATCCAGAGGGTCGCGTCATTGCTGACCATCGCCTCCAGCAGCGGCTCCAGGCCACGCCGGCGATGGCTGAGGGAGACGAAGACCAGCACGGGCTTTGTGTTGTCTGTTTGCAGCTTGCGGCAGAGTAGCTCGCGCACATTGGCGCGGTTTTCCGCCGGTTTGAACATCTGCGACTCGACCGGCGGCGTGAGCAGGCGGAAGCGCTCCCCATCCGTGCCGTAAATGCCCTGCAACTGCGCGGCGACCCGTGCGGAGCTGCTGACGAACTGCGGCGTCTCCCGCCCGGCATACAGCCTGCGCTCCAAATGCAGCTCATAGAGGTGCTTCACACTGTAGCGCTGCCAGAGCGGCAGCAGATTGCCATAGTGCCGGTGGCAGCCGGTGCCGTTGCGGTGGATGTCCTGCGCGCAGGTGCGGCCAAATCCAATGACGCGGTCCACTCCCGCCGCCGCTGCGGCACGCGGGGCGAGGCGGTTGAAATGCCACATGCGCAGTGTGGCCGAGCCGCGCAAACGCGGCAGCAGCTCCCAGCGCCCCGGCAGGGAGGCGCCGATCGCCGGCGTGGTCAGCGTGGTGATGTAAGTGAGCTCATGCCCGGCGGCGGTGAGACGCTTCGCGAACTCGATGAGAAAGCTCTCCACCGCCGTGCTGCGGATGATTTGCGGATGGATCAGAGCCAGTTTCATGCCGCGTTTTTTGCCTTTGCCACCGCCTCGGCCTCAAACAGGCGGCTGTAACGGTCTAGGGTGAAAAACGCCGTCGCTAGGGCGATCCACAGGCCGGGAAATCCATCGAGAAACCCACGCTTCAGCACATAAGCCCGCACAAAGCGCCAGCACGGGCGGAACAGCGTGTGCAGCAGCGACCAGCGCGCGCTCTTGCCCTGCTGCGTCTGCAAAAACACCGCGGAGTACTGCACATGCTTCACGAGGTAATGCTCGATGTTTTTGAACGAGTAATGCAGCAGGTCGCCACGCAGCGTGGTGCAGGCACCGGCCACGACGAGGCGCTCATGCACCTGCCCGCCGCCGTCTGCCTGCCACTGGCCTTGATCACGCCGGAACAGACGCACTTTGCGGTCGGGATACCAGTCGCCGTGCTGAATCCAGCGGCCCATGAACCAGACGAGGCGCGACATCCACGCGCCGGCGAACTTTTGATCGTCGCCGTTGGCGAAGAAGCTGCCGATCGACTCGCGCAACTCCGGGGTGAGCTCCTCATCACAGTCCAGCGCCAGAATCCACGGCTGCGCGCAGAGCGTGAGGCAGTGGTTTTTCTGCGCCGTGTAACCAAGCCAGGGCTGATGCACAAACTTCGCGCCAAACTCCGCCGCGATGGCCGCCGTGCGGTCCGTAGAACCGGAATCCACGATCACGATCTCCTGCGCCAGTTCCTGCACGCTGACGAGGCAGCGGCGCAGGTTCGCCTCCTCGTTGTGCGAGATGATGGAGATCGAAAGCGGTGGCCGGGTCATGCGTGGCGCGACTTTGGCGCATCCAGCGGACGTGCCAAGCGCGAATCAGACCACCGCGAGCGACACCACCGCATTATGCCCGCCCATGCCGGAGGCCAGTTTGATCACTCGGTCCCCCGCCACCACCGGCAAGACGGCTTGATTCAGCCGCAGGCCGCACGCGGGCGGCGTCAGGCCCGGCAGCACCGCCGGGAGCCAGCCCGCCGCCATGCAGGCGGCCAGCAGCGCCACATCCAGTAGGCCGCTGGCACCGAGCGTGTGCCCGGTCTGCGGCTTCAGCGGCAGCAGCGGCACCTCCCGGCCGTCCAGGGCACGTTGCAGCGCGGGCGGCTCCACACGCGCATGATTCAGGGTGCCGGTGGCATGCGGGCAAAGCGCCACCACTTTGTCACGCATTCCCGCCGCCAGGGCGGCACGGACGCAATCCTCAATGCCGCCGCCGTCCTCGGGAATCATTAGCGCGTCATAGGCGTCGCTGTTCGCCGTGTAATGCTCGATCCGGCAGAGCGGACGAGTGTTGGCCGTCTCACGCTCAAGGGTCACAGCCACCGCCGCCTCACCTGGCAAAAAGCCGCTGGTCATCGCCACGCCCGAGGTGGCAAAGGGGTCATTCACGCCATTGCGTGACAGCAGCCCGGTATCGCGAAAATCACGCAGCAACTCCGCCACCAACGGCAGATCCACCGCCACCACCACCGCCCGCGCGGCCAGACCACTGCCCACTGCCAGCCATGCCATGCCCAGCGCGTCCAGACCGGAGGAGCAGCCGTTGGAGCACATCTGCCACGGGCCGCGCATGCCTAGCTCGATGCTCACGGCAGCGGCGATCTCGCTGTGCATCGTGTTGCTGGCACTGAACTGCCGCAACGGCCTGCGCCAGGCATTGGCCCCGATGATTTCCCCCACATTGCCACGGCTGCTGGCGGCAAACACCCAGGACTCGCGCACCATCGGCGGTGTCCAGCCCGCCCGCCGCACCGCCTCGCGGGCGACGTGCACGGCGGCGTTGCTCGCAGCGCCATAGCGGCGTCCCTTGAGCAATGTGGACGCAGGCAATGCAGCCACCGGTATGGCGGCATATTCCTCCAAACTTGGCAGCCCGGCTGCTGGCATGGACAGCGCCCCGCGCCGCGCCCGCAGCGCGTCCAGGCACTCCTCACTTCTCAAGCCAAGCCCACAGGCCGTCTCCACGGCTGTGATGAACACAGATTCCATCATGACTCGATACAGCCGTAAAAACTCAGGCGGCGCAACCTTCCTCAAAAGTTCCTGACTATCTCCTCACAAAAAATAAACAAACAGGCGATTGACACTCAACTTGTTAGCCAGCTATATTTTTAATCTCATGTTAAGGCAAATTATTGGACAACCCGAAGGGCAAAAGGACGACATGCGTTCCGAGGCATCAGCACCGGCTCCCGCAGCCGAACGTGCCCCTATTCTCTCAAACGCTCCCGCTCCCGCTGCACAAACTCAACGCTCACATTCAGCTCCCGTCATGACCACCAGTAAAAACGTTCTCGCTAACGACGTCGAAATCAAAGGCTCCATCAAGTTTTCCCACGACCTTATCATCGACGGCAAGATCGAAGGCGAGGTCATCTCTGACGGCAGCCTTACCGTCGGCGAAAACGCCCTGATCAAAGGTGAGGTAAAAACCCGCTCGGTCATCATTTTCGGCAAGGTCGAGGGCAACATCACCGTCGCGGAGCGCTGCGAACTCAAGAGCAACGCCATCCTCGTCGGCGACATCGCCGCCGGCACCCTCTCCATCGAAGAAGGTGCCACCTTCATGGGCCAGTCCCAGGTCGGCAAGAAAGCCGAGACCAAGCCTGGCATCGGTGGCGGCCCCAAACCACAACCTTAACCTGCCTCTAACCGAGTGTTTGGGCGGATCTTCGGCACGAAGTCCAGTATCCTTCCCACACCACCGAAGAATCAAATCGAAGTGGTGTGTCCGTCTTGTGGCGCGGCTCAATACGAGCCGCGCCTCGTCGTTTCCACGTTTTGCAAAAAATGCGGTGTGCATCTCACCGTGCAGAAACACCGCGTCACCGCTTCCGCTGCCTCGCGCTCGGGCGCAGGCATGACAGCTGCCTGGGACAGGGCTGATCAGGAAGCTCCCACCCAGCCAGCCGCAAAGGCGGTGCCCCAGGCCGCAAGTCCTCCGGCTCCAGAATCCGAGCTTTCTCCCAGTGACGGCTTTGGTGCCTTTCTGCAAAGCCAAGGACAGCCCACTGCGGTAGCGGCACCTTCCGCCCCTGCTGACGCGGCCGCTTCGACCGAGGAAGACAGCAGCGCTGCGGAGTCCGAGCCGCCGACTGCCAACATGCGCCGGGCCACCTCCAATTCGCCGCCCCCCACCCCTTCGCCTGAACCACAGACGGCCAGTTCCTTCCAGAAAATGAAGGACCAAGGCATGTACCGGAACCAGTATTTCAAAGATGCCGAGTGCTTCGACTGCGGCCACAAATTCAAAACCGGACGCTCCGCCAAATCCGCCAACTGCCCCGCCTGCGGTGCCTATATTTCGCTGGAAGACATCGAGATCAACATGATCTCCACCCAGTCGGTCAAAACTCGTGGTGATGTCCTCATCCGCAAACGCGGCCGCCTCTCCGCCAGCAGTGTGCATTGCCGCGACCTCAACTGCCATGGAGTCCTCGAGGCCAATGTCACCTGCTCTGGCGATGCCACCTTCCGCACCACCGGCAGCATCATCGGCGAAATCCGCTGCCGCCGCTTCGTCGTCGAAAAGGGCGCGGATGTCGCCTTCCTCAACACGGTGCATGCTGAAGATGTCGATATCCAGGCCCGCGTCACCGGCACGATTTTCAGCACTGGACCCGTGCTCATCGGCAGCAACGGCTCCGTCAATGGGGATGTCACCGCCCGCTCTGTCTCGATCGAACCTGGTGGCGAGCTCAACGGCGCGATGAACATCGTGCGTGGCAAAACTAGGCCCGCCGCACCCTCGCCAGCGCACGGGGCCTGAATCCCGCGCCCGCCATGAGAACGCGCGCATTTCTGCTGGCAGCCGCGCTCCTCACATCCTGCCTACTTGCAGCGCGGGCGGATTCGTTGAGCGTCATTCATTCCTGGCTCAATCACGCCATGCACATGCTCACGCACGATCATCTCACCCTGCCCTACCCGGCACCACCGCCTGCGGAGCAATGGCAGTCCCTGAATACCGCTGATCGCCTCGCCAATGTGCGCTCACGCCTGCTGCCGAAATTGCACGCTGAACTCACCGCCAAACAGCTCCAGCTCGGCCAGTCCGCCTTCATCCGCATCTTCAAAGAAAGCCGCGAACTCGAACTCTGGCTCAAGGACAAGAACGGCAAGTGGCAGCTCTTCCGCAACTACCCCATCGCCACCTTCTCCGGCACCCTCGGCCCCAAAACCCGCGAAGGCGACCAACAAGCACCCGAAGGCTGCTACAGCGTCACGCAGCAGCAGCTCAATCCAGCCAGCAGCTACCATCTCTCCTTCAACATCGGCTACCCCAACGCCTACGACCTCGCGCACCAGCGCACTGGCAGCCTCATCATGATTCATGGCAGCACCGTCAGCGTCGGCTGCTTCGCCATGACCGATCCCCTCATTGAGGAAATCTACCTCATCGTCGCCGCCGCCCTCCAACACACTCCCGCCGTCCCCGTCCACAGCTTCCCTTTCCGCATGACCGCCGAGCGCATGCAAAACGCCGATCCCGCCCACCTCGATTTCTGGCGCAATCTCCAATCCGCCCACGATCTCTTCGAAAACGCGCACCGGGTCCCACGCATCTCCGTCATAAACGGCCTCTATCGCACCCGTTAACCAATCCATTCGTCATTCTGCATTCTGGTTTCGTCATTCCATGCTCTCCCTCACCCTCACCGCCCCCAAGACTTTCGAATGGACCACCCTTTCCGAAGCGGAAGCACCGGGACCGCTCGCAGCCCGCGTCGGCATCCGCTCCATCGGCATCTGCGGCACCGACTTCAGCGGCTACCTCGGTAAGATGCCCTTCATTGAGTTCCCACGCATTCTTGGCCACGAACTCGGTGTCGAAGTCCTCGCCGTCGGCCCTGGCGTCACGCATCTCAAAGTCGGCGACCGCTGCTCCGTCGAGCCTTACCTCAACTGCGGCACCTGCCACGCCTGCCTGCGCGGCAGCACCAACTGCTGTGAAACACTCCAAGTCCTCGGCGTCCATTGCGACGGCGGCATGCGCGAACGCATGATCCTGCCCGCGCACAAGCTCCATCCCTGCAACGCCCTCGACTTCGAACAGCTCGCCCTCGTCGAAACCCTCGCCATCGGCTGCCACGCCGTGAACCGCGCCCAGATCACGCCCAGCGACGATGTCCTCATCATCGGTGCCGGGCCCATCGGCCTCACCGTCCTCGAATTCGCCCGTGCCGCGAACGCCGCCATCACCATCCTCGAACTCAATGCCGCCCGCCGCGACTTCGTGGCGCAAAACTACCCCGGAGTCCGCATCGTCGCCGCCCTGCCCGACGAAGCCGCCTTTCAAATCGTCTTCGACGCCACCGGCAATCCCAACTCCATGGCCGCCACGCTGCGCCTCGCCCGCTTCACTGGCCGCATCATCTACGTCGGCATCACCAAGGAACCCGTCACCCTCGACGATCCGCTCTTCCACCGCCGCGAGCTCACCCTCCTCGCCAGCCGCAACGCCCAAAGCGCCGACTTCCCCCGCATTCTCGCCATGATCCAATCCGGCCAGATCAACACCCGCCCCTGGATCAGCCACCGCTGCGAGTTTCGCGATCTGCCCTCGCAAATGCCCGACTGGCTCCTCCCCGACTCCCGCGTCATCAAAGCCGTCGTTGCCTTGTGATTCATCTCAGTTCCCTCGCCCCGCTTGCGGGGAGAGGGTTAGGGTGAGGGGCGGAGACATCACGACCTCGCTTGCAACTCACGCCTTTCCCTGCGAGCACTCACCCATTCGTCATTCTGATTTCGTCATTCGTCATTTACTCCTACATGCCCACCCTCACCGTCCAGCCCCGCGCCCGCCTTTTCCACGGTCACCTGTGGGTTTACGCCACTGAAATTCAAAAGCGCTTCGGCGATCCCAAACCCGGTGACGTCGTTCATCTACAGGACGTGCGTGGCAAACCGCTCGGCAGCGCGATCTACAACCCGCAGTCGCAAATCTCTGCCCGCCTCTTCTCGTATCGCCGCCAGGATCTCGATCTCGACTTCTTCACGCGGCGCATCCAGCGCGCCCTCAAGGCGCGCGAAGACTCCGGCGTCGATCTGAACCTCTGCCGCCTCGTTTGGAGCGAGTCCGACGGACTTCCCGGCGTCATCATCGACCGCTACGGCGATTTCATCGTGCTCCAGACGCTCACCCTCGCGATGGATCTGCGCAAAGACATCATCGTGCAGGCATTGAACGACCTCCTCAAGCCACGCGGCATCGTCGAGCGCAACGAAGCCGCCGTGCGCAAAGCCGAAGGCATGGAACTCGTCAAAGGCACCCTCAGCGGCGAAACACCCACGCCCTACGTCATCCGTTATCAAGGCAGCGCCTTCCACGCCGATCTCCTCGAAGGCCAGAAAACCGGCCTCTACCTCGATCAGCTCGACAACTATCAACTCGTCGCCTCTCTCGCCAAAGGCCGCCGCGTGCTCGACTGCTTTTCCAATCAAGGCGGTTTTGCCCAGGCCTGCGCCCTCGCCGGAGCCAGTGAAGTCACCGCCGTGGACATCAGCGAATCCGCCACCGAGGTCGCCAGACAAAACGCCGCCATCTCCGGCACGCAGATCAACTGCATCGCCGAAAACTGCTTCGACTTCCTCAAGCGCAACGAAGCCGCTGACGCCCGCTACGACTTGATCATCCTTGATCCACCCTCCTTCACGAAGACAAAGAGCTCCGTGCGCGACGCGCTGCGTGGCTACAAGGAGATTCAACTTCGAGCCATGAAGATGCTCGAACCCGGCGGCATCTTCGTCACCTTCACCTGCTCCCATCACGTCAGCGCCGAGGAGTTCCACAGCAGCATCACCGCCGCCGCCGTCGATGCCAAAAAAACCCTCCGCCGCGTCACCACCTACACGCAGCGCCCCGATCACCCGATCCTCGCCACCATCCCCGAAACCGAATACCTCCGCGGCTACGCCTACGAGGTCGTCGCTTCGTGGTAATGTGTTCGTAGTTCGGGCTTCAGCCCGTCACTCTTCGGTGGCACATTCTTTGCCACCTCCCGCATTGATCCCGGCGTGTTTGTCGTTCCATTCCGCGCACCAACGCCATGGGCAAAGTTCGTCGAGGAGGCTATGTGTTTGAATGAGGAACTCGAAAAAGAAGGCCGCCTATGAATTCAAAAACGCAGAACCCGCTCAAAGTGCCCTTCGGCACCGCCAAAGGCGTGTGTATTCGCAACGTGCGCTTCCTCCAGTGGGAAGACGCCTTCGATGTGGACTTCGCGGACGGCGTCAGCTTCCTCGAACCCCACACCACCATCCGTAAGGCCAACAAGATCGCCCCCGTTGCATCCGTGCAGTCCGTCGAACTCGACGACGACCTCCGCCACGGCTTCTTCGTCCACTACGACAACGGCCAGACCGCCGAAGTCTCCTGGGCCTTCATCCGCGAACTGCCACCCAAGCCCGCCCGCAAATGATCTCCTGAAGGGATAAAAAGCTGCTGACAAGCAGGCGGTTCCGTAAATGATCTTCAAGCTAAAAAATCGATCACACATGCTCGAAAACAGATTAGCATTTACCGATTTATCGCGGCTATTATCTCTGTCGCGCTGGTGATTTGCAGCGGCTTCGCATCGAGTTCCTCGCGCCAACATCCAGTCTGCTCGATCTTGGACTCTCCTCGTGACGGCCATCCGCTCTAGGGCTTGCCGCATTCTGTCCATCGGTTAAACCAGCCAGTGAAGCATTTGCGGCATCCGGTTGAGCATTTGCGCCATCCGGTGGAAGGTTTTGGCCTCCAGATCCATCTTCTGCGCCATTTCGACCGAATTCCGCCCGGTCGGAACGAAGGGCCGCAACACCGCCCCCGGCTCCCCGTCATCGCCACGAGCTCCGAAACCGAACACCTCCAGGCTACGCCTACGAGGTCGTCGCCTCGTGATAAGTCGAACAGGCGGCTAAGACAGAGCCGCTACTTGGCCGCCTCCTGGAGGGCTTTCAAGGATGGCGCGGCACCGAGCTTCTCCAGCTCCGCTGCCACGATCTCGGCACGCCGGGCGGCTTCCAGCCGATCCCTCGCCTTGGCCTGCAGCACCGCATGCTGGGCCGCGCGCAATTTCTCCGCCACGGGCGAAGCTGGATTTTTGTCCGCTCCGCTGGACGCCCAGTCTGCCGCAAACGATTTGACCATCCGTGTCAGTTCCGCGTCCTTTTGTTCCAGCTTTTGCAGTAACTGCCGTACCTCCTCCCGCGTCGGCTCAGCTCCGGTGCCTGCACCCGCCGCCGCAGGCGATGATTTGCCCGTAGGCCAGAAGACCAGCGCTAGGAGCGCCAGCAGCACCACGCCCACAAAGGAAAGGGTCAGCACCATCTGCTGCTTTTGCGACATCGGCGGTGCTTTCTTCTGGCGCGGCGGCCCCTTCGCCTTGGAATCGGCCATTTCGGGCACTGGCACGCCCGCCTCCTGCTTCATCGCCACATTGATATGCACGCGAAACTCCCCCGCGTCCTGATAGCGCTTGTTTGGATCGGGATGAATGGCCTTGGCGATGATCTCATCCCAGCGGGAGGACACCTTGGCATAGATCGTGACCGGACGGCGCGGCGTCTCCGGCACACGTCCCGTGAGCATCTCGTACAGCACCACGCCGACGGCAAAAATGTCCACGCGATGGTCCGTCACGCTGCCGCCCCGGATCTCCGGCGCGGCGTAGTCCGGCGTGCCCATCGGATTGTCCTCCTCTACCTCGTTGGAGGCTGGCCGTGCCAGGCCAAAGTCCGCCACCTTCACATGATCGGCGTCATTGACCATGATGTTCCCCGGCTTGATGTCGCGGTGGATGATCCCGTGCTCATGAGCGAAGCTCAGCGCCTCGCAGAGCTGCATGGCCAGGTTCGTCGCCTTGCGCAGTGGCAGCGTGGTCTTGTGAATGACATCGTGAAGAGAGCGCCCCTCGATCCATTCCATCACCAGGTACAAATGCCCTCCAGGCGTGATGCCGAAGTCGTACACACCCACAATATTGGTGTGGTTGAGCTTCGCCATCGCCCGCGCCTCGACCTTGAAACGCTCGGCAAACCCTTCCTCGCTGCCGAATTCCGGCGGCAGAATTTTGACCCCTACCTTGCGGTCCAAGCTCGGCTGATGGGCCTTGTACACCGCCCCCATGCCGCCCCATGCCGCCAGTTTCTCAAACTGGAACTGCGGCAAGTAGGCGCTCATCTCCTCGATACTGGGAACATCGAACGCAGGCTGGGCTTGGGGTGCAGTTTCTTCAGGCATGGCAATTTCCGCATTATTACCCCGCCGCCCGTTCTGCGGCGATAAAAAAATCACCGCAAGCTGCCTGCCGCCATCAAGGCGCGCCCGTGTTCACGGCAGGCGGAGCGTCTGAAACGACCTCCCCCGCCACGCCTTGCTTCAGCGCGCGCACGGAAGGCGCACCCTTGAGCCGGGCCAGTTCCGCCGCCACGATCTCCGCACGTTTCGCCGCTTCGGTCTTGCCTGCGGCAGCACGTTCTTTGGCCTTGGCCAGGATCAGCTCGCACTGCGCTGCCCGCATGGTTTGGGCAGCAGCGACGGCTGGTTCCTGGATCGCGCCGAGTTGCGATTTGTAGGCCTGGCGCAGGTTTTGCAGTGCTGGCGGCCATGCGGCATCCGGCTCATTCAATGGCTCCCGGTTCGCCACATGGGAAATCTCGCTGAGAATTGGATCACGCTGTTCCAGGCTGAGTCCGGCCAAGCTGCGCTGCAAGGCAGGAATGTATTTGTCGGCCAGCTCCTGAATTTCGCCCTCCGTATCAATCGCCGCGTTGGCCGACCATTCAGCGCCAAACGCTTTCACCAATTGCGCCAGTTCAGGATCACGCTCCTCCAGGTTTTGAATCGCCAGCCGCGGGTCTTCCACCGCCAGGGCGGGCGTGGACACGACAGGCGGCATTTTTTCCTGCGGTGGTGCGGGCGCAGGTGTTACCTTTTGAGGTTCCGGCTCGGGCGCTGGCACCATCACGGTGACTTTCGGCTGCTTTTCAGGCTTCTCGTCCTTCGCCTTGTTTTTTTTCGGCCTCTCCTCGGGTTCTTCAGCGGATTTTTTGACGACGCGCTGCGCCGGTTCTTTGCCTCGCTCTTTCTTCTTCTCGTCGGGCTGGAACAGCATGCTCAGGATCAGCGCCAGTAAGGCCACCGCCCCCGCACCGATCAGGCCGAAATGCAGCGGGGTGAGCCTCTTTTTGGACTTCTGCGCAGGTTCCTCAACCACGACCGCCGCCGCCACAGCGGTAGCACCACCGGCCAATGCCTGGCGAATGTGCGCACGGAACTCCAGCGCACTTTGAAAGCGCTTCGCCGGATCAGGATGCGTGGCGAGATCGATCAGCGTGTCCCACCGTGGTGACACCGGCGCGAAGTCCGTCACCGAGCGGCGCGGTTTCTGCGGCACTTTGCCCGTGAGCATCTCATACAGCACCACCCCGGCGGCGAAAATATCCACCCGCTGGTCCACCGCGCCGCCGCCCAGGATCTCCGGTGCCGCGTAATCCGGCGTGCCATACGGGTTTTCCTCCGCCTCACCTGTGATCGCACGCGCCAGGCCGAAATCAGCCACCTTCACCTGATCCGACTTGTTGATCATGATGTTCCCCGGCTTGATGTCGCGGTGTAGGATGCCGTTTTCGTGTGCGTAGGTCAGCGCCTCGCAGAGCTGCATCGCCATGTCCGCCGCCCGCCGCAGCGGCAGCACGCCCTTGTGGATGATCTCATGCAAGGTGCCGCCCTCCACCCATTCCATCACCAGGTACAAATGCCCGCCCTGCGTGATGCCAAAGTCATACACCGCCACGATGTGCGTGTGGTTGAGCTTCGCCATCGCCCGCGCCTCGGATTTGAACCGATCGGCGAACTCCTTTTCCTTGCCAAAATCCGGTGGCAGCACCTTGATCGCCACCGGCCGGTCCAGGCTCTCCTGCCGCGCCTTGAACACCGCGCCCATGCCGCCATAAGCCGCCAGTTTTTCAAACTGATACTGCGGCAGAAATTTCGTCATCTCCTCGACGCTGGGAACATCGAATGGCGGTGGATGATGGTGTGGGGGTTCCTCGGACATGAAAAAGGAAACGTACTGTACCGAAACGCCGCCAAACAGCGAGTAAATTCAAGCCACAACTCATTGGCGGCAATGTTTTGCCGACACGCCTGCCCGCCGTCGTCGTCGGCACCGCCAATGTCATCGCGAAAAACAGCGTGATTGGCATGCATCCGTGGCGGGATTGGTTAATTTCCTCCCATGCTCCGCCCCGTCCTCGTTCTTGCTCTCACTTCCGCCTCTTTCGCCGCCGACATCGTCTTGAAGCCCGGTAACCTCCCTGCCGTGCTCGCTCAGGCCCGCAAGGCACCGAAACCGGTACGCATCTTCGTGGAGGACGGCGTGCATCCGCTCACGGCAACCATTACGCTCGGCAAGGACGACTCGCAGGTGACGTGGATTGGCAAGAACGCAGTCTTTATGGCCGGCAAGGCGATCACGGGCTGGCAGAAAGCGGAGAACGGCCTCTGGAAAGCCCCGCTGCCGGACCAAGCGATGCGGTTTGAGCAACTCTGGATCAATGGCCGCCGCAAGACGCACTTCACCTGGGATGAATGGCGCAAGCTAGGCCGCGACACCGGCAACCTCTTTGCCGGTCCGTTGTTCGAAAAACTCGCCCAACGCGACTTCCGCCTCAAACCCGGCTCACCCGCCGCAAAGATCGGCTTCAAACCCTGGGACCTCACGCTCGCCGGTGTCCGCAAAAACGACGCGAAATGGCACGCACTCGCCGCGCAGGGCCACAACTACCCCACCTGGGAAGCCGACGCCCAACCCTGCCCCGCACCACCTTACCTGATCGATCAGGACTTCGAGCACGCCGGACTCGGCACCCTCGGTATTCGCGGCGCGAAGTATAGCCGCGAAAACAAAGGCGAAAGCATCGGCGTCACCGACGAAACCTCATCGCCGCTCTCGCCCGGCTCCAAGCGCTGCCTCAAGGTGCAGGACGCGCCCGGCTTGCAGCACAGCTACGATCCCGTGCTCGACATCTACCCCAGCACCTGGGACACCAGCACCTTCCACATCGCGTTCGATGTCATGGCCAAGCCCGGAGCCGACTGGTTCTTCGAGATGCGCGGCAAAAACGGCGACTTCGGTCACGGCCCCTACCTCCGCTGGCAAAACGGCCAGTTCGTCGCCGGGGTCGATGGCAAAACAGTGCTCGCCACCATCCCCGCCAGCGAATGGTTCCGCGTCTCCCTCACCGCCACCACCGGCAGCGGAAAGTGGGCCTTTGAACTCACCCGCCAAGACGGCACAAAGAAGGCCTTCCTCTAACTCACCTGCCAACCCACCTTGACCAGCGCCAGCTACCTCCTCTTCAGCGCCCTCGGCACCACGAAGACCGCGTTCTTCATCGACAACATCAGCCTGCACCAGCAAGAATAGGCAGTCTGAGGTGGACCCTGTTCTTCGGCCAGGATTGCGTGAAGTTAAGCTATGGGATCACGGGGTTGGGAGGTGATTGGTTTCGTTCTTCGCGGGCGGCTGCGCAAGGGCTTTGCACCGTTTTTTGAGTTGT
>Ga0209702_10007016_pt1 | contig 14036 bp, 17 predicted proteins | sample FRY01_FD_187210 | JGI IMG/M metagenome (GOLD analysis project Ga0209702, IMG submission 187210) | Freshwater microbial communities from Lake Fryxell liftoff mats and glacier meltwater in Antarctica - FRY-01 (SPAdes) (version 2) | ecosystem: Environmental > Aquatic > Freshwater > Ice > Glacier... | reverse complement strand
ATCACAGCGCCATGAAATTCCGACCACACACAAAAATTAAGGCGCCCAATGGCCAAGGAGACCCAAATCAAACTGACAAAAACCCGTTATCGGCTGGGGTGCTTGGGAGTTACAGTTTATCGTGATCGCAGTTGCCGGGCCATCCGCCGCCGAGCAGCAGGGGGTGTTGGAAATCCACCTCTCAAGGCTGGAATAATATCCGTACACGATTTGGTACAGCTTAGTTTTCAGACCCGGCGCGCGGTAATCACAAGCTGATGCGCCAAGCGGCGCGATTTTCGACAGGCCTTGCCAGTTTGGGAACAAACCTTGGGGATGAAAACAGCCATCGACCTGATGGACAGCCTTAGCCAAAACCCGTGCGGCATTGTGATCGAAACCAGGTCAAAGTGTCATCAACCAGCCGCTACCCCCCCACGCGACGCGCCATAGACAATCAGGGCGGGGCTTGTCCCTATCCCCTTTCTTGTCATACCCATGCGCGTGCCGAACCTGCGAGACGGTGTGGCAGACACGCGGCGGCAATGTGGGAATGGGGCTGGATATGGGCGCAGATGTCGTCATCGTGGGGGGGGCTGTGATGGGGGCGTCGGCGGCCTATTGGCTGACGCGGTTCGATCCGGGCTTGCGGGTTCTGGTGGTCGAACGCGACCCCAGCTTTGCCCGGGCGGCCACGGCGCTGTCGGTGGCGTCGATCCGGCAGCAGTTCAGCATCGGGGTCAATGTTGCAATCTCGGCCTTCGGCATCGGGTTCATCCGCGATTTTCAGGGCAGCCTGGGGCATGACGTCGGAGTGCCGTCGCTGGGATTCATCGAGAATGGCTATCTGTTTCTGGGCCGATCGGCCGAGGCGCCGCAAGTGATGGCGGCCCATGCAGCGATTCACCATCGCCACGGCGCCGCAACCGAAGTGTGGACGCCCGCGCAGGTGCAAGCACGCTTTGCGTGGTTGCAGGTCGACGACCTGACGGCAGCATCGTTCGGCCCGCGCGATGAGGGCTGGTTCGACAACATGGGGTTGCTGGCCGGATTTCGCAGGGCGGCCAAGGCGCAAGGGGCGGAGTTTGTGACCGACGAGGTTGTGGGTGTTTCGGTGGCGGGTGGGCTGGTGAACGCAGTAACCCTGAAGTCGGGCGGCAGCGTGGCTTGCGGGGCCGTGATCAACGCGGCGGGCACGCGGGCGGCGGGGATCGCGCGGATGGCCGGGCTTGACCTGCCGGTGGAGCCACGCAAGCGGACGGTGTTCGTGATCGACGCGCCGAACGCGCGTCATCCGGATGCGCCGCTGTTGGTCGATGCCGGGTTCTATCTGCGGCCCGAGCGGAACCAGTGGATCACCGCCACGGTGCCTGCAACGGACGGACCGTGCGATTGCAATGACTTCGAGCCCGACCTTGATCTGTTCGAAGACGTGATCTGGCCGCAGCTTTACGCGCGCGCGCCGGGGTTCGATGCGGTGAAGGTGGTGCGGCATTGGGTGGGCCATTACGATTACAACACGCTGGATCAGAACGCGCTGCTGGGTCCGTATCCCGAGATGCCGAACTTTCACGCGATGAACGGATTTTCCGGCCACGGGTTGCAGCAATCGCCCGCCATGGGGCGCGGCATCGCCGAACATGTGCTGCACGGCGGGTGGCAAAGCCTTGATCTGTCCGATCTTTCGGTATCACGGTTGGGTTCGGGACAGGCGTTTGCGGAACAGGCGATCGTCTAGGGTTTGGTATCTTTGTATTACATAATACTGATTATGCGCTTTCTTGCGCTACCGCTTTGCACTTTTGCACCTCCTGACGCCCACCCCCGGTCCGGACTACCGGCGGAGCAATTTCACAGACATCGCGATTGCCGCCCTGGCGGGTCAAAAGGCGTTCAACTGTCGCAGGATCGTTCGCACCAGCCCAAACGTGCAATCTTGGGATAGGCAAAACCGGTGCTGCAAAATACTTGAATGGCAAACGAAGTTCGGTATTCTGCTGCGTAAACCAGTAAGCCAACATGGAGATGCGGAATGATCGATTTACGGCAGGTCTATGAGCACGAAGGCAGTGGGAACGGCAAAAACGTTACAACGTATTGGAAAATCGGCCAATTCATTCATGTAAGCAACGACAAGCAGCTTGGATTTAACCAATTTACCTGCCATCTGACCGTCGAAAAATGGGACGTTCAAGAAAAGGAAAAATCGAAACGCATCGCCAAGTTTCATCTGTCCTTTAAAGAATAGCGAGGTAACCCTATGCGTCCACAACCAGGTTGCAACTGGAAATGGGAACCCGGTCTCAACAAATATGTCTTTCTGGGCTGGTTTCAGGTGCCGGCGCTGTTTCTTGATCGTACAAAAGGAGAGGACGTCAAAGTTGCAACTGCGGTTAACAAATTCATGTTTAAGCACACAACACATCTCCTGCTCGAAATTTCCTGGTGGGCATGCATCGGTGATGCCACACGCGCCCCGTAGATTCTGGGTGGTGCACCCAGCACGATTCGAACGTGCGGCCTTTGCCTTCGGAGGGCAACGCTCTATCCAGCTGAGCTATGGGTGCCTGTGATGTCTTTAGCAACTTCGTGCGGGGGCTGCAACAGCTAGCCGAGCAGATCGTGGCACAACTCCAGCCCTGAAATCAGCGCGTCGACCTCATCGGTGGTGTTATAAAGACCAAAGGAAGCACGCGCCGTGGCCCCGACCCCAAGGTGCTGCATCAGGGGCATGGCACAATGCGCGCCGGCCCGCACGGCGATACCGCGTTGATCGAGGATGGTCGAGATGTCATGCGCGTGGGCCGGACCTTCCAGCGTGAAGGAAAAGATCGCCCCCTTGTCCGCTGATTTTCCCTGCACATGCAACCAGTTGAGGCCCGCAAGTCGCGTTGCGGCATAGTCGCGCAAGCCGCGTTCATGGGCTGCGATATTGTCCATCCCGAGGCCGGTCATATAATCCAGTGCGACCCCAAGACCGATCTGCTGCACGATGCCCGGCGTTCCCGCCTCGAACTTCATCGGCGGGTCGTTCCAGGTCACGGCGTCGCGGCTGACCTCGCGGATCATGTCACCGCCGCCAAGGAAGGGCCGCATCTCTGCCATCCGATCAGACTTGATGAAGATCGCGCCCGAACCGCTTGGGCCGTATAGCTTATGTCCCGTCACAGCATAGAAATCGCAGCCCAGCGCCGCCACATTTACGCGCATATGCACCGCAGCCTGGCTTCCATCGACCAGAACCGGCACACCCTGCTCTGATGCCCCCGCACAGATCGCGGCCACATCAACGTAGGTCCCCAACACATTGGACATATGAGTGATTGCGATCAACTTTGTGCGTGGCGTCATGGCATCCAGCACCGCTTGCGGGTCCAGATAGCCGTCGGGATCACAATCCACCCATTTCAACACCACCCCCTGCCGTTCGCGCAAGAAATGCCACGGAACGATGTTGGCGTGATGTTCAAGGATGCTGAGGATGATCTCATCGCCCGGTTGCAGGCGCGGCGCGGCCCAGCCGTAGGACACCAGATTGATCGCTTCGGTGGTACCGGTGGTAAAGACGATCTCGGACTCCTGCGCACCCAGGAACCGCGCGATCTTGCCACGCACCGCCTCGTAATGTTCAGTCGCAAGGTTGGACAGATAGTGCAACCCACGGTGAACATTTGCATATTCCATCGAATACGCCTGCGTCATCGCGTCGATCACCACTTGAGGTTTTTGTGCCGACGCCCCGTTGTCGAGGTAAACCAAAGGCTTGCCGTGCACAGTGCGCGACAGGATCGGAAAATCAGCCCGGACGGCGGTTACATCATACATCGGTCACACTCCCACAAGAGTTACTAGCAGCACCGTCACCGCAAATCCTGCGGCCAGAATAGTACCAACCACCCCGGCAAACACCGCCCCAAGCGATTGAAACCCGTGCAGTTCGGCCAAGAAGTTCGTGACCAGCCAGAACATCAGTCCCAGCCCCAACAGGCCCAGCAGATCGGCCACAGGCGGCAAGACGAATTCCAGCACGATTTGCGCAAGCTGCAACAGCATCAGGATGACCTGCACCCAGGTCAGCAACAACAGCGCATCGGCAAATCCGCCTTTGCCGCCCGCCACCTGCCCGACGCGGGCCATCAGTTGGGCAAAGACCAGCAACACGGCGCCCTGCAAGCCCGCAAGGGCGATAGGCTGCGACAGAACCTGTGCCACAGCCGGATCTCTGCCTGCGGGCGAAAACTGGATCGCAAGCACGGTCAACAGGCTGGACCCGGTTACCACCACTCCAAAAGCCAGCCAGCGCACCGACATCGGCAGCCCCATCGCCATCATTGCGCGCGCTCCGGCCCGCGGGTCCTGAAGGGTAAAGCGCGCGGCCTGCAACAGCCCGGCCAGAGTTCCGTCGATCATTCCCGCACTCCCGCCAGCATTCGAACCCACAGATACCCAAATCCGATCAGGACAAACAGCCCCAGAACGCTGACTGCGGCACCCTGCCCCAGAAACCCGGTCGCAAGCCCAAGCAGCAATTGCAGAGGCGTCAGGCACAACAACGCCCAGAACAGCGCCACGCGCGCGCCGTAACCGCTGATCCACAGGCCAAAAGCGCGCGCGCCAAGTTGGCTGAGCGCCGCTAACCCATAAAAAAATAGCGGCAGCACAAACACCAACCCCAGCAACGCAGCCCCAAGACGCGCCTCCAGCGGCACCTCCGGATCCAGGAACGCCTCGCGGGCCAGTCGTGGCCACTGCGCCACAAACAGCAGCCCGCAGGCCCCCATCAAGGCAGCCAAAGCAGCCCCTTCGCCGTTCTTCAGTTTGGCCTGCACAAGGCCCGCCGGATCACGCCAGCCGCGAGCGATGTCGGGAACGATGCCCATCTTGCCGTGCTATCCCGTGTGCCGCGCCAGCCAGCCTTCAAGGCGGCTGTGGATGTCTTCGGCAATCGCCTCATCGGCGATTTCGGAAATAGCCTCGGCCAGAAACGCCAGCACCAACAGCGCCTGCGCCGCCTGCAACGCAACCCCGCGCGAGCGCAGGTAGAACAGCGCCGTATCGTCGATGGCACCCGAGGTTGATCCGTGACTGCATTTCACATCGTCGGCATAGATTTCCAGCTCTGGCTTGGCCAGAAACTGGCTGTCTTCGTCCAACAGCAGGCTTTGGCTGATCTGATAGCCGTCGGTCTTCTGCGCGCCGGGCTTTACAAGGATCTTGCCTTGAAACACGCCGACGGCACCGTTTTTCAGCACCTTCTTGTACACCTGACGACTTTCGCAACGCTGGCCCTGATGGGTGACAAACACGGTGTCGTCGTGATGGAACGCCCCGTCCCCAAGGGCGGCCCCGGCCAGATGTGCCACAGCGTCGTCGCCGACTATGTCGATCACCGCCTCGTTGCGGGTCAACACACCGTTTGCCGTCATCGTAAAGCTTTTGAACAACGCGCGCGCGGCAAGATGGGCGTAGATGTGGGTGACAGCGCGACGGTCATGGTCGCGGCCTTGGGTGCGGATGTGGTGGAAACGCGCATCGGGGCCTACGTCCACCTCCATCACGGTGCACAAGCGCGCGGCAGCGGGGCCACTTTCCAACAGCGTCAGTTCAGCCCCTTCGTCAAGCTGGATGCAATGGTGCAGGATCGCGTCGGATGTGTCTGATTTCTGGACATAAATCAGCGCAATCGGCTTTAGCGCCTGCCCGGTCACCCGGATCAGCACGCCGTTCGCCGCATAGGCGGTGTTCAAAGCGGCCAACGGACGCGGCACAGGATGCTGGCCTTTTGCCTCGAGCTTCCCATACATTGCCTGCGCCCATGGCGCGGCATTGCCCAATTGTGTGATCTGCACCCCGGTCAAGGTCAGATCGTCGGAAGCGGCGGGATCGAACACGCCGTCCACGAAAACGATCTTCAAACGGTCGATGCCGTCGAAGGCCGGGGTCTCGTCTCCGGGACTGAAGACCGCCGCGTAAGGTGCTGGCACAGAATTGAAATCCGAGGGGTCCGTATAGCGCCAGTATTCATCGCGCCGCCCCGGCAACCCCATGGCCTGCAACCGCGCAAGAGCCGTTGCGCGGGCGGGAGCAAGCCCGTCCGCCGGCAATGACAGCCCCGCCAGACGGGTATCGAGCAGGTCCTGTTTCGGTCGCGTCAAGGTCATGCCTGAACCTCGGCCAGCAGTTCGGCATAGCCATTGTTTTCAACTTGCAGCGCCAATTCCGGCCCGCCGGATTTGATGATCCGGCCTGCGGCCATGATATGCAAGACGTCAGGTGTGATATGGTCCAGAAGCCGTTGATAATGCGTGATGACCAGGAACGACCGTCCCGCATCGCGCAGGGCGTTCACGCCGTCTGCGACCAGCTTCATCGCATCGACATCAAGCCCGCTGTCGGTTTCATCCAAGATGCACATCCGGGGTTCCAGAACAGCCATCTGCAGGATTTCATTGCGCTTTTTCTCGCCGCCAGAAAAGCCTACATTGACCGGACGCTTCAGCATGTCGGCATCAATCTTTAGAGATTTTGCCTTTTCGCGCACCAGTTTCAGAAAATCACCCGCCGAAACCTCTGGCTCACCGCGCAGTTTGCGTTGTGAATTCAATGCGGTGCGCAGAAAGGTCATGTTGCCGACACCGGGGATTTCCACTGGATATTGAAACGCCAGAAACAGGCCCGCTGCTGCGCGCTGTTCCGGATCCATCGCCAAAAGATCCTCGCCGTTCAGCGTGGCACCGCCATTCGTCACCGTATAGCCGTCGCGGCCGGACAGAACGTAGGACATCGTCGATTTGCCCGACCCGTTCGGCCCCATGATCGCATGCACCTCGCCCGGCCCGATGGCCAGATTGACTCCGCTCAGGATTTCCTTGTCTTCAGCTTCAAGTTTGACACATAGGTTATTGATATTAAGCATTTTTTCCTCGTTCGAATATTGCTGGCGCCTACAGCGGGCGCAGGTGGCTGTCGACAACCAGCCGCAGCCGGTCTGTCGGGATCATTCCGGGGCCCAGGTCAAACCGGGCCATCCGCCCGATCATCTGCGGCGCACCGAGCATCGTTTCGGCCTCGTGATAGCTGGGACGGTCGATATAATCGTCCATCAGCACGGTGATCGGTTTTTGAGTGCGCAGGGCCACGGTCAGCAGACAGGCAAGCCGAAACCTGCCATCGACCAGCACCACATCGGGCGCCAGAAAATCGCTGTGGTCCCAGATGCCCTGCGCATAGCCCGGCCACAGCCGAAAGGTGGAATCGTCGGCCGGATACCCCCATTTGCGGGTTGGGCCGATGTCGGCGTGGTGCAACAGCGGCATCGACGCAGGCGGGTTGCCAACATACCAGGCGTGCAGCTTGTTGATCCAGGTCTGATCGCTTTCAACGGTGTAGATCCGCTTGTCCGGCATATCGGAGGCCATCAGAGTCGAGCCGCCCGAGCCGTATTCAAGAATAACCGTCGCCTGGCTATACTGCGCCGTCAGAGCCGCAGCTTCGACTTCAGGAAAAGTCAACTCTGGTCGCTGGTCGGAAACGTGGGTCATTCGGCAGCCAGTTTGTCGCGGAGCAGGTCGGCAGGCATGGCATCAACATAAATGCCCGGCAAATTCGGCGGAGCCGCCTCGCGTCGCACCAAGTCATCAAGGCAGTGCAGAACCAACGTGTGACTGGTAAAAACCGACGCGGCAAGCACGCTCAGATGCATCAGTTGCGCGTCGGAATAGCTTGAAATCATTCCCAGATCGCGCACATATACCGCATCGCCGTCGATCAGTTGATCGCGCACCATGCGGTTGTTCAGCCGGTGCATCTGCGAGTTGCGCAGCGGCTTTGCCTGATTGAACATCAACTTGTGCAGCGAAAAGCCCTGACGGCGCAGTTCACGATCAACACCGCCCATCATCGGCTCGCCGTCATAAAGCTGAAAATAGCGCAGTTCGACAATCACCGCCATTGCGGGCTTCATACTGGCTTCGCCACCGCGAAACACATCGCATTCGCCGCCCTGAATGTCGATCTTCAACAGATCGAACACGCCGATCTGTGGCTGGTCATCCAGCGCCACGGTATCGAAATCGATACGTTCGTCAATCTGCGCCCAGCTTTTTCCCCCCACCACCCGAAAGCCGGGCGCGTAAGGTTCATAAACCGACGTATAGCCCTGCGACCGATAGACGTTCATTGTCTTGCGGCTGCCGTCGCCCACCGCGAAAGGGAAGTAGGTCTCGCGATCCGATTTACGTTCGGCAAGGGCTGCAAAGGCTATCGGCTGCGGCTCGAACCCCACCACGTCGCAGGCCCCGACGTTCAGCAAAGCCAGATAGGGCGGATCGCCGATGTTCGGGTTGGCCCCCACATCGACAATCCGGGTGCGCCGCGCCAAGGGCAGATGGGCCAGCAAAACCTGAAGCGGCGTCTGGGTTTGGCCGTCAGGCTTCATCCAACCGAGCCTTCCAGCGAGATCGCGACCAGACTTTGCGCCTCCATTGCGAATTCCATCGGCAAGGCTTGCAGCACCTCGCGGCAGAACCCGTTGACGACAAGCGCCACCGCCTCTTCCTCGCTCATCCCGCGAGAGCGGCAGTAGAACAGCTGATCCTCATCGACCTTCGACGTGGTCGCTTCGTGCTCGACCCGGGACGAGGTATTGCGCACCTCGATGTAAGGCACGGTATGCGCGCCACAATTGGCCCCGATCAACAGGCTGTCGCATTGGGTATAGTTGCGGCTTTCCAATGCCTTGGGGTGCATGCTTACCAAACCACGATAAGTATTCTGGGCCCGCCCGGCGCTAATGCCCTTGGACACGATCCGGCTTTTGGTCCGCTTGCCCAAGTGCACCATCTTGGTGCCGGTGTCGGCCTGCTGGGCGTTGTTGGCGATGGCGATGGAATAGAACTCGCCCTGACTGTCATCGCCGCGCAGGATGCAGGACGGATATTTCCAGGTGATCGCCGACCCGGTTTCAACTTGCGTCCACATCACCTTGGACCGCGCACCCCGGCAATCGGCGCGCTTGGTCACGAAGTTGTAAATGCCCCCCACGCCGTTTTCATCGCCCGGATACCAGTTCTGCACCGTCGAATACTTGATCTCTGCATCGTCCAGCAGCACCAGTTCGACAACTGCCGCGTGCAACTGGTTAATATCACGTTTCGGCGCGGTGCAACCTTCGAGATAGCTGACGTAAGACCCCTTGTCGGCGATGATCAGTGTGCGTTCGAATTGCCCGGTATTTTCGGCGTTGATCCGGAAATAGGTCGAAAGCTCCATCGGGCAGCGGGTGCCCGGCGGGATGTAGACGAAGGACCCGTCTGTGAAGACCGCGCAGTTCAGCGTGGCAAAGAAGTTGTCCGATGGTGGAACTACAGTGCCCAGATACTTGCGCACGAGGTCCGGATGTTCACGGACCGCTTCGGAGATCGAACAGAAGATAACCCCGGCCTTGGCCAGTTCTGCCTTGAACGTGGTGCCGACGCTGACGCTGTCGAACACCGCATCCACGGCCACGCGACGCTCGCCCTCGGGCGCCTCGACGCCTGCAAGCAGCATCTGCTCTTTCAGCGGGATACCGAGTTTTTCGTATGTTGCCAAAAGCTTGGGGTCAACCTCGGACAGATCCTTGGGCTTGACCTCCATACTTTTGGGTTTGGCGTAGTAATACTGATCCTGATAGTCGATCGCCGGATAGTTCACCATGGCCCAGGTCGGCTCGACCAGCTTGACCCAACGCCGATAGGCCGCAAGACGCCATTCCAGCAACCATTCCGGTTCATCGTTTTTCGACGAAATCAACCGAACGATGTCTTCCGACAGGCCTTTCGGCGCGTAGTCCATCTCGATGTCGGTATTCCAGCCGTATTTATAGGTGCCCGACATCGCATGAACGGTTTCGATCGTTTCCCGATCGACCCCGTCGCGCACTTCCAGATCAACAACGTCCATGACAAATCCCTTTCTTCATGCGACCCGCGCCAGAATGCGCCGGTAATCTGTGGCCCAGGTTTCGGCAAAGCGCAGAACGTCGCTTTTGCCGATCCCCGGACCCAAAGACACCCGGATCGCCTGACCCGCCTGCCCGTCGTCGTATCCCATGGCGCGCAGCACCTTCGACACACGTACCTTGCCGCTGGAACAGGCCGATCCTGCCGAGATGGCAAACCCCGCAAGGTCCATCGCCATGATCTGACTTTCGCCCTTCCAACCCGGCGCTATGACCGAAACCGTGTTTGGTAACCGCTCCGCTTCATTCCCGACAGAAATAGTCTCAAATCCAAAGGACGACAATGCGCAATCTAGAATATTTCTAATTTGGGCGACTTCTTCCCATAGTCCAGCCGCCAGATCGCGCGATGCCGCCTGCGCCGCCGCGCCAAAACCTGCAATCCCGATCAGGTTTTCGGTGCCCGCGCGCCGCCCCATTTCCTGACCACCGCCGCGCAACTGAGCCGCCACGTCCACGCCACGCCGGGCCACCAAAGCGCCGATGCCCTTGGGTCCGCCGATTTTATGCGCGGACACCAGACCCATCTCGCATCCCAACCAGTTGAACGCGATGGGTAATTTTCCAAAGGCTTGGGTCAGGTCAGACACCGCAAGCCCCGCAGGCAGCACCTGCACCACCCCGGTTTCCGAATTGGCCAGTTGCAGCGCTGTGCGCGCAGGGTCCGCCACCGCCACCCGCCCAAGCCTGTCCACCGGCAAGGATGGCGCGCACCACGCCAGCACCGCCTCGTGTTCGACCGCCCCACACACCAGCTCCCGACCCGCACAGGCCAGCGCGGCGGCTTCCGTCGCCCCCGAGGTAAACACGATCTCGGCACCGTCCGCCCCCAAGGCTGCGGCCACCTGGCTGCGCGCCCGCTCAATCAGCGCCTTTGCGGCCCGGCCTTCGGCATGCACCGAAGATGGATTGCCGACGACCTCCATCGCCGCCGCCATCGCCGCACGCGCCTCGGGGCGCAGGGGCGTGGTCGCGTTCCAGTCAAGATAAACCCGTTCCATCATTCCCACTGGTCCAAATATCCTCGGGGGGTGAGGCCGCAGGCCGAGGGGGGCAGACAGCCCCCCTGCTTTGTCAAATCATCCAGCGTCATTCCTCGTCCACCACCCGAAACAACGCAGGCACCGCAGGACAGGGGTGCATTTCGTTGCGGATCACGTCCGACAGCCGGGTCTGGTGCAAGAACACATAAACCTGCGCCGACAGACCTTCCCACAACCGATTGGTCAGCGATTGCGCGCGGGTGCCCGACACGCCACCGGATGCCCCTGCCCCGGTGTGCATCGCATCGACCGTCTCTTCGACCGCCTGCATCACCTCGGAAATCCGGATCGCGTCTGGGCTGCGCGCCAACCGATAGCCGCCGCCCGGCCCGCGCACCGCCTCGACCAGTCCGGCCCGGCGCAACTTGACGAACAACTGTTCCAGATACGGCAGGCTGATGTTCTGCCGCTTGGCCACTTCGGCCAGTGATTTTAAGTCGTCGCCTTTGGCCAGTGCAAGATCGGCCAGCGCCACCATTGCATAGCGCCCCTTGGTTGACAGTTTCATTGGGCCATTCCAGCCATATCCATTGACGCACCGCCCCCCACCGCTTAACTGACAAGTCAATCCCTGACAGGCAGCAGCCTCTTAGAATGGTTCTAGATTAGCCAAGCGAAGTCGTCAACAAATCGCTGGCAGGAAAGACAGGCGCGACCCAATGCCCGAAGTAATTTTTCCCGGTCCCGATGGCCGCATCGAAGGCCGCTATCATCCGCAAAAGGAACGCGACGCGCCGATTGCGATCATCTTGCATCCGCATCCGCAATACGGCGGCACGATGAACAACAAGGTGGTGTATAATCTGCACTACGCATTCTACAATCTTGGCTTCACGGTCATGCGGTTCAACTTTCGCGGGGTGGGGCGCAGTCAGGGCGAATACGACATGGGGATCGGCGAGTTGTCCGATGCTGCGTCGGCGCTGGATTATCTGCAATCGATGAACCCCAACGCCAAGCATTGCTGGGTAGCGGGGTTCTCGTTCGGCGCGTGGATCGGGATGCAACTGCTGATGCGCAGGCCAGAGATCACCGGGTTCATTTCGGTGTCCCCCCCGGCAAACCTTTACGATTTCAGCTTTCTTGCGCCGTGTCCGTCGTCAGGCCTGATCATCAACGGCAGCGCCGACAAGGTGGCACCACCCAAGGACACGGTCAATCTGGTGAACAAGCTGCACGAGCAGAAGGGCATCACGATCACCCATACGCTGATCGAGGGGGCCGATCACTTTTTCAAGGATGAAGAGGCGCACATGAAGCCGATGATCGACACGGTGTCGGGCTATGTGAAGCGGCGGTTGTCCGAGGTTTCACGGTGAGCGTTGTCGAGGATATGGGCGACCAGTTGGCCCGCGATGTGATCGCCGCCATGGAAGAGTTGGGCGACGAGCGGTTTTACGACAAGATTTCCAAGATCTTGCTGGATGCCTCGCCCACCATGCAAGAGGCGTTCATGACCGCCTACCGGGTGCGGATGGCCGAACGGCGGGGTCGTGCGTTCATCGAAGCGGCGCTCAGGGCCAAGCGCGAGGGTCGCACTGGCCCGCATGTGCATCTGGAAGGCAGCGGGCATTGAGCGGCAATGGCTGAAGATCGGCGTCTGGAGGCGCAGTTCGCGTTTCTGAACGAGGCGGACCGGCTGAAATCGGTGCTGCGGGCGACGACGTTGATTGACGGGTCGCGCCGCGAAAACTCGGGCGAGCACAGCTGGCATCTTACGCTTTATGCGATGGTTCTGGCAGACCAGGCCGGGCCGGGTGTGGATATCGGGCGGGTCATCCAGATGCTGGTCCTGCATGATCTGGTCGAAATTGACGTGGGCGACGTGCCGATCCATTCGGCAGGCGGGCTGGCGCACGGGTCAACCGACACCATCGCCGCCGAACACCGCGCCGCCGACCGCATCTTTGGCCTGCTGCCGCCCGATCCGGGTCAGCGGTTTCGCGCGCTGTGGGATGAATTCGAGGCCACGGAAACCCCTGATGCGGTATTCGCCAAGTCGCTTGACCGGGTGCAGCCGGTCATGGCCAACCTGATGTCGGGCGGCGGGACGTGGAAGACGTACAACGTCACTGCCGAGCAGTTGGAGGCGCGGGTGGGCTCAAAGATTGCGCTTGGCGCGCCGGCGTTGTGGGGCTGGCTGCGCGGACAGACGACACGGTTTTTCGTCCGGACGTGACGTCGCACCCTCAGCGGTTCGCGTTCATCGTTTCGCGGTAGTCGGCCACCGCATCCCACGCGTCCAAGGCGGCAAAGATGACGGGAATGCTGCGCCCGACACCGGTTGCAATGCGTGCCGTCTGTTGAAACCCTTGCTGGGCAGTGTTTTGCGCGGCGACCTGCGCGGTCCGCGCGGTCACAATGTTGGTTGCCTTGGCGGTCGCGCTTTTCTTCAACCCGTCTTGTGCCAGACGCGCCGAGTATTTGGCGATTTCGCCTTGCGCCGAGCGGATGATGGCCGCCGACCGCGCGGACCCCTGCAACGCCCGTTCCAGCGATTTCCCGGCGACTGTCCCACCGAATTCGCTCAGCGCGATTTTCCCCGATTCGATGCTGACCCCTACGACCTTGGCACGCGTGCTGTCTTCCCAGGTCTTGATCAGGCTGTGCGTGATCGAATTCGCCGCTCCGACAACGGCGAAACCGGTCGTCGTGGCACCCGCCTGCACACCCAGAATCGACAGCCCTGCCGTGCCTACCGCCGCGGTGCCAACAAAGGCCACACCGGCGACCCCGCCAATTGCCGCCACCCCAAGCTGCGCGCCCAGCTTGATCTTGGCCAGATTGGAAATTGCCTGTTGCGTCTCACCCATTACCTGTTCGTTGACGCTGCCAACTTCGCGGAACAGGTCCTGCACCGCTTGCCGCGAAGATTCCCTGAGCCGTCCCATGCTTGTCTTATCCTGAACGCGGCTCTTGGGGTATTAGGGAGCCACTGCCCGCCACTCCATTTATGGCGGGCAGTGGCGGCGGTTGGATCGCAAGCAGCTGGGTCGTGATGGACCGTTCGGAAG
>Ga0209702_10007014_pt1 | contig 14042 bp, 13 predicted proteins | sample FRY01_FD_187210 | JGI IMG/M metagenome (GOLD analysis project Ga0209702, IMG submission 187210) | Freshwater microbial communities from Lake Fryxell liftoff mats and glacier meltwater in Antarctica - FRY-01 (SPAdes) (version 2) | ecosystem: Environmental > Aquatic > Freshwater > Ice > Glacier... | reverse complement strand
TCGGCGTTGTGCGTGAGTTGGGATTGATGATTTCTGGTTAGGGGCGGACGACCACGGTGCCTCCGATGGCGGTGGGCACGGCAGGTCGCGGTCTCACCACGACCGGACCGGGGCGGGGGGTGACGACGACCGGACCGGGGCGGGGGGTGACGACAACCGGACCGGGGCGGGGGAGGGGGCGCGGGGTGACGATGACCGGGCCGCCAGGGATGGGACGTGGGAGGGGCCGCGGGGTGACCACGACTGGTCCGGGATGGTGGGGAGCATAGCCGACGGCCGGGGCGCAGTTGGCGAGGAGGAGGGCGAGGCTCCCGGCACCGGCGAGGCCGACGGAACGCAGAAGCTTGGAGGTGGAGTGGTTGGAGTGTGTTTTCATGTGTGTGTATTGTGGTTGGTCCTCCCCAAGACGAATGGTGGGAGACGGTATGCACCGGGGTTGAGGTGCAGTATTGGAGGAGGACTCCGAAGGCGGCAGGGAGGGGCCGGTCTGTGAACAAGTGTCCGGGCCTGGTGCTGAACTTGATGTCTGTCGGGGCGCGGAAAGGCCTTATTTCACCCTGAGGCGAGGTGGCCCTTTACAAAGTGTCAGGGGGTTGGCAGTACCACTGAAATTTAGCCAACCTGCATGCCGAAAGACGAAAGTATCCACAAAATTCTCCTGATCGGGGCGGGACCGATCGTCATCGGGCAGGGTTGCGAGTTCGACTACTCGGGCACCCAGGCCTGCAAGGCTCTGGCGGAGGAGGGATACGAAGTGATCCTGGTGAACTCGAATCCGGCCACGATCATGACCGATCCGGAGTTCGCGGATCGGACCTACATTGAACCGATCACGCCGGAAGTGATCGAGAAGATCATCATCAAGGAGAGGCCGGACGCCCTCCTGCCGACGCTGGGTGGTCAGACCGCGTTGAACGCGGCGATGGATCTGTTCAAGTCCGGGGTGCTGGCGAAGTACGGGGTGCGCATGATCGGGGCGAATGCGGAGGCCATCGACAAGGGGGAAGACCGGTTGTTGTTCAAAGAGGCGATGCTGAAGATTGGTCTCGACCTGCCGCAGTCCGGAGTGGCGCACACCATAGAAGAGGCGCGGGTCATTGCGGAGGAGATCGGCACGCTTCCGCTGATCATCCGTCCGGCCTTCACGCTCGGCGGGAGCGGCGGGGGGATCGCCTACAACAAGGAGGAGTTTGAAACGATCGTGGCGCGGGGTCTGGACCTTTCGCCGGTTTCGGAAGTGCTCGTCGAGGAAAGCCTGCTCGGGTGGAAGGAATACGAGATGGAGGTGATGCGGGACTGCGCGGACAACTGCGTGGTGATCTGCTCCATCGAGAACCTCGATCCGATGGGGGTGCACACGGGGGATTCCATCACGGTGGCACCGGCGCAGACGTTGACGGATCGGGAGTATCAGATCATGCGGGACCAGTCGTTTGCCTGCATCCGGGAGATCGGGGTGGAGACGGGCGGTTCGAACATCCAGTTTTCGGTCGATCCGGAGACGGGACGGATGATCGTGATCGAGATGAACCCGCGGGTTTCGCGATCCTCGGCGCTGGCCTCGAAGGCGACGGGTTTTCCGATTGCCAAGATCGCCGCGAAGTTGGCGGTGGGCTTCACGCTGGACGAGCTGCGCAACGACATCACGCGCGAAACGCCGGCCAGTTTTGAGCCGACCATCGACTATGTGGTGACGAAGGTGCCGCGCTTCACCTTTGAGAAGTTTCCGGCGGCGGATCCGGTATTGACGACGCAGATGAAGTCGGTGGGCGAGGCGATGAGCATCGGCCGGACCTTCAAGGAGAGTCTGCAGAAGGCCTTGCGGTCGCTGGAGACGGGACGCTTTGGACTGGGATTTGACGGGAAGGATCCGAAGGCGCCGACGCGCGAGGAGATCGAGCGGAAGCTGCACGTGCCGAATGCGGAGCGGATTTTCTGGCTGAAGGTGGCCTTTGAGCACGGCTGGTCGGTGGAGGAAGTTTTTGAGGCCACGCAGATCGACCGCTGGTTCCTGGAGCACATCAGTGAGATTGTTTCGGAGGGTGAGAATCTGGCGGAGCTGGACCTGCGGAAGGCGAAGCGGCTCGGGTTTTCCGACCGGCAGATAGCGCTGGCGCGGGGCGAGTCGGAAGACAGGGTTCGGGAGATGCGCAAGGGAATCGGATTGGTGCCGACGTATCGGTTGGTGGACACCTGTGCGGCGGAGTTTGAGGCCTTCACGCCCTACTTTTACTCGACCTACGGTGACGAGAACGAGGCGCGGGAGTCGGACAAGAAGAAGATCGTCATTCTTGGTGGCGGGCCGAACCGCATCGGGCAGGGCATCGAGTTCGACTACTGTTGTGTGCACGCCTCCTTTGCCTTGAAGGAGCTGGGGTATGAGACGATCATGGTGAACTCCAATCCGGAGACCGTCTCGACCGATTACGACACGAGCGACAAGCTCTACTTCGAGCCGCTGACCCTGGAGGATGTGCTGAACATCTGCGATCAGGAGAAGCCGGACGGAGTGATCGTGCAGTTTGGCGGGCAGACGCCGCTGAATCTGGCGGCGGATCTGAAGCGGCACGGGGTGCCGATCGTGGGGACCTCGCCGGAGTCCATCGAGCTGGCCGAGGACCGGAAGCATTTTTCCGTGCTGCTGGATCGTCTGGGGTTGAAGCAAGCCGAGGCGGGGACCGCGATTTCAGCGGATGAGGCGGTGGCGGTGGCGGATCGGATCGGCTACCCGGTGTTGGTGCGGCCATCCTTCGTGCTGGGCGGGCGGGCCATGATGATCGTCTATTCGGATGAAGAACTGCGGCGTTACATGTGCGAGGCGGTGGACGTTTCGCCGAACCGTCCGGTCTTGGTGGATCGCTTCCTTGAGGCGGCCACGGAGGTGGATGTGGATTGTATTTCGGACGGCGAAACGACGGTGGTGGGGGCCATCATGCAGCACATCGAGCAGGCCGGGATCCACTCCGGGGACTCGGCCTGCGTGATCCCGCCCTACAGCCTTGAGCAGTCGATGCAGGATCAGATCGAGGTGGCCGCGAAGGCCCTGGCGAAGGAGTTGAAGGTGATCGGACTGATGAACATCCAGTTCGCGGTGAAGGACGGGGAGCTTTACGTGATCGAGGTAAATCCGCGGGCCTCGCGGACGGTGCCGTTTGTTTCCAAGGCGATCGGAGTGCCACTGGCGAAGCTGGCGGCGAAAATCATGGTGGGCGAGAAGCTGGTCGATATGGGTTTCACGGAGCGGATCATTCCACCCTACTTCTGCGTGAAGGAGGCCGTCTTCCCCTGGCCGCGTTTCCCGGGCATCGACATCGTGCTGGGGCCGGAGATGAAATCGACGGGTGAGGTGATGGGGATCGATGAGGATCTCGGGATGGCCTACGCGAAGAGCCAGATCAGCGCCTTCAACCCCCTGCCCACGGCGGGCAACGTCTTCGTGTCGGTGAACGATCGGGACAAGGAGGAAGCGGTGGAGATTGCGCAGAATTTGGTGGGACTGGGTTTCCAGATTTATGCCACCGGCGGCACCTTCCGGAAGTTCAAGGACGCCGGGGTGCCCTGCAAGCGGCTCTATAAGCTAGCGGAGCAGAAGCGGCCGAACGTGTTGGACATGATGAAGAACGGGGAGATCGATTTCATCATCAACACGCCCAGCGGCCATGAGTCGCGGGCCGACGAGGTGACCATCCGGAGTGGAGCGGTGGCCTGCAAGATCAGCCACTGCACGAACCTGTCGGCGGCGGAGGCGACGGTGAGGGCGATTCGATCGTTGCAGCAGCGGGAGTTGACGGTGACACCGCTGCAGGATTTTCATCCGAAGGGGTAGGAGGGGAGTCCTTGTTTGTGAAGAAGGAGAGCCAGCCCTGCGATTTTTCTTCGCTCGTCGGCCTGACAGGCCGGGACACTACAGCGAAGGGCAAGGGAGGAACGAGCGCAGACCCGGTAATGACCCCTTTCCGCCTTGGAACCGCCCCCAAAAAAGGTCGTCCCCTCCGCCACATCCCGCCAAGTGCACACATGCAGCGACCCCGGCTCCAAATGCTCCATCGCGATGAAACGTTTGATCCCCGCAGCCTCCGGATCGCGCTCAGGCGCTTTGCTAATCTCCACCACATCGTCAAACCGAACGCGCTTCCAGCCCGTGCAGTCAAACAAGGGGAGGGCGGCCCAGCCGGGGTTTGGTTTCAATTTGGGCAGTGATGGTCGGACGGCTGTAATTCTTCGGCACTTTCCTTCAAGGGTTCAATCACCTCACCGAGCAGGCGATCAGCCGCGGCAGACAAGGCCGCTAAGCTCGGTGGCTGGGAGGCAAGGAGTCCATTGATGCAGGTATGAAGCGCCTCCTCCAGGTCGGCATCGCTTGCCATCAAGGCCCGTAGTCCGGTGCCGGTCCTCTTGGCCAAGGCGCGTCCATTCCTTCCCCTTGGCATCGGCCGACTCCGGCACGGTCAAAAACTCCACAAACCACGCTTCTTCGGAGTCAGGATCCACCCCGGGAGGATAGAGCCTAATCGCCGGCAATTCTCCGGCACGGCCGCGGAAAGCTCGGCGAGGACTTTGGATGGGGTCACTTGACTCATGGCTTTGGCTTGGGTGTGAGGCGGTCGATGAATTCCAGCGCTTGTGGTTCCAAGCGTATTTCATGGAGGTCCAGCAGGCACTCGATCTCGTCGGCCCAGTAATGGCCTTTCTCGTCCACGTTGAAGAACGGGTCGGGCCTGTAAAGAGTGTGGACGACAACTTGAGGAGATTCGCCCCGCTGGGCCGGCTTCAGGGCCGGATCGAGGCGCCGCAGGAACTTGGCGGGCTCCGCCTGCCTCCTGTGTTGGACCACGAGGTCGAGGCGTGGAGTGCCGATCAGATCCAAGCCGGGGACATAATGACGAGCCCCAAGCACCCCACTGACCCCGATGTCCCGGCGGCTAAGTTCGCGCAAGCGGTCCAGCAGAACCTCCGCGGGGCGCGGCCTGCCTGAGCGATCCACGTAGCCCTGACTGGAGCGTACTTTCTCGGACTGGGAAACCAACTTGAGCCAGGCATCACGGGGAAAGGACCGCAGTTCAACTCGACGGTCGGAGTGACGCAAGAGGTTGGGTTCCAGTCTCTCCAAGGCCCTGGCGAGGGTCGGATAGCTGAAGCCCGTTTGCTCCCTGAGCGCTTTCGAGGTCTGCGGGCCGGATTTGCGGACCCAATGAATGAGAAGAACACGCAGAATGTCGAAAAACGCCTCTGATGGCCGTTTCATGGGACGCAGGGCATGTTGCCGGACGTGCTTCGTGACCCCCTCGATGCTCCCTCGTTCTTGTTCCGTCAGTTGCCCCATGACCTCATCGGGCTCATCCTCCCGACGGATGACCAAGGTCAGGCTCTCCAGAATGCCGGGCCGGAACAGCGAAAAAGTCGCTTCCCACTCCTCCCGGAGTCGTTCCTCGCTGATCCTAGGTTCGTCAAGGATGAGGATGACCCTGCTCCAGCGGTCCGAGGAAGAAATCCGCGCCACATCGATGAGTGAGGCCCGGAGTCTCCGGAGATCCCGGGGATCGACGAGCACCTCAAATACGGTGTCCCCCAAGACCGCATCCGCCCGAAAACCCGGCAGCTCGTCCAAGGGGACCTCATAACGGAGCGTTTCCACATAATTAAAGTGCGACTTTAAAATTAATATTGCAACTTTAAATTGAAGCGCGACTTCAAATTTGCTCTAGCGCATTGATTTCGTGGGGAGTCGGGCTTCCAAGGACTGCCGGACCACGGTGGAATTTTCCAAGCAGGCGGACAGGGCATCGGGAAGGGACGTGGCCGCCGTTTCCAAGAAGGCATCGGCCTGTTCTTGGGTCTCTCCGCTCACAGGGACGAGCGAGTTGAACTGCTTCAGGTTGGAGATGGCGGTGGCGTCGAGAGCTTCGTTGAAGATCCACATTTCGTCGATTTGGCCGTGGAAGTCGAAGTCGTTGCCGGCGGAGTAGGCCTCGCCGGTGGCGTCGTTGAGGGACAGGAAGAAGGTGCTGTTGTCGCGTTGCCCGATGACCATGTCCCACTGTGCGGCACCGCCGGGGTCTCCGGGGTCTCCGGGGGCTCTTCTGGCCCAGAAGGCGATGGTGTAGGGGGAGTCGGTTCCGAAGGTGGTGGAGGTTGAGGCGAGGGAGGGGGGCGGTTGGGTAATCCATGGTTGCCAAAGGGGGGGAATCCCGTTGAACTCGGGGCATGGCGACAGCGTTTGAGATGGAAGGGAAGGTGAAGGTGATCTTGGACACGCAGACCTTTGCGAGCGGGTTTTCGAAGCGGGAATTCGTGGTGGAGGTGGAGGACGGGAAGTTTCCGCAGATGATCAAGTTCGAGGCGTTGAAGGAGAAGGCCAACATGCTGGAAAATGTGGCAGTGGGGGATGCGGTGAAGGTGAATTTCGACATCCGGGGGAGCGAGTATAATGAGCGCTTCTATGTGAACCTGAACGCGTGGAAGATCACGAAGCTGGACGGAACGTCGTCGGGCGGGTCGTCGTCGGGCGGGTCGTCGGGCGGGTCGTCGGGCGGTGGGGCGGCTCCTGTTTCAGACGGGCCGCCGGCGGGGTCGAATGACGCCTACTTTGATGATCAGCCGGATGCGGATGACGACATTCCGTTTTAGGGTGCATTTTCCACGTTTTGGGAGAAATCCCGGTAGGGGTCGGCAGTGACGTGGGTTGTGAAGCGGGCGGGACGCCCACGCTCCTCTGGCTCTACTTGAACTTGGAGCTTTCGACGAAATCGTACCAGTCCTTTTCGAAGCCTTCGTCGTCCTCGTAGCCGTAGGTGATGAGGAGGAGTTCCTTGGTGATCTCCTTGCCGTCCCGGGCGGCACCGACGAGTTTGCGGTAGTTGGCCTGGCGTTCGTCGGTGCTGACAAGGAAGTAGGTGAGGGCGAAGATGTAGCCGGAGGTCTTGGGGGAGAGGGTGATGATCTCGGCGTTGCAGACGGTTTCGAGTGAGGCCCGGTCATCCTTCTTGCACATCTTCTGAACGGGATTGGGCCAGGGATCCTCGGGGCCGAGGACGCCGCCCTTGATGATTTCGGCCTGGTCGGCGTTCTTGTAGTATTCCTGGAAGTCGATGTAGCAAACGCGGCAGTGACGGGTGACCCTGTGTTCGATATAGTAGCCGAAGCCGGCGGTCATCCAGAAGGGGAGGGTGCTGGAACGTCCGCGGCCTTGGAGGAGGCTGGAGGCGGCGCTGTGGATGAAGACGGAGGTCATGTCGGTCTCGCCGCCACCGCCGGTGTTCTCGGGGTCGGCCTTGCACAAGACGATGTAGCGGTTGAGCGGGTCGCTGTAGTTGCGCGTGATGCGGCAGGAGCGGAGGGTGGTGTCGCTCCAGCCGTAGCGCTTTTGATCGACTTCGAGGAGTTGGTCATAGTCGTGACCGGTGCCGACGAGGTAGATGGTGAAGCGGAAGGGTTCCGTGTCGGAGCCTTTGGCGCCGGAGGGGGTGCGGAATTTGTTTTTGGTGAAGTCTTCCTCAAGGCCGGTGAGGATCTCCTGCGATTCTTCCCAGACATCCTCACCGTTTTTCTTGGCGGGATCGGTTCCGGTGTCGTTGGTCCGGAGCATGAGGTGGTCGGTGTCCCGTTCCTTCCACTTGATGTCGGGGAAGTGCTGCATTTGCGCCCCGGCGTGCCCGGCGAGGAGGAGGGTGCCGAGGAGGGTGGTCAGGTTGGTCATAACGGCCGAGCCTAGGATTCTGATGGCGGGTTGGCAATCCTCCGGTTGAGAATATGCTTTCGCTGATGCGGAGGCTGCTATAGGGGCCGGGGTTAGCAACCAGAACCCATTATGTTAAAGGAATTCAAGGAATTTGCCTTCAAGGGTAATCTCATCGACATGGCAGTCGGCATCATCATCGGTGGTGCCTTTGGAACAGTGGTGAAATCGCTCGTGGACAACGTCTTCATGCCGCCCTTGGGCAAGATGATGGCGGGGGTAGATTTTTCGAAGCTGAAAATCGTTCTGCAGGATGGTGTGGCGGAGGCGAAGAATGCGGCTGGGGAGGTGGTGACGAAGGCGGTTCCGGAAGTGGCCATCAACTACGGCCAGTTCGTGCAGGATTTCATTTCCTTCGTCATCCTGGCCCTGGTGGTGTTCATCGTCATCAAGAAGGTGATGGGGGCGATGCACAAGAAGGAGGCCGAGGCACCGGCGGCACCGCCGAAGCAGGAAGTGCTGCTGGAGGAGATCCGTGATTTGTTGAAGAAGTAGGCGGGAATAAATCCGAAAGATTTGAGCCTCCCGTTCCATTGCGGGGGTGGAGGCCTATTTGGGGGAATGGTCAGTGTGTTGAGGGGAGGCGGGTGATGGTCCGATGGACCTAACGATTATGGTGCCACCCATTCTTGACCTTGTAACCGGGGCAGGTAGATTTGATCGAACTTCCCCCCCAAATGAATCTCCGCAAGTATTCCGTTGTTTCCGTCGTCGCTTTGCTGTGTTGCTCCTCTGTTTCGGCCGACTAAGAGATATCCTGGGAGCAGCCGATCACGGCCACTTCGGTGGTTGCGGCGGCGTTTGGTGATGTGGACGGGGATGGGGATGCCGATGCGTTGCTGAATGATCTGGACAGTCCCAGTCCGCTGTTGCTGAACAACGGGAACGGGGTATTTTCTCTGGATCTTGGGGCCACCCTGCCGCGATCGGGGGCCTGTGGAATCGGGGATCTTGACGGCGACGGCGACAGCGATTTGTTTTTTGCGGGGTTTCTGAATCCGTCGCAGGTGTGGTTGAATGATGGGACCGGCAGCTTCACGGATTCCGGTCAGTTGCTCGGGGCGAACGAGTTTCGGACGAGCATGTTGTTGCTGGATGTGGACAACGATGGCGATTTGGATGCGGTTCTGCCGACGGATTCCTCGACGGAGAGCAACAAGATCCTGCTCAACGATGGAGGGGGGGTGTTCACGGACAGCGGACAGGTGCTGGGCATGAATTTTTCCCGGGAGGTGGCTAGCGGGGATCTGGATGGGGATGGGGATGGGGATCCGGATTTGATCTTTGCGGTCAACGGCAAGAATGAAGTATGGCTCAATGATGGGTTAGGAGTATTCACGAAGAGTCTGGCGGTGAATTTTTCCAGCAGCGGGACCTTTGGGGTGGGGGTGGCGGATCTGGATGGGGATACCGATCTGGATCTGTTCTTTGCGAATGGGAGCAATCCGCCGTCCTCGCCTCCGGACGAGGTTTGGTTGAACAATGGATCCGGGGTGTTCACGAACAGCGGGCAGATGCTGGGCGCGGACTATTCGTTCAACGTGGCGCTGGCGGACATTGATGGGGACAGCGATATGGATGCCCTGGTGGGCACGAACAGCGGGATGCCGAACCGGATTTATCTGAACAATGGATCGGGGGTGTTCACGGAGGCGGGCGGGAGCATGGGGATCGGGCGGGTGTTGAAGCTGGGTGCCGACGATTTTGACGCGGACGGGGACCAGGACGTTTTTCTGGCGGCGAATCTGGATCCGGCGGAGGTGTGGTTGGGAGTTGCGAGTGCCCCCTTTCTGGAGGACAGCGGCCAGCGGTTGGGAGCGAACCGGGTATCGGGAGTGGCGGCCGGGGATCTGGACGGTGACGGGGATTTGGATGCGGTCCTGAGCAGCGTGGCGGGGACGACGCGGTTGTTCTTCAATGACGGGACGGGTCAGATGGCGGACCAGCATTCCGCCTTGTCGAACGGCTACGGGAACAACAACGGCAAGCCGGCATTGGGGGATTTCGATGATGACGGGGATTTGGATTTGTATATTCCCAACAATGAGTATGCGGGCAGTGCGGACGTGTTGGATCGACTGTGGCTGAACGACGGGACAGGGGAGTTCACGTTGGGGACAACCTTCACCGAAGTGGAGCCGGGGAACTGTTCGGTGGCGGCGGATTTCAACGGAGATGGAGACCTGGACCTCATCGTGGGCAACGGGATGTATTCGTTTTATACGGGTCAGAACCAGCTGCGCCTGAACAACGGGTCCGGTGGCTTCGTCAGTTCTCCGGCATTGGGGACGGGGAACACGACTGATTTTGCAGTGGCCGATTTTGATGGGGACAGTGCTCTGGATGTCTTTGTGGCGAATGCGGGTGGTGGGGATACGGTGTGGATGAACAACGGTTCGGCGGTGTTCAGCGACAGCGGACAGAGTCTGGGGACGGCGCAGACCCTCGCTTGTGTGGCAGCTGATTTCGATGGGGACGGAGATGTGGATGTGGCGACCACGAATTACAATGCGTCCAACGTGTTGTGGTTGAATGACGGCTCGGGAACATTTTCTGCGGCCATTCTGGCGTTGGGAATTGGAAGCGCGCCGGCGATTGGGGTGATCGATGCGGAGGGGGATGGGGACCTGGATTTGTGGATCGGGCAGGAGGACGGGGATCGCCTCTATATCAACAACGGAGTCGGGGGATTCTCAAAGGGGCAGGTGTTGCCGGACCGTTCGAACGGCGGGCTCGCGATGGGAGATTTTACGGGTGACGGGATTGATGATGTGCTGACGGGAGGGACGGAGGGAGATCACGTGCTGTGGGTGCGGGATGATCTGGTGGGGATGACGGTGATGGCCTACGCCGCCTCCTTCGGGTTGGTGGGAGGGGACACCGGGGCGACCGAGGATCCGGATTTGGATGGTTTGCCGAACTACGCGGAGATGGCCTACAATTTGAATCCGAATGATGCGGATGCGGAGCCGATTGCGAATTTTTTCTCGTCGACGAGTGGGTTGCCGTTGCTGTCGGTGTTGGACAACGGGACGAACCGGACGATCCAGGCGCAGATTATTCGGCGAAAGGGTGCGCCGTTTCTGGATTTCGCGCTGAACACAAGTCCCACCTTGCTTGGATTTTCGGCGCCGATCAGCACGACGGTGACGACGATGAGCATCAATGCCAACTATGAGCGGGCCACCTATCTTTACGTGGTCCCCGGGGGCCAGCCGAAGCAGTTCGGGGAATTTGAGGTGGATTACAATCCGTAGGTCCGTGCGGGGTTGGGAGAATTGCGGTGGAATAAGCGGGTGATTGGGGCATCTTACGGGAGATGGCAGGAGAAGATCAGAAGAAGGGGAGTGCGTTGAGCGGGTTTTTGACCGTGCTTGGGGTGGCGGCGGTTTATTTTGCGCTGCAGTTGTGGATTCTGCCGGCGGCGGGAATTCAGACGTGACTGAGTGGTGCGTGTGCCGCCCCGGTCGGGGTGGAGGAGGGGACCGAGGAGAGGGCGGAGGAGAGGGCGGAGGAGAGGGCGGAGGAGAGGGCGGAGGAGAAGAGTGAGGAGAAGAGTGAGGAGTAGGCGGGCCGGGTGACTGCGTAAGCAAGTGGTATTCGTGACCGGAATCTGAACCCGGTGTGCGGAGGCTTGACTCCGCCTGGGGATTGAACTTTCTCTTGCTAAAATTGTCTGGTCTCGCACAGAAAAAATTGCCTCAGCTATTTTCAACCCAATGAAGATTGACCTACCCAAGTTTGTTGTCAGGAGACCGGATGTTCATTTGTTTGGACTGACCCCTATCCCTTCATGCTGGATCCGGTCGAGGGGCAGAGGTATCTGGAGGACGGAACGATCGAGATTGCGCCGTTGGCTTATATGAGGGGGCGAACGCTGTCGCGGTCGTTTGTGATTCTGGACGAAGCGCAGAACACGACGCGGGAGCAGATGTTCATGTTGTTGACCAGGTTGGGCGAAGGATCCCGTTGTGTGGAGACCGGGGATGGCTCTCAGGTGGACCTCAAGCAGGGGGTGCGGTCCGGTTTGGAGGAGGCGGAGCGGGTGCTGGCGGAGGTTGAAGGGGTGGAAATGGTGCGCTTTTCGGGCAGTGACGTGGTCCGGCACCCGATCGTGGGGCGGATCATTGAGGCCTACGGGGAGCATCGCTCTTCCAATGGAGTGTAGCTTTGAATGGCTTGACGGACGGAGTCCCAACATGCCTCCATGTGCTGTCGTGCCGGTTGCGGGGCGGCATGGAGGGGCCCCTTTGGGGAGGACCCATGACGGTGGGGGGCATGAGGCACTACATCACATACCGGGCGATGGATACCGGAGGCCAGCAGCACGCGTGATCAGGCCGCAAGTGGTGGGACGCGGCGCGGAGCAGGTTCAATCGGCGAAAGCCGCAAGGATCGGTTGGGGGTGCGGACGCTTTTAGGACAGCCAACGAACCGCGAGTGAGGAACGAACTGGTGGGGAGGCATTTCTTGTTAGGAAGCCAAATGTCAAGATGTTATGACTGACCCCTATTCTGACCCGGTCGCAACGGGACTCCTCCCCAATGTCAAAACGATTTGCCTGACACCTATTCTGTCCCATCGTGCTCACTTCCGCCAACCCATTCGCAACGGGTTGCTCGGACGCTTACTTTTTTCCTGCCTTCCGTTCCTGCCCGGCTACTTTTCCGCATCGAAAACGATTGCGCTTCCTACTATGAACCTATTGAACACTGCGGCTTCTTTCGGCGCTACAAACTTCTCCACTGGACCTAGCTGCCCGATGAGATTGACCGGGAGGGATCTCCAATTGGCCTGCTCCAGCTTCCTAAGAAGGTCCTCCTCGTCTTCCCGTGATAAGAACACCAACCACTTTTCTTTTCTGTCTTCAGGTGTAAACGCCACCATTTTCGCACCCTCCAGGAATATTTTTCCGCTAAATTCAACTTTTACAAAGCCCAGTTTTGCAAGAGGTCGCACCTCACCCTCTTGGGCATAACCGTACAGTTTGCCGGTTGCATCCTCGATGCCCGATTTTGTCCATTTATTTGAGAACCATTCAGACTGGAAGAGAGTATTCCCCGACTCATTCTGGCAGGCCTCTAATCGGTAACCATTGATATAATGGAAAGCAGCCCAATGACAATCCGCGTCTTCTGAGGACTCTGCCTCCGCAACTAAATTGAAAATGCGGAATGCAAGCTTGGACGGAAGCGAGCAGAATTCAAAATCGGCTGAGCCAATTCCATTTGGATCCTGCGGAGGTGCCAACTCAACCTTCGCGATGGGTTCGGCATTGACCACCCCATAGACAACTAGCAATTGCAGTAATGATAATAGCTTCATTTCTCGGCTCTCGAGCAACTAGACAGCTCCATTGCTGCCTCAATCACCCGACTATGGGCTTCTCCCGCTGCTGCATCGCTTCGCTCCCTCGCAGCTCTGTTTTTTGCCCCTGTTCCTGGCAGAGATGTTCCGTGCGATGAAATATCGAAACTCAGATTCTCTGAACGGGCCAATGACTCATAATAGTCTCTCTTCGAATTGATCATTTTAAGAGCCGCCGCCGCACATTTCTCAGTCTCCCAGCAGCCTTCATAAAGATTAGCCTCCATTTGGAGCATGCGGTAATGCTTCAAGTAGATGCGAATATGATGTTGCTCATGCTCAATTAATGATCGGGAAAAAGCCTGATCGGGCTGCGAATCATCAAATGGATCATCCACCCTCTGCTGACTGTCTGGGGAAACCCCCGGCCTAGTTGAAATGTAATTAGCCAAGAGCACAATCTTCCCGGGTCCCTTCCCCTGAGGTGAGAATGCAGATATTTCGACGCAACAAGGCTTGCCCTTCATGATTTGTGCAGCACCATAAATCTTCATTGATACATGCCCAGCTTCGCCTGAGGTATCACCGATATTCCCATTTGGGCTCAGCTCTACGCTCTCCGGTTGAATCTCAGAATCCGCAAATTCCAATCCATGAACATCCCATCTATTCACGCCGTCATTCTCGACGAAGCCGTACAAATTCACTCCTCCATCTTCCTCAATCGGATCTCTCGACGTCCACCTGCCAGTTACCGGATCGTAATACCTGTATCCGTAGTAGTACAACCCGGTTTCTTCGTCTTGGTATTTAGAGCTGAACTTGATTGGATTCTGGGCGTGAAAGCCGGTGCTGTCCTTGTTCTGCTGCGCTGCGGTAGTGGTCAGGTTGCCGAAGGGATCGTATTCGTAGTGGGCCACGAGGGTGGTCCCTCCACTCCCGTCATCCTTGACGAGCTGGGTAACGTTTCCGTTTCCGTCATAGAGCGGATAGTAGACTC
>Ga0209702_10007011_pt1 | contig 14050 bp, 9 predicted proteins | sample FRY01_FD_187210 | JGI IMG/M metagenome (GOLD analysis project Ga0209702, IMG submission 187210) | Freshwater microbial communities from Lake Fryxell liftoff mats and glacier meltwater in Antarctica - FRY-01 (SPAdes) (version 2) | ecosystem: Environmental > Aquatic > Freshwater > Ice > Glacier... | reverse complement strand
ACCACTACGACGACGGCGGCTTCTCGGGCGGCACGCTGGATCGACCGGCGCTTCGGCGGCTGATGGCCGATATCGAGGCGGGCCGGGTCGACGTCGTGGTGGTTTACAAGATCGATCGCCTCAGCCGTGCGCTGATGGACTTCGCCCGTCTGGTCGAGGTGTTTGATCGGCACGGCGTCACCTTCGTCAGCGTGACCCAGTCCTTCAACACGACCACCAGCATGGGCCGCCTGACGCTGAACGTGCTGCTGTCGTTCGCCCAGTTCGAGCGCGAGGTCATCGGCGAGCGCATCCGCGACAAGGTCGCCGCGTCGCGCAAGCGTGGCATGTGGATGGGCGGGTTCGTGCCGATGGGCTACCGGGTCGAGAACCGGAAGCTGGTCATCCATGAGCCCGAGGCCGCTATCATTCGGATGATCTTCGAGCGGTTCATCAAGGTCGGCTCCGCCACGGTGCTCGCCCGGCAGCTCCGGGCTGAGAACGTCCGCAGTCACCGCGGGCGCGTCATCGACAAGGGCAGTCTCTACAGGATCCTGCGCAACCGGGTGTATGTCGGCCTCGCCGTCCACAAGGGCGCTGCCTATCCCGGCGAGCACGCAGCAATCGTCGGTCAGGCCCTCTGGGACAAGGCGCAGTCGATCCTGCGGGAGAGCCCCCGGGTCCGCGCGTGCCAAGCACGGGTGGCGATGCCGGCGCTGCTGAAGGGGTTGCTGTTCGGTCCGACCGGTCGCGCCATGAGCCCGACGCACACACGCCGCGGCGGCAAGCTCTATCGCTACTACGTCTGCCAGGCCGCCCTGAAGGGCGAGGTCGGGGATGCCCAGATCCGGCGCGTGGCGGCCGCCAGCATCGAGGCGGTGGTCATCGACCAGCTCAGGGCGCTCCTCAAGTCGCCGGAGGTCGTGATGGCCACGTGGCGCGCCGCGAAGGCCGAGGACGGCGGGTTCTCGGAGGCAAACGTCCGCGAGGCGCTCGACCGGCTCGACCCGCTCTGGGAGGAGCTGTTCCCAGCCGAGCAGGCGCGCATCGTCCAGCTGCTGGTCCAGAGGATCGACCTCAAGCCCGATGGGCTCGAACTGCAGCTGCGGACGCAGGGGCTCGGTCACGTCGTGCAGGAGCTTGGGACCTTCCGGAGGGCCGCCTGATGTCGGCGGCCGTTTCCGACGTCGTCACCATCAAGGTGCCTTTCGCCGTGCACCAGCGCGGCGGCCGCAAGCTGGTCCTCGCCCCCGATGGCGCGCCCATGCCGTCGGCGGTGCCCCACGTCGACAGCACGCTGGTCAAAGCCATCGCCCGCGCCTTTCGTTGGCAGAAGATGCTGGAGACCGGCCGGTACGCCACGATCAAGGAGATCGCCAGGGCCGAGAAGATCAATTCGTCCTACGTGAGCCGAGTGCTGCGGCTCACGCTGCTGGCGCCGGCGACGATCGAGGCAATCCTCGATGGGCAGTCGAGCGCGGCCCCGACGCTGGCGGAGGCGATGGGGGTGTTTCCCGTGGAATGGGCAGAACAAGCAGTCGGATATCGAACACCGCGCTGTCCCGGGCGGAGAAACGGCCCCAGGACAGGGAGGTGGCCGCCAATCGCTCGCCGAAGCGCTCAGACGTAGAAGCGAACCCCGCCCAAGGCGAGGTCGGCCATGAAGGCGCGTCCGATAGCCACGATTCCCAGCCGGCGCAGACGCGACAGATCGAGCGGCGCCTCGGTGCGATGGGGCACTAAATCCGCGAAGGGCAGCCGCAAGCTCTGCCATACGGGCCGCGCCGGAAAGTTCAGCCGGTACGACTGCCATGGCCGATCGAGGTCGGTGGTGCGCAGATGCAGGCTGTAGGACTGCCGCGCGCCGTGAACATCGATCTCGAGCCCCTGCCAGCGCCGAGCATCGAGTGTGCCGCTCCCCGGTGCCTCCGGGCGGGCAAGATCGAGTGCCATCTGAATGAACCCGCCGTTATTCTCCAGCCGCACGTCGCCGCGTATCACCAGCGCTGGACGTCCCGCCACCGTCTCTCGGGTCAGCGTGCCCCGCGACACACCGCCCATCACCTGGTCGGTGACGAGCTGCCAGCGTGTGCCCAGCGCCGATAGGCCGGCAGGATCGGAGAGATCGTCGATGATCCGGGAAGGCAAGGCTGGGGTCTAGCTCCAGGCCGCAGGGAGGGGCGCCACGAGCGCCCCCGGCAGGAACAGGAGAAAGCGCTGGACGGCGCGACGCCGGATCATGCGTCGCTCACGGAGGCGGCACCGCATAGCCGTTGCGGCGCAGGAGGTCCTCCATGGTGCGAATACCCGCTTCGGTGCGGCCTGCCGCGCAGTCGGAGACGGCGGACTTGCGCGGCATGTCCATGCTGCCACCACCCTCGCCCTTGCTGGCACTGTAGCGATCCCAGTATTCGACCAACTGCGCGCAGCGAGTTCGCGCGGCGGCGGCGGACTCTGCCGCGGGCGGCGGCTGCCCATGGGCCTCACCGACCCCCACCGACAGAAGGAGCACGCAGGCGAGCGAGGGTAATCGTGACATGGCTGACTCCGCGAATGTAAATTGTACGTCGGAACGGCCGACCCGGATGTCGGCTGCCAGGATTGCCAGGACGATGGCAATTGATCGCGCAGGAGCCGATGAGTGCTCGCCGGCGGCGTCACCATCAAGGTGCCCTCACAGTCCGCAAGCGCGGCGGCCGGAAGCTGGTCCTGGCGCCGAACGGTGCGTCGCTTCCCCCTGCGGCGCCCCCCATCGACAGCACGCTCGTGAAGGCGATCGCCAGGGCGTTCCGATGGCAGAAGATGCCGGAGACCGGCCGGCACGCAACTATCAGGGAGATCGCCAGGGCCGAGAAGATCAATTCGTCCTATGTCTCGCGGGTGCTCAGGCTGACGCTGCTCGCGCCGGCGACGGTGGACGCTATTCTGGAGGGGCGGGCCGCAGAAGCGCCGACGCTGGAGGACGCGATGGGGATGTTTCCGGTGGCGTGGAGGCATCAGCGAAGCGCGCGCTCTTTGCCATCCTGCCCTAAAGCGATTTAATCGTCAGCTAAGCTCAGTCATAGTGTGCAGTCATGACTCGGACCACGGTCGTTGAGGCGCTGAAGGCATGAATTACGAAACGCCGGGGAGTAAGCCGGGGCTTCTTGCAAAGGGGTTCCAAGCCATTGTGCTTGCGATCATCATCGCCGCGCTCGTGATGATCGTCGGCGGCGTATTGGGCGTAATCCTGCAAATCATGTTCGAACCCGTTCTAGGCACAGGGGCGCGTGCCTTCGCGTTCTTGAGTCCAGTAGCCGTCGTTGCTGCTTGGGTTTACGCGAAGTACTACACGCTGAATGGAACGGGCACGCCCAAGCAGCGCCCCGTCGCGCTTGCAGGCTTAACGGCTTTCGCGGTGCTTATGACTATATGGTTCATCAACGAGCCGCTGCCTTCAGCGCATGATCCACGAAAGGATGCGGAGGCCCTTGCGAAGCCATGTGACGGGAGCCCCATTAGCAAGCTGGGATGTGTGTTGAACAAAGAGATCATTAAGCGGCGGCAAGACAGTGGACAGTGAGCGGACTGTCATGGCTTCAGCCCACACCCTTTTCAACTTCCGACAGCGAATCTTCCAAAGACACGCGGCCTGCGGTTAGCTGCGTTCTCGGCCACGCGAGGCTGTACCGTGCGCTTGAGTGTCGATTGCGTCGTCGAGAACGCCCCCGAAGGCAACAGTTTTTACTAGTTGCGCGCCCACCTCGGCGGCACGTTCAATCCGAAGGTCGCCACCTCGTTCGGCAAGGAGCGTTTGAAGCGTGCCGAACTCTGAGCACCATGTTGCCTCATGGTCACGGTCGCGCGCGGCGCTACGCGGTTGCATCGGCGTCTGGGCTCCCACTAGGCGCACCTGAAGACGGGCCGCATCTGCCGGCGCGGCGAGCTCGATGCCATAATCCGTCATGCCCGGCTTGCGTACGATCAGGCGTCCATCGCGCGCCCATGCGGTCGCCATTGTTTCGCGAACCTCGTAGCCGAGCGTCGTGAGGCCGGCCAGGACCGCGCGGCGGCGGGCTGTCGCGGCGAGCTGGCGTTGCGCCTCTTCGATCGTGGCCTGCGCCGCCGTTGCCAGAGAAGCATCGAGGGAGGCGTCCGGCCCTGCCAGAGCCGCCGCGATCGTTTGTGCGGCAACGCGCGCCTCCGCCGTTGAATAGGCACCCAGGGCGCCCTGAAGCTCGTGAAGCTCCTCGCGCAATGCTTCCGCAGCCTTCGACCGGTCCAGAGCTGCACGGGTGTCGAGAATGAGGCTATCCGTGAGAAGACGCCGATGGCTCGAAGATGCCTCCGCTGCGATCGCGACTGCCCGCTTGCCGAAGGCCTCGATGGAGGAAGCATCGCCGTGAAACTCGAGTTCGGCCAAGACCTGATCGAGACGCTTGGTCTGGGCGTCCGCCACGGCCGGCTGTCCTGAGAGCCATTCCGCGAGCGAAGTCGCGTTGGTGCCAGCGCCCAGCCGCCTGGCAAGCTGTGCCTGTCCCTCAGTGACGCCACCCGCCGCTTCCGCATGATTCGAAAGTGCCTTGAGCGCCTGGTCGAGGACGCGCTGGTAGGCATCGAGGGCCGCGTCGTCGGCTGTAAGAGCTTTAGAAACCACATCGCGAAGCTCGGCCGAAGGGGGCTTGCCGCTCGCCTCGAGGGCAGCGATCAGGCTCCGAGCCGCATCGGAGACCCGGCGGCGGCCCGACTTCGACACTTCGATGGCAGCCATGGCCTTGCGCTCCAGCCGGGCAGCTTCCTCCTGAAAGTAATCGGCCTGTGCTGCTGCCTGACGCTGGAGATCGTCGAACCGTCCCCGCTCGAGAAGCATCTCGAGTTGCTGGCGACGGCTCGCCAACCCCGCCTCGAGCGCCTTCTCCTCGAGATCGAAGCGGCGCAGCGTCCTCCGCACCTGCGCGATGGCCGCATCGACGGCAGCAATCTGCCGTCTGCCGATGGCCTCCAGCTCCTCGCGCGAGACGACGCGAACCACCTTAGGACCGCTCATGACTGACTCCTGTCGCCATTGCCGCTTGAATCGCGCTGGATAGTCGCGCCTGCTCTTCCCTAGGCCGGTGAAACCAGGCATGCGACGAGACGCGGTGAACTGACCCGATGGCCCGCTTCAGAATGGTCGGCCGCCAGATCTCCCGCGCCCGTGCCCGCTCCAGCAACGGATGACGCGGCGCATCGCATTCGATACCGATGCCGTAGAGCTTCGTCCGAGGGTCTTCGATGGCAAGATCGAGCCCAAACGCGTCGCCATCGGTCGCCGCGATGGGCTTGAACCCTAGGCGCCGCACGAAGTCGCGCACGGAGTCGGAGAAGCCATCGCCTGCCGCCGCCTGAGCCAGTCTGAGGGTCGGCGCCGGGGACAGTTTCAACGTGGCCGCGCGCGCCACGTCGAGAGCCCCGGAACTCACCTGCTCCGCGTAGTGGAGATAGGCTTGCAGGTAGTCTCTCGGCTTGTTCGCCTGCCGGCCACTTGAAAGCCAGTCGGAGACGTCGGCAACCGGCATCGAGGTCACCAGCACGACCTTCTGGCGGGCGCGCGTCACCGCGACGTTGAGCCGTCGCTCGCCACCCGTCTGGCTCAGCACACCGAAGTTGCGCCGAAAGGTGCCGCGCCGGTCCCGGCCGAAGGTCGTGGAGAATATAATGATGTCGCGTTCGTCGCCCTGAACGTTCTCCACGTTCTTTACAAAGAAGCCCATGTCTTCGCCGTTCTGCTCGCGGTCGCGCTCGCGTTCGAGGGAAGCCGCGAATCTCGGGTCGGTGGCAGCACGCAGATCGATTGCCTCCTCAATGCAGTCGGCCTGCTTGCGGTTGAAGGTCACCACGCCGACACTGGGAGGCGTCTCGACCCGGCCTGCCCAGAGCTCGGTTAGCAGACCGACGACGGCCTCCGCTTCGTCTTCATTCGACTGATCTTCATAGACGCCGTTGACACGCACGACCTCGATCGGCCTCACCCGGTTCACCTCGGTGTCAGGATGACGGGCCGGCACATTGAGGTCGCCCTGATAGTAGGCCGAGTTCGAGAACGCGATCAGCTCGCGGTACTTCGACCGGTAGTGGATTTGGAGGCGGGAGGTTGGCAACGTGCTACGCCCGAGCTGGAGCAGATCGGGGCAATCCTTGACCTCGCGCCGGTTCCAGGCCTCCGACTTCGCCAGCCGCTCCGCCTCGGTCGCGGCTTCATCCGTGAAGTCGAACTCGTCCGCGCCGTCATCATCGCCGTCGATCCGCGTCGCAAAGAACGAGGAGGGTGGCATCTGCTTCTCATCCCCTGAGATCAGCACGCGCCTTGCCCGGAACAGGGTCGGCAGCGCGTGCTCGACGAGCATCTGGGAAGCCTCGTCATAGATAACGATATCGAACAAGGCGGCCTTCAGGGGAAGAATGCGGCTGGCAACGTCGGGATTCATCAGCCATACCGGCCGTAGGTGCATGATACCAAGCTCGGCTCCCTGATCGATGATCTCGCGGAGCCGGCGGGCGCGCGGGCCGGTGAGGCGCGTGATGTTGTCCCAATCCTTCAGCGGCGCAAGACGGCCGGTCTCCACGCCGAAGCGAAGAACATCGCGGTTGAGGGATTGCAGCTCACCGTCCAGCTGCGCAAGTTGCGCCACCTTGCGCTCAATTTCGGCCCGCTCGAGAAAGAGCGCAGGGTGGGCTTCCTCGATGCGCGCCTTCCACGCCAGGTAGGCGGCGTGACGCAGGGAGCGACGAACGACGCCCTCAAGTTCCGCTGAGGGTACCGCGCGCAGCGCTACCGTCGTTCGGTTGAGGATTGCGAAGGCTTCGATTACCTTAGGTGGAAGTGTGGAGGCCCGCAACCGGAAGCGCTGATAGGCTTCGAGCGTGGGCAGCGCCTCCAGAATGGGCCGCAACGCCGTCGGCTCGGGGGGCCGGGAAGCGATCGTTGCGGCCTGCTCGCTCAGCCAGTCGCGGGGAAACCATTCCGTTAACGCACTCAGGCGCGCAAGGCTTTCCTGCCGCGCAGTGTGCCGCGCCATGGCACCCCGGAAGCGAGCCTCCAGGCGTTCGAATGCGGAAGCGGTCGCCTCCGTCGCCATGGCCTCGGCATAGGCCATCTGGGGGCATGCGAAAACCGCACCCGCGGCTTTTGCGACTGTTTCCAACCGAGCCAGGTGAGTACGGACCTCGGCCTTCAGGAAATCGTTCGGAGGGAGCGCTGCTGGCGCGTCGATGCCGAGTAGCGTGCGCAGTTGATCGACACGTTGACGAACCGGACGTGAGGCAACTTCAAGCGCCAAGGCATTACGAAACTCGAGCATGCGCTTGGCATCAGTAGGCTCGCCGAGTGAGGCAAGAAAGGACCGGGTCCGGCGGACACGCTGCCAGCGGAAGGGATTAAAGCAACCGAGGAATCTGGGCGTCTCCATGGCTTCGCATGCGTTAGCGAGGTGCTGGCGCAACGCAATAGACGAAAGCGCGCCAATCGGGGCAAAGAGAGCCGCGTCGTGGGCATTGCTCGGAAGGGCCTCGAGCGTCGAGAGATATTCCCGGGCCATAGCCATCGCCTCGCCGCCCGTGGTGATGCCAGAGCCGCTCTGCCTGAAATGCGGAAGCCAGTTTGCAAGCGCCCGCCTGTCAGTCTCGGCCATTGACGAGAAGATCGCTCGGTGCACGTCGAGCCAATCGAGGCATGGCTGAGGCGTGTCGGTGTCGAACGCGTCGGCGTATGCGGCAAGCGTAGAGCCCCGAACCTCTTCGGCTGTGACGTAGGATGCGAAGGAGCTCGCTACGTCGGTTGCGACTGTCTCGTCGGCGGCGAACGATCTCAGGGCTACTAGGGCGCTGTTCTCATAAGCGGCCGCGAGCCATAATGCAGCGAGCGGGGCGCAGGCATCCTCGACAGTCGAAAGCGTCGTCGGATTCAGATCACCCAGCAGGCCGCGCAGCGCAGCGATGTCCAGCACCGGGCCTTCCGCTTTCACCTGCATCAAACGGCCGAGGAGCTGGCGGTAGCTCATGCCCGTCGAATCCTCCGTGGCATGCAGCGCCGCATGATGTTGGTCGATATCGCGCTCCAGCGCTTCAATACGGGCCGCCTTCTCGTCGCGCTGTCGCCGCAAGCTCCGCGCGCGCTCTTCAGGCTCGCTCCGAACAGCGGTTAGCTGGTCGCGCAGAGCACGTATAACCATCTCGCGGTCTTTGGTGGTGTCGACGATCAGAAAGCTTCGATCCGCCAAGCCTTCAGCATCGAGGCGCTTCTTCACGACCTTGAGGGCCGCCTGCTTTTGGCAGACGACGAGCACGGTCTCGCCGCGTCCGATCGCGTCGCCCACCACGTTCACGATGGTCTGGCTCTTGCCGGTGCCTGGCGGCCCCTCGACGAGAAGTCCAGGAGGGATCCGCGATCGGCGGACGGCGATCTCCTGGGAGGGGTCGCTAGCAACAACCGAATAGTTGTAGCTCTCCGATCCTGCCGCCAAATCGACCGGAACCGGTGCGGTCTCGGAGACGCGCATCATAACGTCGAGCGCGGTGTCCGAGACAGAGCGCTTGCCGATGTCCCGCAGGTCGGCGGATACCGATTGGCCAGTGAACTCCGCATTGAAGAGGGTTGCTGCTGGGATCAAATCGAACACGGCGCTGCCGCGCGAGGGAGCGCCGGCGGGAAGCCCAACGAGGGTGCGCGCCCGCGGAGTGGCCAGCGCCCCGAACACGTCGATCACGTCGCCGATCTTGATCGAGGACCGTGCCAGCAGCTCGCGGTGCGCCTTCTGCCACTGGACAAGGCGGGCCGGGCCGAGAAGACCCTCTAAGGCCGGATTCAAGCGCACTTCCTTGCGCTCGCCGTCAAAGGCGAGCGTGGCCGCGCGGCGGCCGACGCCGGCTTGAAGCTCGATCGTGACCGGCCAGAGAAGGATCGGCGCCAGCTTCATCGAAGAGCTGGATCGCGACGAGGCAGCCCGGGGTTCGGCGATCATAAGGAAGGGAAAGCCGAGTGTGCGCCCGTCCAGGCCGGTATCGCGGCGGAAGGTCGACGCGTGGCTCACCAATCGGCGAAGACGGCTATCGAGGGCTTCATTGGTGGTGAAGCTCATTGGGTCGAGCAGCCGCGGAGCCTCGTCACTCGCCAGAATGTGGTTGAGCAAGGCGTCGGCGGTGGTGGTAGCGGTTCCGAGCTCGAAGAGGTCGACGCGTGGCGTCGTCTTGCCGATCACGAACTTCACCAGGGGGCCTCGGGCGACTGATCCGGAGACCCGCTTCTCGAAGTGCTCGAGAAGGTTCTTCACATATTGCTGCTTCGGCGGCGGTTGCCATTGCTCACGCGGAACGGCGAGCAGGGCCGCCGCCCGAGGCAACGGCATGCGACACTCCACACGGAAGGCATCCGCCCAGTCGTCGATACGCTCAATGCCGCATCGTGCGAAATCTGCGATGCGCTCGTCGACAAGGGTAAAGATCTCGCGGCGCGACATCGAAAGAAGCATGCCGGCAGTGGCCGTATCGAGGGCCACGCCTACTTGCGTTGCAAGCTGCAGCGCTGCACCCACGATCGTGGCCAGCGCCACGTATTGGTCTTTCGATGCGCTCACCAGAATGATAAGGTCCTCGTCCGATAGCTGCGAACGGTCTAGGATCGTCGCCAGCCCCGAATGGTCCGAATCGGGGTAGACGCGCCGAAGGGCGTCGCGCTCAGCCTCTAGCGCCGCCCGAGAGCTTGCGAGCACCGCGACGCGCATCAGGTCCTCGTCTAAGGCAATCCCGAGTAATGCCGCCCGCTCCCGCACGGCCGTCACGCGCAAGCCCATTCGAACGAGCCATTCCTCTCGGCCCATGCGCTCGAGATGATCAATGATCTCGCTGGTAACAAGGACGTACCCGTCGGCGGGATGCGTGAGCAGCCAGTTCGGGGTCACGATCTCGCCGTGCACGGTGAGCGGCAGCGACTCGTTCAGCGCCATAAGCGCCAGGCCGTACCGGAAATCCGCGTCGATGATGGCGTCTGCCGTCACACGCCGGAGTTCAGCCGCCCTTTGTCCTCCCGCCTGATTGGCGTCGAGCCAGGTCGCGACGCTTCCCCGTAAGACGAGGTCCCGGCCTTCCTCCCAATGAACGGCTTCCGCAGCCGCCAGCGCGAAGGCAGCTGGCCGTGTATATCGCTGCCCCGCTAACATGATCGGTGTACCATCTGCCTCTTCACCGTCGCCTCGGTATTCCGGCGGCGCTTCGAAAGGTTCGCCAGCCAGCCACGCTCGCACTTCAGTCGACGACCACCGGGAGAGTGGGTCTCGGGCGAGCAGGCCCCGCAACAGCAAACGCAGATCGGACGGAAGCGCGTCCGGCAGCGAGATACCTCGGGTCACGACATGCAGCCGAAAGGCTTGGTCGTTCACGTCGAGAAAGCAACGGCCTTCAGTTGCCTGCTCCAGCAGGATCATGCCAAGCGACCACCAGTCCGACGCGGCGCTCACGGCGCCGACGATCGCCTCAGGCGCCGAATAGCGGGTAAGTTCCAACGGGGCGACCGCTTCCAGATCGAAGTCGGAGAGACGCGCCGAGCCGAAGCCGGTGATGACGAAGTCGAGCGGGTCGAGCGAGCGCAGCCGAATGTTGCCGGGGTGAAGGTCGCGATGGCGGAGCCCCCATTGCGACAGGCTTGCGAGCGCCTCCGCCAGCTCCGTGATGAGGAGTCGCAGCATCTCCGGGCGGCTACCGGTGAGATATCCCACCTCCTGCAGCGTCTGCCCATCGATCCGTTCGGAAACCTCGTAGATGCTGTCCCGATACCGTCCCGTCGCCAAGAGGGCTGGCATGTGATCGGGCGGCATCTTGCGCAGCAGCTCATATACGGCCGGGTCGGGCTCCGCGCCGTGCTGATAGAGAACAAGGGAAACCTCGGGGCCCCCGCTTGCATGCTGGGCGATGAAGCTTTCGAAGCGCACATCGGGCACAAGCGCCGCCTGTTTGCGGAGCAGCCGCCACCCGTCGATGATCGTTTCCGTCGCCGGCCTTTCGGCGGATCGTGGTTCACCGCGGGCTGGTGCGGCTCCCTCACGGTCGGCCCCGCAGATCAAGCAAAGCTCGTCGCCTTCGCCCATGGCATGGCCGTTACGGCATTGGAGGGCCGGCTGAGGCGACGCAGGCGGAGCGTCCCCCTCCGGGCTCGATCCGCGCGAATAAATCGGTTCCCCCGTGAGGTCCCAATGACAGCTGGCTCCGTCCGGAAATACGTACTCACAGATAAGCTCCGCGGCCGAGCGCTCAGTCGAACAACCCGGGCACCGGCGGACAAGAGCGGTATCGTCAAGACTCATTGGCATCACGTACATCTTCGGTCGTATGAATGCTGTGCCCCTGGCTCTCGAGAAGAGCCGCGAGCCGTTTGAGATCTCCCCGCCTGGGAATGCCAGCAAGGAAAATGTCACCATCCGGTCCGTCAAACATGACGTCGAGCGTCCTCTCGTCGGCGACGATGCGATCCCGCAAGGGAGCGAAGCGCGCAGCACCAAGGGGGGTAAGGCAGGTCAGTCGCTGATTGTCGCTTCCCCGGAGGGCCAGGGTCTGAGGCTGATCTCGGCGATAGGGGTCGGCGATCAACGCATCGATCAGTCCGGCAAAAGCGGTCAGATCCAGCGCCTCCAGCGCATAGCCGGAGTAGACCAGGATGTCCGCGGAGGATTGGGCACGTAGGTCACTCAATAGGGCCTGGAGTGCCGCCGGCTGGTCGAACGGCTCGCCGCCCGAAATCGTAATGCCTTCGGCTTCGGCGAGCCACGCGGAGATGGTGCACATCACGCGTTCGACCGTCGTGCCGTACTGCCGGGGCGCCCAGGTATCGAGCGAGACGCATCCCGGGCAGCGGATCGAGCAGCCCTGGAACCAGATGCACACGCGGCGGCCCGGGCCGAGGGTGGTGACCGGGTAATGGACACGCGACAGAAACAGAGGGGTCGCTGTCACGCGACCTTCGCGCTTGCCGTTTGAGCGGCGCCGAGCGTTAGAGTGGTGATGCCATCGGGCGTGGAGTCCACCCCCATGATCGCGAGTTGCTTGCCGAGTGTCTCCTCGGCGTCGAACAGGGCGCGAGCAAGGGGATTGACGAGATGAGCTTCGACCTTGTTGCGGATACCCCGGCCGCCATTGGACAAATCTGTGAGGCAGAGCGTGGCAAGCTGCGTCCGCGCGCCGTCGTCCAGGGAGACGGTCGCACCTTGCGATGTGCGGACGCCGTCCAGGATATCCCGAACCATCCCCGCGAAGATCTGTTCGGCGATGGCCAGCCGGATGAAGTCGAAGACCAGAACATTGTCGCCGATGCGGTTCAGGATTTCAGGGCGATTGAGCGTGAGCTTGAAGTGACGATCAATCTCGGCCCTTACTCGTTCCTGCACTTGCGTGAGCAGATCCGCGGCCGTGACGTTCGGGGTGCGGGTTCCATCGGGCCCTACCTTGTAAATGCCAAGGTTCGACGTGAAGATGATGAAGGTCTCTGAAAAATAGACGCGGTCGCCGCGGCCTGACGTCAGTACACCATCGTCGAGCACCTGGAGAAACTTGTCGAGAATGCGCGGATGCGCCTTCTCGATCTCGTCGAAAAGCACGACCGAGAACGGCCTCTCGCGAACCGCGTTGGTGAGTTCGCCGCCGACATCGTATCCCACGTATCCCGGCGGCGCGCCGATCAGCCGCTGATCTGAGTGTTCCGCAGAGAACTCCGACATATCGAACCGGATATAGGCGCCCTCATCGCCGAACAGGAGGCTTGTCAGCGTCTTAGCAAGCTCGGTCTTTCCGACGCCGGTCGGACCCGCTAGGAAGGCCACACCGCGGGGGCGGTTGCCGCGGCGCGAGGCCCCCACTCCAGTGACGGCGCGCTTAACGATGTCGAGCATGTGCGTAACGGCATGGTCTTGGCCTTTCACGCGTTCCTGAATAAAGCGAAAGCCGTTTCGAATCTTGTCGCGATCGATCTTGGCCCACGGATCTTCTGTGACGCCGACCTTGTAACGACGGACTGCGTCGCCGATCTGAGAAATGTCGAGATCCTCCGTCCGGCCGAGCTGCGCGATCGCAGTGAGGTCGACCAGAAGCAACCCCTCGGTTTGCTCGGCGAACGCTGTTCTCGCCGCCTGAAGAATTGGGTCATCGGCCGTCTTACCGTTCTTGAGCGTCTTCAGGAGACTGCTTGCCAGCATCTTGCGGGTGCGAGGATCGGGCTTCGCGACCGGGATGTGCCGGATGCGTGGGTTGTCGACGAGCAGCCAGTCCGGCAGGTCGCCTTCCTTGTCGACGATCCAGAATACCGAGTTGAAGAAGGGCCGTGATGGCGCACCATAGGGGCGCGTTTTCGCAAGATGGGAGAGGACGAGCGCACGCGTGAACATCTGATGTTCGAGTGGTGACAACGCTTCGTTCCTGACCGTCAGTCGCGAGGCGAAGTCAGCGATCAACGCGACCGGCGGGTCAGCTGTCGGGAGTGTCGCAAGTCGTTCCAGCGTTTCCCCGAACAGCTCGATACCGGCGGGCGTCGCGCCGGGCTGCAGGCCGAGCTTCTCAAGAAGGTTCGGGCCTGCAGGCGCTGCCCCGGGGATCTGCAGGCGCCTGAAGCCCGAAAGAGGATCATAAAGCAGCACTCCCTCATAGCCAGCGCGCATCAATTCCGTGCCAAGGACGGCCGTTAGGGGCTGCGCCGCGACGGCTTTCGGTGCGATCTCGCTTAACTGAAGGTCGCGTACGTTCCCCGAGAGTACGAACTGTGACTTCAATGGCAGAAACCGAAGCAGGTCCCGCAACCAGCGGGGCCGCTCATAGTCATCTGCGTCGTCCATGATTTCCCTCAACTGATCTCTCGGGTGTGCCGCCGCCCATCCCATTCCGCGTCAGATTGGCAATATCATCGCATGGAGCACCACTCTGCGACTAGTGCGTACAGAGGACAAGCAACCCGGGGGATGTCCCGGTCGCTGTTGAAATTGTGAAGTAGGCGTTGCTCGCCTTGAGCCTGTTAGGCTCGGGGTGTCGAATCCAACGAAGGAGAGCAACGCCATGAAGAAGATTACCACATCTGCCGCCA